>JAABUP010002275.1_pt1 | contig 37808 bp, 53 predicted proteins | sample 5559201 | NCBI WGS metagenome assembly JAABUP01 (sample SAMN10711887, study PRJNA513373) | rock metagenome | isolation source: Antarctica rocks | place: Antarctica | reverse complement strand
CCCGCCCACTGTGTGGGGGGGCAAGGAGCGTTGATGCAAGGCATGGCTTTCGTTCAGCTACCCTCTGTCATGCACCCTTTGAACCCTCAGTGCCTGTGTTGGCTGGCGCACATGTGACTGTACTCGGCATTATGAAAAGCTGTAGGCTTAATGCAACCAGTCAATCATGGTTCACCCAGTGATTTTGCTGTTGGGGTTCTTGCAGTCTGAGTCGCAGCTGAGCGCAGCCTTCAACAAGCTGCGCCACAGGGCAGGCAAGCTGGAAGCAGTCCTGAAACCCACAAGGGCTATGCTAGAGCTGAAGGAGAAGGCCTTTGCTGCTGGTCCTGATGAGGAGAAACTGGTGGTGCATGTCCATTCTGGCGTAGACATTGCTCGCAAGGACATCAGGACTCTGAGGTCCAGGCAGTGGCTGAACGATGAGGTCATGAATGTGTACATGGGCCTTCTTCAGGTCTGCAGCGCGCATCTGCCTGCATTGGATCTGCCCTTCCTCATGCTTAATGCATTCAACTGAAGCTTCACGGCCATGAGTGTCTACTCAACTTGTTGCTTATGGCCAATTGCCAATTGCCACTGCAACGTGATTAGCAGGCAGCAGTCCGGGTCAGCATCAGCTGCTGTATTTGTGCTCAGACAAGTGTGGTGTCTGTCAGCCATAGTTTCTTTTACTTGACAGCAAATGTTGTGCAACTCTGGTTTTTCAAGGAGTACGCATACATCGTTGTTGCCTGCATGCCCTGCTGAACATGCACTAGCTGTTACATTATACTACACACGATAGTTGCTGCATTCATGATTCAAGTATGATGGATCACATGCAATGCTTGGCACTCAATGCGTCAGCGTGCCTTTTTTTTGTGTCAGGAGCGCGACACGAGGTTGCGCAAGCTTGGGCGCTTCCCCAAGTGCCATTTCTTCAACACCTTCTTCATCAACAAACTCTACAAGTGAGTACTCATTGAGCTGTGCACAAGTAAGCTGTGCAAGCCATTGTGCAGCTCCAGATCATGCTTTACCATAGAGATTGGGCTGCTGTTTGTGCTGCACTTGTCACCCTGTGCAGACTGGAAGCTGGCCAAGGCTTCACACTTCTCTAAGCATGGTGCATGACATCTTCTATGGTTGACCAAGTTGCCGTAACAATCCAGCATGATCAATGGACTCAAAGCTCTCAGCAGCTTTTGCAAAGCATCATACTGGATCATGCGAGGGCGTTGCATTTGCTGCACATCCCCAGCGTGTTGCTGAAACCTTATCTAAAATCACAATCCAATGAACCAGTCAGCCTGTCGAGCCATGCAAATCAAGCAGCACATGCAGTATTTCTACCAAGAGGCTCATCTTCATGGGATGCTGCCTTCTGCTCTGGCTCATCACGTCTGCTGTGTCCTTTTCAATGGACTAATAAGGAAGTTTTGTACAATCATGCTGGCAGATGGCCCTTCATGTGCTTTCATCATGACAGTCACAGGGCTGGTGCAATATCTCCTTTATGCTATGGCAGCCATTCTTCTTTCGGATGTTCTTTCATTCAGATGTTTCATTCATCCAACACATGTTGTCCCCTCGGGCGCGTAACATACACTTTTGAGTTTGAGGTCCAATTCTGGCAGTCAGGGGCACCAACAACAATGTGTGATGAAGGGATGACAAGAAGTATGTGTACAACAATGTGAGGAGGTGGACGACCAAGATGCGGCTGGAGCGGTGGGGCCAGGCCAGCGCCACAGTGCTGGAGTGTGACAAGCTCATCATCCCTGTGCACCTGGGCTGCCACTGGACCTGCGCTGTCATCAACCTCAGGGACCGGGGCATCTGCTACTTTGACTCTCTTGGGGTGAGCTGCACCTGCTGAGTGGTTGCTACGGATGCAAGTGCTCAGTCTGCGTGTGGCATGACAGCATGCCATGTCTGTGCCAGCAAGTTGACACGTGCTGTCGTTGATTTGGGGGGTCGAGAGATGTGGACCTCTAGCTCCTGCATTGAGTTAAAATGCACCTGCTTTGGTTTGATTCTAGCATGGTTTCCCTCCATAGACATGGCATGTGATTATACGGTGTTGGTGCCTGAGCTGCAGCTACTGAACACGTTCGGCTGAGATCACGATAAGTATGGCTTGACTTGCAAGCTTTTGCCCGTGACCCTTGTGCATGCTTATACTACAGGCTTATAAATCTGCTTGTGATAGGCTCATGTTGCTTATAGGCTTAATGTGAGACATGCCTTGGCCCCACGACTCTGCGGGCCTGCCACTGCACAGCAGCACACAGTGAACTTGCTGCTGCACATACACTCACAATGAGCCTATTGTCTCAAGCTGTCACTGGAGATGTACTGTCATCAGCTGCTGCAGTTTGGTGATATGCCCCTGTATAGCAAGCTGCAGTTCAGCCCGTTGGCAAATGCTGTAAGCTAGCACCTGCTTCTTGGTAGGCCAGCTGGTCAGCTGGTCTTTTCTAAGCCAACTGATAATATGCTGCTGCAGCTTTCAAATCTGTGCTGACTTTGATCCAGGGCAAGGAGCATGAGATTGTGGAGTCTTTGGCCAAGTATGTCGCTGACGAGTATGACAACAAGCTGAAGGAGAAGGTAGACACATCTGAGTGGACGCGCAGGTACGTTGGCACTCTTGCTTCTTGCATGCATGTGGCATACTCCTGACTGTGCGTTTGCACCTGCTGAGTGTCTCAGTCCACCTGCTTGTATGGTGCAAGAGTGCTTGACATGTTATCTGCCAGGATGAGCACGCTTTGCCGTGTCCATTCACTGGACAGTCTGGAACAGATATAGGTGCTGAATTGCAGGTTGCCTGATGACATCCCAAAGCAGTTAAATGGCTGCGACTGTGGAGTGTTTGCTCTGATGTTTGCTGAGTACCAATCACGTGATGCTCCCTTCACCTTTGACCAGCGCCATATGGAGTACTTTAGGGTCAAGGTGCTGGCTGACATCATGTCTGAGTGTGTTGACTCCCCACGGGAAGCAGCTTGAGGTCGTGCTGTCTCATGCTACTGTGTGGTCCATGTATTGGCAACAACTGCGTGCCACCCTGGCGCGCGCAATTCTCTTCTTGTCTGGCGATGTGTCGTCAGGCTGGTTGTATTGTTGACTTACCATGCTGTTGTGGCTTGTACAACACATGAGATTGCTAGGGCTGCTGCATGCTAGTGCTGCTGCAGTTGTCCTGGCTGAGTTTATGTAAGATTCAACCGTGTGACACATCACACTTTGTGACGAATCATGCTGGTGCCCTAATATGCTTGTAGCCCGTGTGTTTTCGGCTCTGTCTCTAGCCATTCATAACGCCAGCACACACATTGTAACGGCCCTCCCCATACAAACGTACTCATGCATCGGTCCAAGACTATGCGCCCGTAATATCCTATCTTCCCCAAGGCGCCGCTATGTTTCATGCAGACCAGTGTCCCTGTCCTTTGTGGTGCTGCAGCCGTCGTGCTGGATGCCGATTTGCTTCCACAAGCGTTACTGAGTTTGTCACATGGCACGCAAGATAGATTTTTGGTCGATTCCGCTAAACTACAGGTACCCCTACTCGTATACATGTATAGCAGATGCGTTGGCGCCTCCCCTTTGCTCGCTGAAGGCGAGACAGATCGCCCGCAGCAGTCACCAGCTTCTTCAGCCAGATCAAGGGGATAGTCCGCTTGAATCTTTGGTGCAGCAAGAGAGGCTGGGGTGCGACGGCCAGGAAACTGCAAAATCAAAGGACGCGACCAAATTTTGTGCCACAGCAGCAAGCATATGGCTAGCCCCTTTGGTAAGCGGCTGAAACTGCCTGCCACGACTTTCCATTTGCAGACTGCCATGTGAAACATGGCAAAGCTGTCTTGACCAACTAGCTGCCACAGGGATAATGGATGACCACTTGCAGCATTTGCTCTGCATACCAACTTGTTGATATACCATGCATGGTGTCCATGCAGATCATTGGTTTAGCTCTGCAAGAGAAGAGTATCACACCTGGAAAGCCAAAGCAAAAACACCACATAGACCCAGCTACAAGGTTGTACAGACGAGAGTTCTGGAAGTATGGGCATCAGCCACATAGGACGTGACCACACTCGTGTCTCAATTGATGTAATTAGGTTGTTGGTCAACCTGCTGTTGACATCCCAGAATGCGCTGCCTGTTGGGATTCTAGGATTATTTAAACTCTTTTAAAACTCAATGGCATAACTTTTTCACACCCAATGGCATCAGCGGCAGGGTCGGCATCATAAAATTTGCATGTTTGCTGTTCTTGCTTGAATCTTGATGAACCAGTACTGTATCCATGTTGTATGTGCATTTGCTCACCAGACCAAGCAATTGAAAGCATATCTTGAAATGTTCACAGGCTTGAAAGCACGACAGTCTACAAAATCCTTTCTCATGGCAGAACACTAGTCAAAGGCATGCATGCGCACCTTGCATATGCACTCACTGCAACTGCACGACCTGCCGCACATTGTGTCGGCATGTGTAGAAAAGTCAGGCTTCCAGGTGCTCATGCATCAGCGCAAGCTCAGCTTGCCCAGCAGCATGCTCCAAGCGTCATGACTAGGACCTTTTTGCAATTAAAACATTGTGCATGAGTTTCCGAGTGCTCCAGGGTCGCTGCAAGTCCTTTCGTGAAGAGACCCTTAGGGAAAAGCTGCGTGAAACGTAACACCAAGACGGAGGTCGACCTGCGTGGTACGAGAGCTTCCCTGCGATAAAGGTGTGAGCACAATGCCAGGACGCCTTGCAGGACGAGTCGCTGTGGTAACGGGCGGAGGAGCTGGCATTGGAGCAGCTATTTGCCAAAGGCTTGATCAAGAGGGAGCCCAAGTTTTGGTAGCAGATATTGACGGTGGGGCCGCGGACCAGGTGGCACAAGGCCTAGCCAGAAGCATAGCTTGCCAGGTATGATCTCTCGACCAAGGTTTTATGAAACGCGCAGCCCCTCCCCTCCAAGGGGTACTACCGGCGTCGCAGGTGGACGTGTCAGACGAAAAGCAGGTCGAAGAACTCGTGTCTAAGGTCATCACTTGGAGTGGCAAGCTTGACATATGGGTCAACAACGCTGCAAAATTTGTCTTTGGGACTGCGACTACAGCCAGTAACGCAGGTGACCTTTCACGGGAAGTTCTGTAGCAGTGACGCTTATTGTCAGGTTGCACAAATAATGGTTGCTGTGCATGAATCCAAGCTACACAAACAATAAACACAGCATGCAGAAGGGGCCTATTTCTGCATTTCGCATGTATAACTCGTGCTTTCATGCTTTGCGTTTCTGCAGGTTCTGCATTGCTTTGCAGACTGGGACTTGGCACTGGCAGTCAACGTGAAAGGCTATGCATTTGGCATCAAGCATGCCTCGAAAGCCATGATCAAGCAGAGACAGGAAGCTGGCAACAACAGGAGGCCAGACTCAGAAATTCTTGCGGACCTGGGGCATGCCATTGTGAATGTGTCATCCATCAGTGCATTCATGGCACAGCCAGGCTTTGTGCCCTACAGCTCAACAAAGGCAGCTGTAAATGAAATGACGAGGTGCTGTGCATTGGACCTTGGAAAGCACAGCATAAGGTATTTGTCGCTGATGTTCTGCCATCGAAACAATTTGAAGAGCATCAGTGTGTACAAGGTGCAACTATTGATAGCGTTTTGTGCTTGCCAACCCTACTTCAAGTTGAGTGATTTTCGAGAAACATGCAACCTCCTACCACATGCAACCTCCTACAACATGCCTGGCAACACCACAATGACGTGGCTGTATACACCAATGACGTGGACTTCTGAAGATGCTGGCCTGCCTTAGCATTGACACAAGTGACTGTCTGTACATATGTGATGCATCCCTAAGCAGGCCTTGCAGCCCTATGTGTGCCCTTACCATGCTGACCATGGTGACAATGCTATACCATGCATTGCAATGGTCATTGTAATGCAGTGATAATGGTCATATGCAACGGTGATGATGGCAATGCAGGGTGAACGCAGTCTGTCCGGGGCCCATCTTGACGGAAGGCACCAAGAGACACGCTGCTAGTGAGGGCAAATCTCTGGAGGAAGCTGTCAAGGAGATGACCAGTCACATGATTATGCCCAGGTGGTAATGCAGCTCAGCTCACTGCTTGTATAGGCACATTGCATGATGGTAACCATCAGTGACCTATGACGAGTCTGCTATGACTTGTCAGTTTTCATGTCTATGTCTATATTGATAACTGAAAACCCAGTGCAGTTGTTGACCCAGAGCTCTGGCAATATGTGCAGGATGGGAAGGGCAGATGAGGTGGCTGCAGCTGTGGCCTTTCTGGCTTGTAGTGATGCAAGCTTCATCACTGGGGCCACACTCAACGTAGATGGCGGCTACATGGCCAGAGGGGCCTGATCTGTCAGAGGTGCTTGACTGATGACAAGGAGTCTAAAGAGAGCAATGCAAACAGATATACCTCAAGATCCTGTGCCTGTTCCATTGAGTGCAAATGAACTCAAGCCTAGATGCGTTGAATTGCCACACATTTCTACGCAGTCTGAGTTGAGCTTGCCCACAATGTCTCCTGTCTCAATGACATTCATAAGCAGGCTGACAAAAGCAAATAGTGGATTGAATTGTTTAGTGCACTTAAGCAAATGCAGCTGAGGCAGTCAGGCTCCTAGAGGCACGTGGGAAGGTTGCTGAGCGGCACATCCAGCGTTTGCTTAAACTTGTGGAAGGAACATGTTGCTGTATTATCGTGTGTCAGTCACAAAAACGATTGTCTGTGGTCGTGGGAAGATATGTTGTTTCTTAGTTATAAATCAGAGAATGGCTTTCCAAACTTGCACTGACAGCAAGCTTGATGAAGTGAAGGGATGAGTTCAAGGGGAAATAATTATAGTTATAACTCAACAAAACACTCTCAATCTGTAGGCGTGCAGTGCATTGTCATGCATCTCGTGATGAGCTGCTAATGGCTGGTTGGCTGAGTGCCGAAAGCAGTTTTACAGTCCAGGCGTCTGAGCCTGAGTCTGAGTCACCTTGTTGCAAGCGCTGCCGGCCCTACATGTCTTTTGCAGGGGCCGTAAATCCATCAGGCAAGTGCTTGAGGACGATCTCCTGCTGAGTCACTGTGCCATGTACATAAGCCCGACTGACTTTACGATAGTCCGCAAGTTCTGTTATGGGGGTAACCTGGCTGACACTAGGGGGGTTACCCTGGTGCATATGCATCTATGAGACGCCCTTGCTCAAGGTACGTCTGGCAATCATTTAATGATGTTGTTGCATGATAGATTTGTGACTTTGTCAAACAGCAACACTTCCATGCAAAAGTCGCAGGAGTGGGCGGTGAACCCGAATCGTGTGAACTTAAGCAAGCATGCTTTGTCTTTGTAAGAGGAGTGCTACTGCGATGGCAAATAGCTTAATTGAAAGTTATATGTTGGTTTGTTATAGCAGAAAACACATCATGCTTTTGCCCTCTGGAGGCCATAGAGGTTGTGGCACGTCGACCGGCTCCGCATGGCAGCATGTGCAGCAGCTTGTAGCATGAGCTGAAGTGGTCTGCGGTTCAGGGTGAATATGTTCAGACTGCCGGCATCCTCGGGTCATGGTCACGTTCAAAAGTAGGTCCGTGCTGCGCCTGGCAAATCGTCGACACAACAGGCTATATTGATGTAGAAGATCGTTTGAGCCCCAGGTGTAATCTGTAGGCAAAGCAACTGAGGCTACCAGGGAGAAACTCGTGAGCTCACTGCTCGTTCTTCTTTGCAAACTTTGGCCTGTGTGTCAAGTCTCAAGCTGCGTGTGCAGATGAAGCAGGCTTCCTGTCTGTCTTTCGAGAGTTCGCGGCAATGAACTTCGGAAATCATGGCCTTTCAAGTTCTGCTAGGTTGTGCTTCCTGTGTTTGTCGCTGATCCTGAACAAATCGTATCAAACATAGCTTGCTGTCCACAATGATACACGTGGGTCAAGCTGTCCAAATTGTGTTGGCTTCAAGGTGAGCAAAGGCCTCAGGTTGGCTGCTGTGGCTCCTGAAGTTGCCAAATCCTGGTGTCACAACAAGAACAAGGGGAGTCCACAGGACTCACCGGTCAAAGTCACCATATACTACTTGGGGACAGCACACAGAGTGTGGCAATCAGCGGATTGCAAGAATGCAACTCCGAGGGACAGGAGGCACTTGCTGTCCCAAGTGCTATAGTCAAAGGCGTGGACGCAGGAAGGATGAATTGAGGCAGAAACATCCTGTGTCTGCAGAGTGCAATCATGCTAAGCAATTGGGATCATGACCAAAGTGCTGAGCAGGTGTTGTTCCCAGAAGATATCACCCTTTGCAGCAATAAAACCAGTCCACTGGGTGTGCCAGCAGTGCTCGCCAGGCACAGATGGGTGACGGTAGCCAATGTAAATACTCAATATCTGAGAGGAGGCCCTGACTGCAGCAGAAGTGCAGTGTGCAGATGCAATCATTTTGCAACACATTGCTCAATCCTTGTTCAGGAGTGGGATTACGGCAAGAACAAGGCAGGCCCCAGTGAGTACATTTCTCAATCAAACGAGGTTGTATGGTGGCAGACTGCAAGCAGAGGCAGCTGGCAGCAAAGAATTGATCCACATTTGTGCAGCTGGATAAAACAATGTAAAGCAGGGAAGCAAGCATTTGGAACCATTTGTCTTTTTCACATGTGTTCCACTTGTGACTTCTTTGTTGTGATCTCTTTCTATCCTTGCATGGACTATGCGGGAAAGTGTCAGGATGTGAAGGCTTGCTAATGGATGACCCAGAGCTTTTGTTTGCATGCAGAGACATGCTCTCAGAAATTTTCAGACTGCGTGTCATCTTATTAGGTTCTAGGGACCAAATGAGCCTAATGATATGCAGTGCCATTGCAGCTACTTGTGATTGTGATATCAGCCTGTTCTTGCATCCAGGTGTCTCAAAAGACTTGCTAGTATGACAGCTAGCATTCTGGATGTCTGGTTTTTTGCGCTGGTATGTTGGCTAGCTAGCTTCGCTGTCATCCATTTGTCTACAGTAAGTCCTGCTGACTCAGATGGTGAGGCATGACGTCACATGAAATATGCTCAAAACATTGCCACAGCTGATTTCACCACGGAATATGACTTTAGGCCTGCCACAAAGTCAAGCTGAAATTCATTGCAACTTGGATGCAGCTTGGATGGACTGGAGAATTGAAAAGTTCTACTATATCAACAAGCACTCACAAATATGATCACTGCAGGCAGTTTGCATCATTTTGATATGATACACTAGCTATAGCATGGAGTTACTCAACAAATGCGTGACGTTCTGCTCATGTTGTGATAGTTGTATAATCAATGACACATCCTTCACAAAAACATGTCCACATGTCAGCTATTCTGCCTGATCCAGCATGACAGATGTTGCAGTCCACCACCAGTGTTTGCCGATACATTCAATACTGTTAGCAGTCCAGTATGTGCTGCACTCAAGCCATCCACATCGAGAACATGAGCCAGGATTGCAGGGATGACTGGCGGGCTGTCACATTTTTGCTCATGCAGAACGATGCAAACTGGCTTGCCCTGCACCAGTAACTCACCCAAGCGTCAGAACCAACATGTAGAGCACACCAGAAGGTTGCTGTGCATGTTTGCTTGTGTTAGTCACGAAGCTGGCCAACATTCAATTTTGAAAATCCAAAGAAATGCAGCCCCTGGTCGTGCGTGCAGCATGCACTGATGATGCTGCTTGCTTGGATGACTCATTCGTTCATCCATCAAAGATGTGTTTGCTCACGTCATGTGTGGCATTATAAGGAGCTGTTGCTATGCATTTTAGCATGGCATGGCACAAGCTGCATGCAAATTACACAAATTGGTGACAATACCCTGTCACATGTTGGTGTGTTCAATGTACACAATTTGTATTCAGGGTAAGCAGAATTACCTGGACATGTGGGTGTATGAGGAGGCTGTGCAGCTCAATGACTGCTGTTGCTAGCAGGCCTTTTGCATTGATGCTGATCACGTAAAGGAAGCGGTTAGCATTGGCAAAGTATTGCGGCCATACAGGCCGCATACAACCTCCAATTTCTCTGCAACACAACTGTATAATGTACCTACTGCATACACTGGCTGTGATGATCATTTGGCCAACAGGCTCAAGGCTTGTATGCGACTATCCCTGCAGATGTTAACCAAACAGCATGCCTACCTTGCCCGAGTGACTTGACTGCTATATGTGCTGTGCAAATTGACTTTGTAAAGCTCAACGCCCACAGTTGGTTGAGTATGAGGAATGGCTTTCTGCACGCTGTTAGCTATATCTGCAACACACAGGATTGAAGGTAACTATCACCACCTGCAAGACATTGTCATAAAACACTGAAAGCTTCTGACCAAATGAAACCTGACTAACTTACTGCATATTTGCCGCATAAGTAAAGATTTGCCGGCACCCTGTGCAAACACACAGGTGGCTCAGGATTGTACAGGTCGATCTAGGGGCGACAGCGTAGGCTTCAAGTTCGTATTGATCACCTCCAAACCGAGAACCAGCAGCTCGCTGTTCTCCTGACGGGATCCATTTGAGGCTGCACGACTCTTGGAGGGCAAACAGTATCCGAAGCAGGATGACATGCAGCTCGCGTTACGCTACACTGCTTACTTTCCGCATGCAAGTGACTGAGCCACTTCAGAGCGCAATGCGTTGACCAGATTTCCCGATAGGTTTGACTTTTGCAGGAGACAATCTCACCTCTGTTGCAAATTATGTACCGGCCCAGTCCCCGCCTAGCTCCGCTTCAGAGGATGTGTAGTCTGGCTACCTTTCACTTCTAGCAGAACATTTGCACCCAAGGCTGCTACAAGCTGCCATGCTCAAGGGCACGGCTGCAACCAAGCGGCATACCCCATACACTCTGCCGTGTCCTTGACCCGCGGACAGACGCAGTTGTTCTCGCTTGATTAACACCTCTTTTGCTATGCCTCGCTCAGCCACTTCGCGAGGGAGTGTTCTGTAGTTGAGGCTTCTGGCCCTGCAGCTGTCTGCTTAGTGAGAATCTCAGAAGCATGACGGAACCTGACGATCAGGCCAGCATTAGTGGCGCATCAGAGCAAAGAGCACAGGCATCCCCTTTACAGATGCCAGGCAGACTTGACAGTACAGAGGCAGTTGCTGGGGCAAGATCGGCCTCTGAGAAGACAGCAGGCGCAGGCAGCAGGTACACAACCCTTGTTGCAGCAGAATCGTTTTCAGCAATGCTGCCACCGCTGACAACGCTGAACATGCATATCTGCCTCCTGTTATGTTCGTCCACAGTCTGCAAAGCAGCAGTCCACCCAACGTCGCCAAAGTGCCTGTTGTGTCCAGAGCAGTCTACTTTTTCTTGCACTGTCACAGGCCACCTCCTGTGCCCCGGCTGAAGCATATAGGGACGCAGTCACAGCTAAAGGTCACCGAGTTTGATGAGGATGTATCAAACTGGGGCAGACAAGTAATGGAGGATCAGGACTATGAGGATGATGAGATGTCACATGCCAGTCTAAGCAGCGGGCTGAGTCCCAGGGAGTCTCGCCCCCGTGTCAAGCCTTGGGACTTGGCAGAAGGCTACAAGGTAGGCAACAGTCAGCTCAAACCTGTTAGGTAGATATCCCACCCCTTCAAACACGCACCTGAACCTGAAGCCATGCTGTGCATGCAAGCATGCCAACTTGACTCCCCCTGCACCACTCCCCATGCTGCCCATAAGGCATACCCCAGAACATGCCATGTGATCTCTAAATGGCTGTGCAGCTTGTTTCACGCATCCAGAATAGCATGTGACCTGAAGCCATCTTTACATTCGAGTTCACATCGCTCAGCCCTGCACAGCTGGATATGCGCACCAGCCCAAGCACAAAACATGCTCAGACAACATCAATTGTGCAGCTTGTCTCATGCACACAGAGGACCATCCAACTCACCTCTGTCTCTTCAGTCACTGGCGTATCATTCAGCCCTGTACAGCCGGGCACAAGCCATGCGCAAGAATGGGGAATCTCCCGCTAACATGGGCATGGCAGATGACCTGCCCATGCGCCTGGCAGCAGAGCAGCTGCATGCGCTGGCAGGCATGTCTCAGAAGGTGCAGGAAGCCATTGTGCACAGCCAGAAGGCCTTTGAGCATCAGCACCTGCTGGCCGGGCGCGCCCTGTTGAGGAAGGTTGTCAAGGGTTGGCTGGGCGTCAAGTGAGCTCTCGCTGCTCTCGTTGCATTGTCACTGCGTCTTTGCTTGAACAGCCAAAACACTCTTGAGCATCAGGACCTGCTGGCTTGCGGCGCCTTGGTCAGGAGTTGCATGGCAGTCACATTTTGCCTGAAGTTGCCGGAAGCAGTTGAGATGCACATCACCACTTGTGGGCTGGCTGTGCTGTCCCAAGGTGGGTTGTCATAGGATGCTAGTAGGGTCTTGGTGCGGGTGCTGCATTGTAGATGCATGATGTCTGAACTGCCAGAAGCTGATTGGTGAGCGTCTCCTTGTTGCACATGCCCTCTTGAGGGCAAATATTGAGACTGGCTGAGAATCAAGTGTAGTATTTGATCTTGACCAAGTGTCAATGTGACGCATTCATGCTGCCAATCTCTACAAGCTGTTCTCAATGGTCTAACCAGCAAAAACAAACAATGTCTTCTGCCTACAAAGACAAAGAAAGAGTTCAACTTGTATCATTGCAACGAGTGGTTGAGTAGAATGTATGATGATCAATATGCTTATCACATTGTGGCCAGCAGCCGTGCAGCCCTGCTACTGGATCAGCCAGCAAACACAAGAGCCGATGCCTCTGCGTGGGGTAGGGCCTTAGCCTTGGCAGGATGTATATCTATGCTGGCGACCATGGGGGTCTGCCTTGTCCACTAGGCCGATCACAATAAAACAATGTTTAAAAAAACCTCAGGCAGCAAACTGCTGAGACAGGAAGCAGCCAATGTCTTATGCTAGTACATTTTGCTACAGGACACTTCAAACATTGCCATATAACAAACAGTGTTCGAGCGATTGACAAGCAGCAGCACGTGATGCAGGCAACGGCATGTGAATAAGCGGCAGGTGCTGGAGCGAGCTGTGCAGCGAATGCGACGCAGTGAGCTGTCACGCTGCTTCTACCTTTGGAAGGACCGCTTTGGTGAAGTAGACGGCTATGCCAGGAAGAGGAGGAAGGTGAGTCCCACTTGCAGCAACACACATGCTGCCACATGATCTAAGGACGCTGCGCAATGCAGCTCGCTGGCAGAGCTCTGCCCAACAGTCTTGTGCATCTGTCCATCTGGCTTGTGCATCCGCCAATTAGTCTTGTGCATCTGCCCATCTGTCTTGTGCATCTGCCCATCTGTCTTGTGCATCTGCCTATCTGTCTTGTACGTCTGTCCATTAGTCTTGTGCATCTGCCCATCTGTCTTGCGCATCTGCAAGACCTGCTTGGCTCTGCTTGTCACGCAATCGGGTCTTCTTGAGGCAGTCTGCTGCCCCCCAGCTCTTCTGCTCTGTCTGCATGTATCGCTCTGCACCACATGCTGATGATTGTGTCAGGGTGCATGAAGGACTGCAGCATTCGTCCACCCTTTCATTGAAGCACGTCTTCTTCCTGAAGGTCCAGTGTGCATCATCCTGAGTAGCCCCCTGTACTACAGCAGCTATACTGAGCTGTAGCAGCTGTGTTACAGCAGCAGTGGAGACAGCAATCACTTGTTGGAGACGACAGGATCTGGCGATATTAGGTTATAGACATCCTGACCTCGGTTGTGGTTGCCATATGATGCAGTGTGAGATTATGATTAGGCAGGGGCTGCTGAGAAGGGTATTTGCAGAATGGCAGAGGCTGTGCCAGGAGCGAGACTGGAAGACTCAGCTGGCCACCCGGGACAATGAGATCAAACGCATGGACAGAGAGGTCAGCCACCATAACAGGCTTGCGCAGCTTTCAAGACCTGCATGCATGCCTGCTGCAGTATGCATATGTGCGTGCGCGTGTGTGTACATGCGCACGTGCGTCCATGCGTGCGTGTGTGTGTGTGTGTGTCTGTGTCTGTGTCTGTGTCTGTGTCTGTGTCTGTGTCTGTGTCTGTGTCTGTGCATGTGCTTGCCCAAGAGTGAGCATGCTGTCACTGTGCAGCAGGCTGCTTGTCTTACTGCCACATTTCAAAGCCAACAATGAGTCTTGCGTGACGCTGAAAAATTGTTCAAGGCAGGGTTGCATCTGAAGGGCAGAGCAGCCTCACACATAGCTCATCACATCTGCTGTGACAGCTGCTTAAAACATGCTCAGCACCCTTGGGACAGATGCTGTGGCTATGCAAGAATGCACGCACGGTCACCTTGGCTGCTGTCGCGCAGTACCGCAAGCTTGAGTCGAGGCCCATCTTTGTGATGGCAAAGAAGAGGTTGAGGAGGGTGGTTCAGGAGTGGCAAGCAGCTGTACATGCCAAGGAGGCTGCACGCCGCCAGGTGGCCGCTGTTCAGCTGCAGGCCAACCACAAGGTCATGAGACGAGCCTTGCTCAGCTGGTGAGTGATGAGTGCAGCTCATATTGACCAAGCAGCTCGCCACAGGGAAATCTAATTTACCTCACTCCAGTGCTTCTCTTCAATCAATGCCAAAACGGCGTGATCTTTTCTTTTCTTTGTATTACAAAGCAGCTAACCATGTACCAGTGATCCAACCTTCAGGTGTATGGCTCAAACGTGTACCTCTTCTTCTGTGGCTGCTGCAAACAAAATGCATGCTTGCTATACTGCTGGACTAGAGATGAGGGAGTCGTTTTGGCACTGGCAGTGATTGCCACTGGCTTGCTGACACAGCCCTGCATGATCTGTTACATTGCCAAAATTTGTTACAGATTTGCAAAGGTTTGTTTTTTGTGTGTTTTGAGCAGCGCAAGGCTCACCTCAATGCCTGGCACTTGTCAGCTCAAAGCAACAAACCTGTCCACTCTTCAGATCCTATTCTTCAAATTTGACCTGCAGACACTGACCCTGAGACTTCCCAAGAGACCACTCAGACATGACATCACATGTTGTCTAGCCTGACGTGTCAGTGCAGGCAGAGGGGATCCAAGAGGCAGCATCAGCATAGTGTCTTCTTCAATCGCACCTGCCAGAGGCTGGCCAAGTCCCGGCTGCAGCGCATCTTCCATCAGTGGACTGACCTGGTGGGCATTCGGGCGCAGAAGCAGAGCAATGCCAAGCACATTGTACAGCATTACCAGTGCAAACAGCAGGTGAACCGGCAAGCTGAGGTTACTGCTGTGAAGCTCTCCTTCTGGTCTGTGAGTCTGTGAGAAATGTTGTCTTTCTTGCAAGTATGTGTCGCCGTTGAGCTTTTTGTGCAGCAGCATTAGGCCAGGAAATATGCAAGGACCAGCCTGTGCGTCTGTGCGTTGCCTTCAGAAGCTTACTGTATACCTCTGACTCTGCACCTGAGCCCTGAGCAATGCCCTCTCAGCTTGTTGGCAATGGACACAGCATCACAGCAAAGCTCAGACAGCAGCAGAGCATTATCGCACAATGATAACATTTGTTTTTAGATGGTAATGACAGTAGTAATAACAGTTACAATAAAAGGGCATCAGGTGCTTCAATGTTCTCTTCCAGCCACAGCCTGCAAGTGCAAGAAGCAGTATCACAGAAGGCTCACAGGCAGAGACGGGTTGCACAAACAGAAATGCAGCTGTGAAATGATAAATCAGGCAAAACTGCTCATTGATTGTGCACTGGCCCTAGCTGATAAAGGCAGCACTACAGCAAAGCTCAGGGGCAGACCAGGGCACATATCACGAAATAGTCTCCATAGCTGTGGTCATCAATTTTGTGCAGATTAAAACATTGATGTCATGGCGGCAGTACCTCAACCAGACTCAACAGCAGCAGGCAATTGTATACACACGATCATCAAGCAACTGAGCAATCACTAAGAGGCCACAACCACAATCAGAACACGATTCGGGAAAGAAATTCTCAATGACTGCTATAAACTGATGGACATTCATAACCTCAGGACACCAAGAGTCAATGGTGTGTAGGCCAAAGCCTGGAGGCGGTGGAAGCAGTACCACAGCAAGGCGCAAAGGCAGAAGAAGGCGATCAAGAAAGGGCAGTCTTCCTTGGTGGGCCCTGTTTTCTCTGCCTGGCTCAGCAGGACCTGCAAGATGCGCCAGGTGAAAGGATGCAGAGCAAAGAATGCCGTACGACAGCAGCACAGGTCAGCCTGCCAGGTCCTGAAATTGCTTGAGCAAATCTGCTAGAAGTTGGATACTTTTTCGAGAGACACTCATATATTGACATTCTTGAGTGAGTTTGCTGGAAGTTGGGAAAGCCATGTCTGAATCTAGTCGCCTGTCATCAAGGCAGCAGCTGCAATTTCTGGGCTTTTGGACTCTGTCTTTGTGCTGATGTCAGTGGCAGACACAACGTGTCAATAGACTGTTGCCAGTGGAACCTCAAGTTGCTGAGCAGTTCGTGGGTAGGTTGTCGCTGGGAGATTGCATCCTGCAGCTGTCAAGTCAGCACATGCTGACCATTAGCTACTTGTCCTACCTGTGTTTCATCTCTTCGACTGCTCTCACCATGATGATGGCTTGTGTGCCCAACACCAGTTTCCACCTTGTGGGTATAGTCTGAAGCAGCACACCACAGGCAACAGATCAGCTGTAGCAGATCATCTGCAGCAGTAGTTGCTGCCCTATGGCTGCAAGGCATGACTGCAGTTCTTTGAGCACTGTGCAGCTGTGAAACCCTGAGGCACCTATTGGTCATGCAGACCACTGGAGAGTGCATATCCAAGGGCTGCCTCAGCCAGCAGCAGACAAGCTGTGGCCTCAGTCTGACACCGGCCTTTGGTCACCAGCCATACACTTGCCGCAGGTCACAGGTCACTCAGCTCTGTTGCCTGCAGGCTGCTCAGTAGTGCCTTCAGAGGGTGGTGTCAGGCAGCAGACAAGCTGTGTCAGCAGACTCTGGCCGATGGGTATGAAGAGGTGGCAGGGCAGGTGGGGTCCATAAAGGCTGAGAATGACCGGCTGCGGCGAGACAATGAGCGCTTTGTGCGGCTTATAGACAGCGGCGAGTGGGGCAGGGGGCGAGTTGCTGAGCTCACTCAAGCTGGTGAGTGCCTCATGCAACCATGTGTTCGAGTAGGTCCTTGTTTTCTTGTGTGTCAACTGAAGCTTTGTGCAGAATGGATGGAATGGTTTTGTCCGGCACGTGCGTCAATGGAAGCTCTGTATACAATGGATGGATTGGTGCTGTCAAGCACACGTGTCAATCAAAGCTCTGTACACAATGCATGGATTGGTGTTGTCAACACAAGAGCCGGTGCCCCCTCACGGGGTAGGGCCTTAGCCTTGGCAGGAATGTATAATAAATACCGGCAATCATTGGGGTATGCCTGGTACACTAGGCTGATCACGACTAAACTATACATATATACGTTGGTGTTGTCAAGCACATGTGTCATTTGATACTCTGTACACAATGGATGGATTGTTGCTGTCAAGCATGACTCACATGCAATGCTGGTGCCTGAGCTTGCTTGGCCAATCTGATGCCTCCACTGTGCTGCTTAGCTGGCTTACTGATTCAGCCCATCCCTGTGTTCAAGCTTGTACATCTTGCGTGGAACCAAAACCAAGGGTGCGCCTTTACAAAGTAGAATACTGACAAAATGAGACCAAAGTACAGATAGTTTTGTGCAGTGCAAAAAGAATCAAAGACAGAGGATATTGCTTGAATTGCCACGTAAAACCTACTTGACAGTTGTACCCATGCATAGCAGTCTGTCACTTCGATGTGGGCCTCCTCTGGAAAGGGTGTAAACAAGTCTCAAAAGGTAAATGGCAGTGCAGCAGCAGGGAGTGTTCAGCACCGAGCAATATTGCAAGAAGCTGACATTGTGTTATGATGTGATGTGCATTGCAGGAGAAGTAATGCAAGGTGAGAGGGATGCGCTGCTGAAGCTGATACAGAGCCTGAGGCATGAGTATGAGGCGGTACAAGCCGCCAAGATGGGGCAGGAGTCTGAGCTCCTGGGCCTCAAGGTACAGCCCTGCCCTGCACATGACATGCTGCAGCATCCATGCATGCCTGGCTATGACATTTGATGGAGTCGATCTTCGGTCTGTCCAGGAGAGCCTGCATGCAACCTGTGCAAAATATACTGGTTCTGGCTTTTCTGGCAACATCCTATTAGAAATTTGCTTGCAGAAGCACTCTACTGTGAACACTTGTCAGTATCATGCCAAACAGCCCCGAGAGACAGTCCTTGCATGATTCCCTTGCTATGAAGGGTGAACACTGTTTTCCAGCATAAGGCTACAGGCGGCTGACACTCTCATCTAAAGAGCAACGTCTGCATGACACTACGCTCCTGGTCAAGGAAGCTTGCCTGCATCCCTGAGTGTTCAATGCAACAAGAAATTAGTATGCTGTGGCTCATGCATGATGTACAAAAATGATGGCCGCAGACAGATCCTACGGCATGTCGCACATGTCTGGTGCAGAAACAGAAGCCTGTGCTGGGAGGCGCAGCAAGGCCCTGCAACAGCTTGCTCTTGACCTTTCTTATGCGCCTGATCATGACATCCCCGCACAGCACTTGATTGTCTGCGTGTTGCAACATTTGCCACGGGATTTGGCCAAAACGGCCCTTGACTTTGTAAAAGGAGTTGCATGCGGTCACAGGGGACAGATGCTGTAGCTCAACATTGGAGACTTACATTCCACAGACATACACCGGAAACCAAACTTGGATGTACCATCCGCGGGAGAAAACAGTACTATTGACATCCATTTGGCTCCCCAAAAACAAAGGTGCGGGAAATGGCAGCACAACATTGGACTTGACTGCTTTCTTGGGGGTGTTACAGGAGAAGATGGTGTTGGGGGGTGCAGCCCGGAACCGCATGCTCATCAAGGGGGGCAGCTCCTTCAATGCTCTAGTGAGGGCCCTAAAGCAGGATGTGGTCACAGGAGCTGCACCCTCCACTACAGCCAACGAAAGGCTCATGTATGAAGTAGACAAGGTGACTACCCTTGCTAATCTTGATCTTCGATCTCCTGTGTGAGAGTATTGCTTGCTTGTAACAACACAGGTGTGCCTGCTCTCTGCTGTCTGTGATGTCTTCTGTGTTGCGATGGCAGTCTGTGCTGCCAAATGTGAGACAGGTAGAGCAGAGTGACACACATGTCTCAGCATGAGGAAGGCCAGTGTCTACATGTATCTGCTGGTCCCATCTTGCAAAGTTGCATACAGCCTTTCATGACCGGTGGCTCATCTGTAGAGATGAGACACAGAGAAAACACCTCCCCCCTCCCCACCTTAGGCAGCGTCAGCATGCACCCACACGCACTTGCCCATGCAAATTTCAAGGGTTTCTTACATCCATGCATGTGCTCCAGCAACAAACCGTAAAAGTTCCTGAGTCAGGTAAAGACCCCAATCCTGCATGCACCCAATAGTCCAATTGCAGTGCTTTGCACAGCAAGAACAATCACACAGCTGCTGTTGCATGGGATCTAGCCCTTCCGCCTTCTTGTGCCTCCCATCCAACTCATCATTGCCTCCTGGCACTGCCACCACCTGCTGCATATCTGCATCACTCATGGGCAGCTTTCCCCTTTGCAGTTGTCAATGGACCATGTGCAAGTGTTTCCGGATGGGGAACTGAATGTAGAGGCAGCTGCCAGCAGGGACACCTCCCCCTCCTTTGCACGGCCCAGCATCAAGGCAGGGCAGCACAAGGGTAGACATTTCACTGACATGCCCAAGCTGCAGACCCCTCTAAGGTGAGCTTTGAGGCTCACGTAGATCGAATACAGGTCAAAGCATTGGCTATGCGCTTTGCTCATGGTCCCTGCAAGAGGTTGTGTACTGGCAACTCGAAGTTCTTCAAGCTTGACAGCATGGCGTCTACTGTCTTGCACAGTTCTGTCTGCTCTGTTGTGTGTGATGCCAAATACGTATGCAGATGCATTGTGGATGTGCTAGAAAAGAATCCTCGCGGATAAACCGCTGTATGCAAGCTATTATGTAAGGTTAACGTAATCATGTGATCATTTGCAGTCATAGCGTACAAGGCTGTGCAAGGTATACTCAAGCCCAAAAAGTAGCTCAAGATGATTTGCCACAATACCATGTACTGAGTCAACAACAGGCAGTGAATTCCATACAGCTTCTGGTACTGAGGCACCGATGACAAATGCTTGTCTGTGATGATGCGCAGTGCTCAAGACATGCTAAGGCTCAGCAGTCCCAAGCAGATCACAGTTGGAGGTCGCAGCCATGCAGTGGGCCGTACCAGTCGCCCAAGCTCTGCGCTGTCTAGGCATCCTCCCAATGCAGCAAATGCAGCAGTGCAACCCACATCTTCCCCTAGACCTGCTTCTGGGAGGTCTACCCCAGTCAAGTCAGGTACAGCCACCCCACAGAAGGCCGCAGTGACCCCTCACAGAGATGCCAGCAGCCGTGCAAGTGCTGTTGTCGGTGCGCTTGGCCGGCTCAGTCCTCAGGAAGTGGACCGATTGCAGCGGGTGCTGCAGCAAGGACAGTCTGAGCAATCATAGATGATTGTAAGATCTGATGTCTACACCTTGTCGATGGACTGATGTTCAGGACGGTCTGCTTGGTAGCTGACTGAAGTATTGTACATGTAACAATACTGATGAACATGGCAACTCTCGCGATGCGTTGGGTGCATCATATGGTCATGCAGATGGTATGATGATGAGCCTCTGCTCTGTATGCGCGCACATGGTCGCGGCATTGCAAAGCTCATAAACAAAATAACAATGTTCAATCAGAAATGGCGGTGCTGCCCTCACACTTGGCATCAGTTCTCCAAGTGCTCCTTGCTACCTTGAATCCAGCTGCGACTCTGCAACCGGTTTTGCAAGCATTGTCAAAGGTTGAGGCAGGCAGGTTCCTGCAAACTGCCTGGAGGCCCTGACAGCATGTAATCTAGCATCTCACTCTCTCAAGCCAATATAGGTACTATGTGTTCAAAACATGCCTCACTTGAGCTGCTCAACTTCTACAATGTCAATGTCATATCTGCCACTGCCCAAATTGACAAACACCCGCCAATACCTGGGACTACGCTGCAAATCTGCAAGCCACTGAGCTACTTGCTCTGTGAAAATTATGTTGAAACTCTCCGACCTCAGGTGCGTAAGCCCTTTGCCTGGGCATCCGTCTACATGCATTTGGCATAAAGGCTTGCTACAAGCAAGATCCACAGACTGCAGGCTATCAATCAAGTTCACACGGGCAATTGTTCCTTCAGAAATGTACAGGTCACTGACTTTCAGCACCTGCAGACTAGGGGCAACTCTACAGATCAAAGCTGCGCACTGTGCAGACTCAGCAACCCAGCTCTTGATGGTGCTGAAGGGTTCAACCAAGCTCAACATTGTGTTCTGCAAGTGATGAGGGCCGCTCCAGCCTGTGCAATGCACTTCACAAGCTGTTCTAAAGGTACCAAGGTTACTGGGGTTTAGCGCCCCGCGTACTGTCTTGGTATAGCCTACCTCATGCAAGGTTGTAGCCCCTACCTCAAGGAACTGCAGTGCTGGCATGCACTCACGGGCCATTACATCAATCGAAGGCTGAAAGGATGGCAAAGCCAGGCGCAGAATTTCTATATGTCCGGCTGTGATGCAGTCCAAAATGTTGCCATCTAAAGGACTTGTTATGACCATAGTGAGAAGCGTCATGTCTGATGCGTGGAGACTAAGTTTCTGAAGTCTTGATGCCCAGCTTGATGGACAGAGAAGGTCAATCAGCAAGACCGCAAATTTAGATCTAGCCTCATCATCCAGGATCTTGAAGTCGTCATACTTTCTGTTTACATGAACCTCCAAGACTCTCAGCTTCGGACAGGCTTGGGCAACTTGGATTGCTTGTCCCACTTGATATGACAGCAAGCACTTAGTTCTGAGCGGTTTGATATTGCTCAAAGTGTTGTTGAACCGCTGACTTTGATCCTGAGTCAGCAGTCCTAAGCCATCCAGGCAGTCGGGAGACAAAAACAGTTCCTCGTGTGCTTGCACCACCCCTGCCCATGATTTGCAGACACGAGTGAGGACTCCTCTGGTGCTCAATCTGCAGAGCTCTAGCAAGTTGGTGAGGATCCGCCGAAGCAAATCTGACGGCAGATCATTCATTGTATACAGTCTGTCGGTGCACATGTTATAATTCTGCTCTTCTGTAGCCGAACGCAGTCACCAAGCTAGCTGTCGCGACTGATCTCCAGGCTGGTGCATTCTTTGAAACTGGACAGACTACATCAAGACACCCAAGACGAACTAGAGACACAGGCAGGCTCATCAAGCGTTTACCGTACTGAAGTTCCAAAATGGAACCATTGAGTGCACTGCATGCCGCATTCATCAATTCAACAAGGCCTCGCTCCGGAACCACTGGTGGAGCATCACTTCGATCAAGACGGATCCGGCGGGCCGGCATTTCTGCGCATCGCAATGAGCGTGGGAAGATCTGAAAGGACATCCATGTTTGCGTACAGTTGTGATCGCCTCCAAGGACTGTGATTGGAACAGCATTCCAAGCGGCAAACTATGAGCAAGCCGTGTGCAGCACGGCCGTAAGAAGGAGGCTTGCAGTGCAGAGCCTGTCTTGTGTCAGCAAAGCGTGTGAATGAACGTGCCTCAAATTGGCTGACTGACAACATGGCGCTTACAACATGATGGAGGGATCGCAATTTGCACATGTCAGCACCACCTGGCCTAAAGGGACTTGTGTTACAAGCCGAGCTCCTGGTCTCTGCCAGTTCGACAGGTAAGTGATTTAAACCTGTCTGACCCATCGTCTTTCAGGCACGCTTGTCCTGGTCAGGCTCACCAGCAGGCCTCTACACATGCAGGTCACATAGCTACTACTGAACAGTGCCTGCAGCGGCTCGATCTTGGAGGCATTGCAGTCATTGTTCTTGTCGAAGCTCCTACAGCTGAGGCAGCTGTACAACAGCAAAACCTTTTGAACCATCAGCATTTGCCGGAGGGTGTTTCCATTGTGACAACACAGCCTAGGCTTCTCGCAACATGTCTCAGGTACATGACTTTGTCTGCACACTGATGCTGCCCCTGTGATGTGTTACTGCCAAAGCTTGTTTTCACCCAAACTCCATGTCTTATGCCCAGGGCTGCTGCAACTAAGATGTCTTTGGATGCATCAGTGGTGGCATTTGTCTCATTGGAGACAAGACAAGCAGCTGCGGCATGCAAACTTGCAGGAGTACAGCTGATTGCCACACCGCAGCATGTGGTATGCTCAGTACATCAAGCTGTGATGCAGCAGTCTTGCTGTTTGACTTACATATTGTTGAAGCACCTGTGTGCATGTGCATGCAGTGATGTCGACAATGCTGCCCATCAGCACTTTCTTGCTGCACAGTGCCTACATAGCGCATTTGCATGTCTGTTTCCTGTAGCGATAGGCCTATCATGAGACACCATGTTGCTTGTACACCATGTTGCTCATACACCATGTTGCTCGTACACCCTTGCCTGGCATACACACACGTTTGCGTGACGTCACAGACTTTGATGAGCATCTGGTGGCCCAACGACCCATGTTTCTACACACTGCATTCCCTGACATGCTTTGTTGTCATGCCTGCCGACGTTGTTGTTGCACTTGACTGCATCGTTGTCATGTATACTTACGATGTTGCAGAACAGCAGTCAGCAACTGCTGCATTTGCTGCGTCATGTCGCTGACAGCCACAGAAGAGTGAGCGCAGCCTTACTTGTGGGCTATACCATGAAGCCCTCCAGGGAGAGGAATCTAGCCTCAAGAGGGCTGTTGCCCCTGACTGCTCCTCTCGGGGTTTGCTTTGTGCCTGTTGACTTTGGCCGGCCTCTGGAGCAGCAGGGCCCTTTTGATGTCATGCTGCACAAGGTGAGACCTCTCCCTTTCTGGCACCTGTTCATCAAGGCATTTGTCTCAGCGTGTGTCTTTGCCATTGCCGAAGGTCTGTAGCGATAGCCAGTGCCATAGACCTGCTTGCCCCATTTATTGCCATGACATACAAGCTTGCAACCCCATCTGCTGGTGTCTGCAACATCCAGATGGCATTGAGTTGCCCTCAATATGTCTACAGCATGAGCTGAGCACCACGATGAAGACGCGTCAAGTCCTGCCTGACAGCATGTACTGCTACCTCAACAGCCTGCCACATGGCCGACTCTTAGACTGTTTTCACATATGTGAAAGACCTTGTGCCTGGTGGTGCAGTTAGTCCTTGCTAGCACATGTGGCAGCAAAATTTGCCCTCTGCAGCAACAGCTTGCCCTTCAGGATCTGACCCCTTGCCTTTCACAACGTGCTGACAGGCAACTGATGAGCTGATCAGTAGAGGGCCAAAGCAACTGCCGGAGTTTTCAGCACGCATCGCCTCTCTGGCTGCTTACACCAAGGCACATCCTGAGACTGTCCTGGTGGACTCACTGGACAAAGTACACCAGGTCAGCTGTCATCTCACCATTTCACTCTTCTCAAGCAGTCTTTGCTGCGCTATGCCTAGCACTCAGACTCACCCTTTCACTCTTCTCAAGCACTCTTCGCTGCACTGTGCCTAGCACTCAGACTCACCCTTTTCAAGCGTTCTTGGCTGTGCTGTGCCTAGCTCTCAGACTGACCCTTTCACCCTTTTCTCCTTGCTGCGCTGTGTCTAGCTTCTTGAACTGAGTGCACGGGGTGCAAGGGGAGTGCACTTGGGGTGCAAGGGGGGTGCACAATGCTGGTCTGCACGCCCCACCCTTGCATCATTACAACCCCTTCACAGCCTGCAATTTTGAGCTCGGGAGTCAACAGGCTAGTGTGGAACAGATGATGCAGAGTGCTGGGAACTGGACAGGAGTGGTTGCTTGTGCAGGTGATAGATAGGCAGACGCTGACAGTGTGCCTTGAGGAGGCGGCAAGGGCTGCCCGGGCCCAGGGCTATGCTGTACAGACTCCACCCTCCATTCAGGCAAGTCACCCACGAGCCAGGCAAGACCGGTTATGCATTGAAATTGCTATTGCACCTGCTTGTCGCCCTCAATGCTGCTGATCATTGCCCAGGTTGCATTCTCATGGCCTAGGGCTTCCACTGGTGCTGCTGCATCAGTCAGCATGCATGGTGCCATGACAGAGCGCTGTATGTATGCTGTGTATAAGCTGTTGCCTTGGTGAGGACAATGACCCTGACTTGCGTTTGTTGCATTCACTTGCACACTGTCCGATATTCTGTGAGCTGACCAGAACAAGCACTCGCAGCAATATGGCACCATCTGATTGCTATTAATTCATTCTTTCATTCAACATGTGTACTTCCCCAAGATTCAGCCCTGAGCAGCTCCCTGTATGAGGATCTCTTTTGGTAGTCAGGGTATCAGCATTAACGTGATTTTTATTGCACCATACAGGTAGACAGACTCGGCCCAGATGCAGAGACAAGACACCTGCTTGCACAGAGCGGTATCCGATTACCTTGCATTGTCAAGCCCCGAGTCGCATGCGGCACTCCTGAAGCTCATCAAATGGCAGTCGTCTTGCAGGAAGATGGTTTCCAGGATCTGCAGGTACCTTGTGCATTTCATGCCTGCTGTCACTATGTTTGATGGTATCGATCGTTCCCTTTGCTGAGGGCATAACAAAGCATGTTGAGAACCCCTTGCGGCTAAGTCCAATGCCCTACTCCTGCCAGGAGCATTGGCTCTCAGAGACTGCTGTCCCTCTGCAAGCTGGCCTTTGCAGCTCTGAAAGTCTTTTCTTTTTGGCATGAGTTGCATTAAGGCGGGTTCTGAACCTTTGGATCCGGCAATACAATGTCAAACGCCTTCAGGTGTAGCTTGCAGCCTACTGTCTGCCCTCGACTGATTTGTCTTCAATACAGTGCAGCAAATGTGTTGGCAGCCTCATGCCTGCTTCTAGTGTTTCTGCCTTTTGGCCTATCTGCAACAGATGCAGCATATGCACAACACACGAGGTCGTCAGGTCTACAGCACATGCATTGTGTGGTCGAATTCTCGTTCGTTTGTGCATTTGTTCGTTTCTTTGATTATTTGTTCATTCATTCAATACACGCGTGTCTTCCCCTTGGTGATGTGGTTGACTGGATGTCTTGATGTGACTGTGTTACTGCAGGTGGCCATGCCTGGCTGTCTGCAGCAGTTCATCAACCACAATGGCGTGCTGCACAAGGTCTATGTCATGGGCGATCAGGTACACACTGCTAACAGGTGCTTGCTTGCCCCATTTGAGCTTGATGTATGCTGGCTTGCTGAGAGCACTAGCCAGTGTGCGCATCATCTAGAGGTTGCCAGAGCTGCTGAACCAACAACACACGCACAACAAACATCCATCCATGGCAGAAAGCATAGGCTGACTAGCCTGCAACAGATGCTTACAGCTTTCAAAAATGGTTCCATGATTCCCAAAACATGGAATGATTCCGTCTGGGTTATAGCTGTGCGTGGGCAACATCAAAATTACCAGATGGAGATAGTCCAAAGCGTCTGTCCAGGCCCAGTTTCTAAGGTGTTTGTGTGCAGATGCATGTGGCTGAGAGGCAATCCATTCCCAACCTGCCTGCTGTAGCAACACAAGCAGCAGGGCTGCCCCAGGTCTTTGCCTTTGACAGCCTGAAGTCGCTGCCTCACAGAGACTACCTGCAACCTCATTATGAGTCTCAGCAGCAACCTGCAGGTGACTTACACCTGGTGACCTGCAGCGGTGATGGCACTGCTTGTGTGTTTCCGCGCGTGTCAAGCTTCATGAAACACGTGTTTGTATCTTGGCTGGGGGCCGCAGACTGGCTTCAGCACTACATGCAGATACCAGCACAACATGTGCATGTCTGCGTACATGCCTGCATGCATGTAGGTGTGGTTTGCGTGGGTGTGTACCAATTGTGCAGCATGAGGCTGATGCCATCAGCTGCCTAGGTGGTTGCATGTTGTCAAGAGAGGCTTGTGCATCGCCGTTTCCTGGCTTCTTCTTCTTCAGCTTGTCTATCCTCATGCAGGATCTGGTCTCAACATGGAAGTGGTCCAAGTCATTACAGATGAGTTGAGGAAGAGATTGGGCCTTACGCTGTTTGGGTACGACACTGTGGTCCAGGAAAGCACAGGTGTGTTGGCGTCTCAGCACCCCTGCAAGAATCATGCAAATTTTATGACAACACCAGGAACTCCTTGTCAACGATGTTTATGCAAATTCTGAAGCGCAATTGCAACTGATCATGTGTGAGCAGGGGCTCAGGGATCATGCCTGTCAACATTTGCTTTGGGTTCAATCTGATAAACAGGCTATACTTACGCTCCTAGCGCCTGGTCAGCTGCAGAGGCCTCAAATGATCAGGATATGTTGCAACCAGTTGTGGTGTGCAGGTGTTCATTTCATCATTGATGTCAACTACTTCCCATCCTACAAAGAGTTTCCTGACGCTGCAAAAGCTCTGTCAGATGTCTTGAAGAAAGTGTTCCACACTCAGAGGTCACAACAGCAGTTGTAGTTGAGTCTCAGCAAGACAACTTTATAAGCCCTGCAGTCATGGCTACCAGCTTGACCTGCTTGCAGCTGTGGAACATTTCACAGCACCAGTCTTCACTGTGTTGATTAGATGGTACACCAACAGCATAAGCCATGGGTGTGTACTGCTGTTGTGCAAGCGGTCTTTAGCACTGTTCAAGTTTCTGACTTCAGAGGGACTCATGTCATTAGCAAAACATGGGGAATCTTAATGTAGCAGAAGCAGAGCTGACAAGCAAATCAGTTTAGCAAATGTATGAGGCAAAATGATGCACATGATTTTCATTTCTTGGCACGACCACGGCCTTTATGCGCTGCTGCTCCTTCTTCACCATCTTCAGCCTTTCGTTTGCCAGCACCTGCCTTGCCTGCAGCATGATTATCCACTTTGATTAAGGTGCTAGCAGACCTGTATTCTCATAAATGCCAGGCACACGCCTGGATCATCGTTTGCTTTGCTTGTGAACTCTGTCAGGGGCAGTCCTATTCAAGTGGAGAAGTCTAACCGCAAGTTGTAATGGCTGACTGTTGGACATCACTGTGATTGTTAGCTTGAGTGCCAATGATTCAAGCCTAGCCCTTTGTTTGATTGTATGCCTTGCAGCAGAGGTGCTAATCAATCTAACCAAGTGCAACCTGACGCTGCAAGAATGACATCAAAGGCAATGAGTAACAATGAGCAGAAGGGTTGTCTCTGCAGCCAAGGCCATGCCACACAGACCATAAGACAACACCAAGAAAGACAGCCTGCCTGGAAAAGTTGACACATTGCACAGAAATTATCACATGCACGGCTGAAATACCTGTAGCAGCTTTGGCCTTGCCCTTCCCTGCTGCAGCTTTGCCTTTACCTGCACTCATACAGTACACCTTTGATCACAGACACACAACCATTTGTCTGCACACATACAATGCACCATCACTCACTGACAAGTAGTCTTTGGCTGCACACACAGACGCACCGCATCAGATCCATCCACTAAACTTTCACCAGTGGTACTGATACCAAGTCCTGATCGCAATGCTACAGTGCTTTGAACACATATTGCTGATGGAAACTCTTCAATGGTGATGAGAAGACACAGTTTGAAAAGCACAAGTTCACAAACCACACTCACTCTTCGCAGCTGGTGCAGCTTCTGGCTCTGGTAGAGCTTCTTCTTCTGCCACTGCTGGCTCGTACACCTCCAGATCCTCCACCTGCAGCCGCCACAGGGCCAGTCGAAAGGCACAGAAGGCAGGTGTTATCATGCACTCGAAAGACATGTGGCCATCACTTGAAAGGCACAGAAGGCAAACGTTGCTCTTCAGACCTCTTGAATGTGTAAGCACCAACATCTGATTTGGAGGTTGCTTGTTGCAAAGCAAACACAATCACTTGCACAGTGACAACTCACTATGCACTGCTCTGGGACAATGTGTGTCTTCATATGCACATATTTGCTGCTACCAGCAGCTCAGTATGTGCATCAAGGAACAATTGTATGTGGTGCTGTCCTGATTTGCACCTATCACTCTATCACTGCACTGCAAAGCTGTCTTGCAGTGCACTAGATTGATCGGCAGACGGTTGTCAGTGCTGTAATTATGGACTTAGTGCACATGAGGCGTCTGAATGCCTGGAGCAGAACAGAGAGCAGAGCAAAGTGCATTAAGCCTCACCTGCAAGTTACACACTATGCAAGAGCCCAGAGCACTGACCTGCTTGCTTCCAGGCTTGACCAGGAACAGCGTGTGGCCAATTCCACAGGCCACCTGATGTGTATGTACTCCCTCCAGAGCGTACACCTTGTCAGGGTTTGCACTGCTCTTCTTCCCTGACGGCCCATACCCCAGCTCCCCATTCCCCGCTTGACCCCTGCAATGCCAGACATTGGAATGTCAAGTAGAGTAGACAGGAAGATTTTGATTCAGTAGAATACAGTATGATACAATATGGTACAGTACAGTACAGTACAGTACAGTACAGTACAGTACAGTACAGTACAGTACAGTACAGCATAGTACAGTCTGGGCTAGTACAATGACTATATTATTGGGTCTCTTCCAACCATCTGCATGTGTCTAGCACAACAGTACAGTAGCTGGCAGCATCCATCAAGGGCGATTGACAGACAGGCAACACCACATTGATATGAGGATGCAATGTGGGCAATGGTCGCCAGGATGTAATGTTGATCAGGGAGACTGTGGCTCAGCAGAGGTTTCCCTGAGCATTTTACAATGCCACACTTAAATGTAACGCTGCTGGGCAGTGGGCAAGTGGCCACAGTAAGTAGTGGCTAAAGCCAGCAGCACAATGTCATAGTCTCTGTTCCTACCACATCAAAAGATGCCATGAGATGGACGGTCAATCTATAGCAGCAGCATGATTGCTGACAACAGCACCTTGACATCAGACAGCGCAAAGTGACTGACCAAACAAACAGTGAGGCTGGCACATCAGGAGGTCCCATGTGATAGTGCATTGGATCAGCAGTAACAGCATAATTGCCGCTACCAGCAGCTCAGTATCAGACAGCACAGACAAACAGGCCGAGTCAGGCTGGCACATGAGAGAGTACCATGTGATGGTGGATTGGTCTGCAGCAACAGCATAGTGGGTGGCCCCAGCAGCCATGTGGCGGATATTCCACCCCTGAAGGTCCATGAATGCTTTTGGGTACATGGTGTTGTCGCCTGAGGACTTCCATTTGCCACAAGCATACACCTGGCCTCCCACTTGCACCACACAGAAGGTTGCTGTTGTACTGCATGCTGCCTGCATCATACCAAACATACCTCATTAGCGGACAATGCTCACATGAGACCACCATAACAACAATAATAAGCTACCACAGGGTGAGCTTCAGCTAGCTCCAGAACTTCAACACTCAAATGACCCTATACATACAAGGCTACAAACCTTCAGCAGACTAGCTCAAGCTTTGCGGCTCATGATGAGCTAGGTACGTGCAGGGCAAGTCTTGTCTCTCCAGAGCAGTCTGTTCTGACCATCCCTACAAGGTCTATTGATACAACAAGTTCGACAATGCTGTCCTGCATTTGCCACGCGCACTGGAGATTGCCCCTGAGTGGCGCATGGAGTAAGAAGCCACTGCACTGCATGTCATGCTGTTTACTAGTCAGCTCAGGCACGCAAGCCAGACCAGAGCAATGCTGTACATGCTTAAAGCTGTGTCACTGACAACACATCTTGCCTAGACTAGGTCTAGCTCATCGACTGGGTCGCCACAAGGAAGGTAATGACCATACAAAAGATGAACAGCACATGCAACACATGCGTATCGCTACACTTCGACCAATGTGGGGCATATGAGGTATCAGGTCACTTTGCTCTTGTTTCCAAAAGGCATTCCTGGCTTGGCTGCTAGACGCCTCCTTCCCATGCTCAAACCCAGGAAGCCAGAGAAATTCAGCTACTACTTATGTGGCGACGTCAGGCAGTGTTCAATTGTTGCGATGTACTATTCACCTCACGGTGCACAAGACACTGCTAATCCAAAACAGTCACTTGGGCACAACAAACGGGACAAATTAAGGCTATGCCTTTGATGCTGTGTGCTTGTAGCCTCGAGGTCAGAGACAAGCTTGCTTACCACATCGGGTGCTACAGGCACCCTCTGGTTGAAGGTCTCTATGTTGCGAGGCTTGAACTCGTCTTGCTGCTTCACATGCCCAAGTCTGCCGTAGCCTCCGTTACCTGAAAACAAATAGGCGATGTGCTTGTACATCCATACACAAGTGGTCTCTCACGGCACAACTTACTGCCCAGTCGGTCTTGCCTGCGACTGCTGGTAGCACTTCAGATGCATTGGCATATGAGAGAAAGTGTATTGCCTTTGTGAGATGCACCTGACATAGAGCTTTTGGGCAGTCACTGGCTAACTGAGCAGAACACTCTTCTGCATGCTGTGCAAGAGAGACTGGGAGTTTGTGATATGTTGCTTGAGGTACGGTCCTACCCCATGAGAAAGCTTGGCCTTCCTGGGTAAGGGCCAGTGTGTGATTTTGGCCACAGGCTACCTTGGTGACTGTGAACTGAGACAAGGCTTGTATCTGCCTTGGCTGAGGCTGAGGGGCATACATCAACTTCACAGATGCTGCAGCAGACCAGAGGCGTCACTCAGCCTTGTGTGTGTGGCAAAGTCGCAAGAAGACATGCTTTTCAGTGCAATGCCAATGAGGAAAGGCTTGCAGGCATACAACAGAGCTGTGTGTGCTTCAAGCAAGCATCATGCAAGCAACAGAACACTGTCTATGCAGTTAGGCTTGCAAACGTCCTCTATTGTTGTAAACACACGTTGACATGATGTGGCACGACAAAACAGCTGCTGAAATGAGCCTGACCATGCATACACACAAGCTATGCATGACTTCAAACATCTCCTCTGGTCTGACATCTGAAGCCTTTCCAATCATCCGGCCTGTGACACGACCTGTGACACTATGACCCGCATCATAGCTGACCATGACCCAGGATGTGTGCATGATGCATGATGCACTAACCAGATACAGGTCAAAGCAAACAACATGCAGCATCACAGGCATATCCCACTGAGGAGCTGCATGTTAAAGGGTGCTTACAATCCTTGGCATTGTACTCGTGATCTGTGTTGTGTCCCAGCTGCCCATACTGCGGCAAGCCTGCTGAGAAGACCTTCCCGTCACAAAGCCACATGGTGAACTCCACCCCGCAAGAGATGTCATCACAATTTGACACAGATGCTAGCACTGGTGACTGGATCAACTCTGCAGGTTGCATGACAAGGAGCACTGCATAGGGATTTTAGTCTGGCCAGGCTTGTTGTTGCACAAGCTGTACTTGTGAAGAATTCCAAACCATTTGATGATTTAATGGATTCCTCAATGTGTTCCAGCTGCATGCAGTGACTTGATGGATGACCAAGATCATCTTGTTGCACAGCTGACAAGAATGTCAGCTCAGTTGCATGCTTGAGTAAGCCATTTTTGTCAGTGGCAGCAGGGCGTACCTTCAACTTTGTCTTTGCTTTTCAACGAGCCTGTACCACATTGGCCATGTAAGTTTGAGCCAAAGGTGTATGATTCCCCATCACTGGTGACTACAGCTGAATGATGCTTCCCGCCAGCACCTACATGGCACTACAAATGTGCACAAAGCAGATGCTGCGCAGCAAGCAGCAGCATCTGATAACAGGTTCTCACAGTGAATGGTTTTGACAGTGATGAAAATTGACAGTGACGGCACCTGCAATGACCTTCTTCCCACTCAATTTCTTGACAATGGTGGGTACATTCCGTTGCAGTAGGTCGCCGTGCCCAAGCTGACCACGCTGCATTGGTAGTGCTTGCAGTCAGCCTGTGTGTGTATTCAACGCTATCAAAACTGATGAAAAAGTCAGAAACATGCCTCATTTCTGCCCCAAGTATAGCACTTCCCAGCTGCATCCCCAATAATGCTGTGACAAGCACCGGATCCAGCAGCCACAAACATGACCTTCACTCCCTGAGCAGCATGAGCATAATATGATTGAGCACATGCGTGTCGCTCAGCTGGATATATACAATGCAGTCCAAATTGCGAGGAGGAATTGCACCACTAAGCTTTTTAGTCGAACAGGTGCTAGCTGATCTGGGTACAGCTGCTTGCGCTCAGCCTCCGCCTGCGGCCAGAGATGCAGAGTATGATATCACGTCTTGACAGGATGTCAGGAGTGCAGCTTGCGATGTCGTGACTGCGCACAAGGACGCACCATCTTCTCTTGATCAGTCTGTTTCTTGCTGCTTCCGCCTCGTGCAATCTACGACAAGTGAGCAGCGTAATGCGCAATTGAGCCTTCGCATCACAGACAACGAAGGCGTCATACTATGCGAGCATGTGCACCTTGGCCCAGTCTGTTCCTCCTGCAAACAGCACTTCTCCTCCGGTCCACTCTTCCTTTACTACTTCCGAAGCCATTGCAAGCTTATCAACACAGGCTACAACAAGCGCAGCAGCTGACGCGACGCGACAAGACTCAGCAGAAAGTTGCGACAATGTAGCGCAGCTCCTTTTCTTTGAATGGCAGCTGGCCTGTTGGGCATTCAAAGCATGACCAGCTGACTGGGCCGAACTGCAAGCCAGGGCGCCGATTGAGCTTCAATTCTCCCGATCAACATCTGCCGATCGAAGGGCCGTGCCAGACAAACACGAACGAAGCGCTGCACTCAGAGAGCTTGGTGAGCTCCGGAACCCACGACGTGCTGCTGCTGCGCACAAACCACACTCAGCTTACTGGCAACACACCTTTGTGCGACCGAGCTCAAATCAGTGGTGTAGCCGTTCCAGTTGTTACTTTGAGTCACTTATTTCAGCTTGGGCCACGTTGAGTGATCAGTTGGCAGTCGTTGCTTGCACTTATGTTGTCGTCGTGGTAGGCCGAGATAGGGCATGCGCAGCATCACTTCATTGCGTCAAGACTTCATCCGCATTGCGCCGACCCTACAAGCGCGTCAGGCAAGTGCCGTGAGTCAGCAAGACATCAAAAGTGCTTTTTCGTATTGCGTCGAGCAGGTCAGGTGCGCTGCAGTTGCGGAACGGTCTGCTGTGTGCACCATTCCCTCAGAGCATGACATCGCCGTGCCTTCACTGCAGGACGTACGACTATGATAACTACGTTTGGTTGCTGCAACTCAAACAGGTGAGTGTTTGCTTGAACTTCTTGTCTGCAGCATGTCGCTTGATTGTCATCTTGACCCACCACGCAGGAGCTGAGGGCTGCATTATTTGCTATTCGATGCTTCAACGTAGAGACTGGACTGGTTGGTGAGACTGTAAAAGAGACGGGATTGCTGCCAATCCGTATGCAGTGGTGGAAAGATGCAGTCAACAGTGTCTACCGGGATAAGCCTGTGAAGCACCCAGTCATACAAGCTCTTGCCCAGGTGTGGGTAGCCAGAGCTTGGCCTGTCTTGGGCTTGTTTTCATGTACGGCCACACACTTGTTGTGGAATCTGCACAAAGCTTGGTGACAGCATGTCTATGCCCTGTGCAGGTGCAAGCTATACATCCATTGACCAGGTATCGTTTGCAGAGGCTTATCAGCACTAGGGAGGAGGATTTGGTGGGGCTGCACAGGATGGGGTCCATCGCTGCCTTGGAGAAGTACGCAGAAGGCACCTCCTCTCAGCTGTTGTATCTTCAGGTGCGTGGGACACTCTCACTCACACTCACAAGTCACACTGCTTCACAACAAACTCTTACATAACATAATAGAAACCCTAAACTCAAGTGGTCACATGCATGGTCTATGTATGTAGCATCAGCAACACCATGCGCTCATTCACTTCCATAGGAGCAACATTCTCCTGCAGACTGTATGAGGGCCAAGATGTTAATTGCTGATGTATACTGATCACAGAAAACATTCAGCATCCTTCATGCTTGCTGTCGGCAAGCACCAATCAAATTGGTGGTGTGCCTTCAAGCAGCAGAGTCTATGCATCACATGCATGTCTGTCTCATGCAGCAGCCATGTGTGCAGCTTCACTGCTTATGTTGCTGCAGGCTGAGGCGGCCGAGATCAAAGACTCTGAGCTAGATCATGCTACATCACATCTTGGCAAGGCAATTGGCATCTCGCAGCTCTTGAGGGGTACTGTATACCATGCACAGCGGCGGCGGGTGTACCTACCTACAGACTTGATGGTAAGAGAAGGTGTCACAGAGGATCAGCTGTCCAGAGGCGAGCCCAGTCCTGAGCTGAACAATGTGATCTATGAGGTTGCATCAACAGCAAAGGTAAGCTGACTGCTTGGCAGAGGTGAGTGTGCGAACTGGTTTTGCTTTTGAAGTGCCTGTCGGGTAGAAATGGCTGTACATCTGCACAGGGTGTTCACAAAGCGCATGCATGTTTGACAAGTAATTGTTTCTGCACACTCGTGGTATGCTTGAATGAGATGTGACTGATACTGATATCTTTGTACATGGACCCCATTTTCTCATTCTGTGCCTTGACAATGGGCCAGATGCTGATGCAGGCACATTTGGATGAAGCAAGAGCAATGCAGCAAAAAGTCCCTAAAGAGGCAAAGGCATTGATGTTGCCATCAGTGGCATGTGGGCTGTATCTGGATGCTTTGCAAAACAATGCCTTTGATGTGTTTTCTCAAAATATGCTGAAAGGAGCATATTCTCCCTTCTGGCATCAGCTACAAGTGAAGAGACATTACTTGCTTGGAACATATTGATGTTTCTGTCAAAGAACATGCTGTCAGTATTGCCAGGGTTACCTCACACAACACAGGAACAAATGGGCCTCACATGCTGATTAACCTCATCTCTGCATTGCACCTGCCTAGTCTACATCAGTTCTTAGCGCTATACAGCTTGCTACCTACATTCTGATTGGGCTACTGATTGAACCTAAAAATTGGGGGCAGCAACGGCACCGAGCCGTCTGTAAGAGCTGGTGAGACACAATCACTTTGTGCGTGCAAGTGCACCAGGTCCTCTACCGGATTGCATAGACCAGAACACTCAGGGATGTTGTACACTGCCAAGCTAGAGGGCGTACACCAGGGATCACATAAGCGCCTGTCATCAAAATGATGCACATTGAAGGCCAACATCCAACTGCCCAAGGTCACATCTGCAGCAAGCACACCAGGACATGAGTCAGCACATTGCAAGCCAGAATTTAGGAGAAAAGGCTGCTTTGAAGCCAGGGGACAGAGCCCTAAAGCAGTACACGACTCACAGCCCCAGAACTACAGCAACCTGCTTTGGTCTTGATGACAGCTGTGGCTAGTGCGATGCATTCATTGGACGCACAGACAATCAAAATCACCTTCATTGGCAAAAAAGCGCATGGATCCTGTTGGCATCTGGGCGACGCGCAATGCTGCGTTGCCAGACAGCACATATATGCTGCCCCAGGCATGTGTGAAGTATTCGCCTCCCCCCAACACAGCATGCTGTGGCTCATACCATCTCCACTCTGGTGACGTCATGATGCGGCCTGTCTTCATGCAGCCAATGTAATCTGCAAACACAGCAGCAGCTTTGTCTTGCATGCACCTCCAGTGATTACCTCAAATGGCCTGACTGACACGCAGGGACCTCACGTGACAACGATTATGATTTGAAGAGCTAGTGCAGCAGCCATGCCTTGGTCAGACACAAACAGCAATTTGCAGATCACATTCATACAGGCAAATGCAGACATGGAGCGCTCACACAGTGAGCATTTTGTGCTGCACCTGACTGGAAGGTACTCCACTGCTTGACAGCATATGGAATACGGTCCACTCGTAGGTACACATCATCATCTGCCTTCACAATGTACTGTGGCTCATATATTGACGTGACCAACTGAAGAAATGCAACGGTCTTATTGGTGAGACTGTTGTATTGTTCCTGCAAATCAAGAGTGCTTGATGTGCTACAGCAGGAGCACAGTAGAAGCGGCAGTAATAGCAAACGCAATGGCTGTGATCAGCAGCAGCACAATTGACAGTGCAGACAGTAGCAACTAGATGATTGCTGACAGCACCTCTAGATCTAGTCGTAAGAATCCTCCATGTTCATTGCTTTCTGTCATCAGCTCTGCCTCCTTTGTGTCATTGGAGGTGCGACCAATGATGAACCGCATCAGCATATTTGTGTCCCTCTCTAGCCTGCAAGCAGATCAGATCCTAGTGACTAATGAATTCTTGTATGCCTTGTGTGGTCTAATCAACGCCATCCATGTCGTCCAGCGGCATACACCAAACGATGCAACACCTGTCCAGGCCTTCCTGACTGTCTGGAAACCATGTGGCACGAAGCGCTGCTCGCCGTGCTTTGTAGTTATACTTGGCCTCTGTGCTTGTGGTAAAGCCAGTCTGGCATAGGCACAGTATGTTGAAGAATGTGAGACAGCTTTCTGTGTGATGCCGCAGGAGACGCTGCAAGCGTGAATACCTGGACTCCAATAAATGCTAGCAGCTGCCGCTTGTCAACTTGCTTTTTTGCAAGAGCACTTGTATGGCTGACGCTCTGTCTGAGATCCGACGAACTGCTATCCGCGGGCACCCCAGTCAAGTCTGTTCTGGCAAGGCTGATCAACAGCACGAAAATCCCAACGCCGCATAGTAAGGCCAACAGTGAAATCGATCGAGACATGCAAAGCAGCTCGACGGAACGAACGATTGTTCACAACTTGGTGATCTGCTACAGGGGATCACCATCTCGCGGGCGTCAACATCAAAAGATGAGACGACCTATGAAGCCTCCTGCTTGGCACCTTCAATGATCACTCAACGATCAGTCACAGAGGAGGGG
>JAABUP010002274.1_pt1 | contig 37813 bp, 50 predicted proteins | sample 5559201 | NCBI WGS metagenome assembly JAABUP01 (sample SAMN10711887, study PRJNA513373) | rock metagenome | isolation source: Antarctica rocks | place: Antarctica | reverse complement strand
CACTTCGCATGTTGGTAAACAAATTAGTAGTGACTCAGTTGCAGCAAGCAGCTTGGAATTTTCATTCAATTGTGACTCAGTTGCTGGGAAGATGCAATCAGTTGTGTGGAACATTCATTGATTGATTCATTGCCTGGTTCATTGACAATCAGAGGCTACATGGATCTAAGTCTTTGCAGAGATGTGTCCAGACAGATCCAGATGTGAACTTAACTGTCTCCGCAAAAGCTGCCTTGCTTCAAACAAAACGGCCTCGGTACGAATACATATGGCTCAATGTACAGAACGTCTTGTCAGGCGTGGATGCTACTCTTTGTCCATGCAAACCGCTGCAGCTCCAGTACTGTGGACATCTGATCTGGATTTGGTTTGAATTGTTTTGCATTTTCTTGAACTGCAATTGCAGAAATAATCTGTCAGTTGCATTAAACATAATCAGACATGGCCTATTCTTGACAACAAAATAAAAGTAGAAGAAACAGCGTCACAAGCTCAACAAAATCTTCAAGCAGCTAGAGTACATGTTTTTCTCCTGCATGAAATGTATAAAACAGCATAGAAAACACTAATCTGGGTACGGCGCCAACTGCAACCGCTTTCACTCAAATGCAGAGGAGGAGGCCGGCTGAGCTATATCACAAAATTATTCAAGCTGCTGCTCTGTATTCTGCTGAGCCAGAGCCACGAATACTTGCTCCAGCGTCGTCTGAGACAGGGAATAGTCCTCAATCTGAAGGGTGGAGCGGTTGCTCTCCACAGCAGCAAACAGAGCTGGCAGATCCAGGCCCTGCAGACAAACCATGCCATTCTCATTGCATGCAGTTGACACAAGGTGGCAAGCAGTGAACCAAAATGGAGACTGTAGCATTCAGCCAATTGAGTCAACTTGAACGCATGGCTTGCACTGTGTCCTACTATCTGCATAACTGCCTTACAAAGCTTCAACTCCCGGTTAAAAGCTAACAGCCTGGGCAACGCAATGGCATGTAACATGGCAACTGGGGGTGCAGAAATGGACATCTATTGTCCAGCCTGCATCCAGAGCATGCACCCACAGCGCATGGCCTGACGCGCAAGCCTGTGCATCTGGACAACAGTGGCCAAGAAGACAAGCAGTTACCTGTTGCGGTATGCTGAATGAGAGCCGGTCAGCAGTTCTGTTCAGAAGCTGAGCTGTTGAACACTGCCTCTGCACAAAAGCAACTGCATCCTCTATGCGAGCAGGCTGCAGCCGCATGTCCAAACAGTACCTGAAACACCCAAAGCCAACAGTTGAGCCAAACAATCAAGCCAAACATGTTACTGCCTGAGGAGTATGTGTGAAACGTGGAGTACCTTTTGGTAGCTACACATGTGCATTAGTACATCCACAACCACTGGATTGGACACGTCTCAAGTTTAGTCACAAGTGACGCATCAGCTGCGAAAGGCTCTCGCAACAGTACAAGGGATGACTCACCCGGCGCCGAATCGGTTCTTCAGATGCTGGACGGTGCCAAGGCAGCGCAGACGACCTGCTGTCATGATGCCTATCCGCGTACACAGCGCCTCGCACTCCTCCATGCTATGAGACGTCAGAATGACTGTGTGACCTGTAAATAGCAGGTCAGCCACATGAGCGTCTTCCAATGTCACCAGTGCAGGCATGTTGACAGATGCTATGATGACATGCTGTCTACTGTCTTACATGTAAGCATATCTTACTTACTGTACTGTACATATCCTTGAATTTATGGTACACCGTCATGCAGGCTGCTCCTGTTCAGTGGTACAACTGGTACTGAACGGCAAGTTCTTTGCGCCATGAGTGAATGGTGCAGTGGTCTTCCTTCAGAGTCATGCAAGCTGCCAAGAAGGAAGCTTGGGGTGCAAGTGCATGCTTGTGCTTCTGGAAAAATGCACTCGCATCTTGAATATATGCTTATGCACACATGGGTGAATGCTGACTGCTAAACACTGAATGCCTCTTGAATCCTACCTGCATCTACAACCTGCTTCTGTATCAGATCCCAAAGGAATCTTTTGGCCCCAGGGTCCATCCCTGTGGAGGGCTCGTCCATGAGCACTGCAGGGGGGTCCCCAACCAGGGCAATAGCCACACTCAGCTTACGCTTGTTCCCGCCACTGTAACTGTCACATACCCGGTCAGCGTACTGACCCAGGCCCAGACGCTGAAGAAGATTGTCCACCATTGGCTCTAGATACTGTGATGGTACGCCGCGTAACCGGCCGTACATGCGTAATACCTCACGACCTGGAAAGAGCACAGAGCCAGGTCATTTAGTATATCAGCAGATGCTTGCTGAATCTGAAAGATGCAGATGCTTGTGCTTTTGCCTGACATGCAGCGACATACAGAACGCCATGTCATGCTTGCCACAGCAGTTGCACACTGATAGAGCAGGTGCTGAGCAGTAGCCAGCATTATGGCTGGCAGAAACGCCGACACATCAGCACAAAACGCACAGCAGCAAGTCTTGCCGAGATGTCAAAGTGCCAGCAAGAACGTCACAATAGGGGCAGTGCACAACAGCACGTCTTGCCTATCTGCCAAAATGCCAACAAGACGGTCAACTTGGGGGCGGTGCACAATAGAAAGTCTTGTTTACCTGTCAAAGTGCCCGCAAGGGCATCAAATTGGGGGCAATAACCGACAAGCTGCCTTGCCTTGGCCATCTCTCTCTGCATGGAATGCCCACAGATGTATGCACTGCCCTCATCGGGCATTGTCTCCCCTGCATGCATAACCAATTCACCGCATGTTGGGCATGCAACAGGACTTTCAATAGAAGAGGTGCTCTGGAACAAGGACTGATGATCAGCGCCTGATGGCGAGGACGGTGAAGCATCAACAGGACTAGGAAAGGAAGTAGGCCAGCAGGCAATCAGGCATGCAAGCAAAAAGGCAGGCAGGTAGGCAATGGGGCATGCAAGCAAAAAGGCAGGCAGGCAGGCAAGCCAACCAAAATCGACAAAGTGTGCATGGAGTGCAGCAGACAGCCCAACGAGCAGTGAAACCAATGAGGCATGCAGTGAGGTAGCCACATGCAGGAAGTTGTTCATGTAAAGCCGGTATGGGAGGGCAAGCACTGTGACGGTGCATGTGACATTACAAAGAGCCTCAGTGTGAAACAGCATTAAATGACTTGTCTCATGCGAACTTCTGAAAAGTACTCCCAATCACTGTCTGTTGACTCCCCTGATGAGTTACAATGACAGAAACTGTAAATTGATTGACTGTTTGAAATTTTTGAATAATTGACTGTTTGGTTGTTTTATTGATATTCACTGATTGATGGGTTGATTGATGTGTTGGTTGGTAAGATAGCCATTGCCTCTCTCTTTTGCCTGTTCTGGTTCTTAGGCCTGACCTGTGAGCATGCTGAAGGTTGTGGTCTTGCCAGCACCGTTTACTCCCAATAGGCCAAAGCATTCCCCTTCGGGGATGCCCAGCCAAAGGCCGTCCACGGCCCTCACTGGGGGCCGCAAGCTGCCCTGGCTGTACTGCTTCTCCAGGCCCTTCAACAGAACCTGCCACTGCTGCTGCCTGGTCCCTGCAGTACAAAGAGACAGCTTGAGCTGGGCCTGCAGTGCAGAGAGGCAGATTGAGCTATGAGGCTAGATGAGTGGGACAGGCTGTGTACAGCCTACACAGGGTGGGCTGAAGGTGTCTTGAGTGTACTGCTTCTCCAGACCCATCAACAGCATCTGCCTCTGTCGCTGCCTGGCTCCTGTGGATATGTGAATGCTCAGGTGAAGCATCATTCAACTCAGCCTTCATGCTTTTGGTGCCACAGTCTGTGCCGACGTCTGTGCCACTGTGTGTGCCAGTGTCTGTGCCACTGTCTGTGCCACCGTCTGTGCCAATGCAAAGGTACCCAGATGACTTCCAGCAGATGTAGGCTTGCCCAAATGCAGGAGAGCCGTGATTGAGCTGGCCCTGCCTGTATCATACTGGTGGGACTGCTGCTTATTTCTTGATGGGGAGGGGAGGGGAGGGAAGGGGAGGGAAGGGGAGGAGGGTGAGGAAGGGAGAAGATACACTCAGAGAGACAATCTCCAGCCAAAAGCACATACAGCAACATTCACTACACAAGTACACACAGCAGCACCAGTGGTGCCTTACCTGACTGTAGAGCTAGCCTCTCATCTTGCACATCTTCATCTTCGGCACCCTCAGCCGCTGAGTCTGAGCTGGTCTGCTCATAGCCTCCCTGGCTGTGATGCCGCCGCCTCAACCCTGCTAGCCTCTTCTTCAGCCAGACTGTGATGAAGTGGTATGCAATCTGAAGCCAGCCGACCTCCAGTAGTAGTGTGGCTGCATAATACGCTGCACCAGAAGTTGCATCTTCAGTGTCATTGTGACTACTGGTGCCACTGTTGTTAGCACAGCCAAGCCCAACGTGACATGACCATTTGCTCAGGTCAACGGCCAAAGCAATCCAAGAAATACTGTGCACAGGATCTGGCAATTGAGTTGTTCACTGTACACATCTGTGAAAAATCCATCAGCAGCCTGTCACAGTATTGATAAGACTGGATTTGCGTGATCTGCCATGCAGCACATGCATGCAACCAGTCTTGACCAGCAAAGTCTGCATCACATAGCTAGCTGCATCACAGTAGCAACACATGCTGCCCTCGCATATCAATCAAAGCAGTGTCAGCAGCTGGTACGCCACAACCAGCAATAACACGTGCTGTCTGCCCTTGTGAATTCAAGCAGTTTCAGCAGCAGACAATCACCTGCAGCTTGAAGACACAACAGAATGAAGACTCGTCCAGAGACTGCATATGTGAAGGGGCTGGTGTTTGGCAACCCAGACTCTTCCTTGTATGTCTGAGAGATGTCGTATAAGCAGCGTGACAGCAGGTAATGCGGTCCAAAGGTGCTGAACACGCCCTTGATGATCTGATTGGGCCTCAGCACGCCTTCTCTGTGAAGAAACATGTAGATCATGTCCAGGATCCAGGTTGTCAGGAATCCCAGGAAGCCAACCAGGAAGTAGGCAATGTTGAGGCGTCCCAGTGCTTTCACCTCATCCTGCATGACAAATGGGAATGAGTCACAATGGTAACATGAAACCAAATGCATGGGACAGGGGAATGCCAGCAATGATCATACCACAAGCAGGCAACATTGCAGCATGCTTTGGCTTTACTGCATGTGTCTGTTTTTTTATGATGACAAGCCATGCAGGTGTTTGTGTGCAAGCAAGCACAACAAGGTTGGAAATCACCTTTTCATGAACAGGAGCCAAGCAGCACATGAAAACCAGCACACTGACGCATACAGGCTTCTGAGCAACACAAAACCCAGAAACAAAGCTTGATGACTCACGTTGAAGAAGAAGTGTAGGAAGTAGGTCAGGGGCAGAGAGGCCAGGCCAAACAGCCCCAGCAGAACTGTGAGGGCTGTCAGTCGCTCCCCCTGGAATTGAGCCAAGCCAAAGACTTGAAAGCACAGCACAATGCCTGCATGAAGATGCCACATTCTGTCTGTCAGAAACAAAAAGAGACAAAAAGTCTATGCCTGTTGAGTTCAGAAACAGGAGCCTCCTGAGGCAGCAGCCAGGAGTCCAGTGTGTCAGGTCAGACTTGACGTCCATTGTCAGTTAGACAGTCAGGTAGATCTGTTACAGAACACCAGAAACACGCTCAACACAGCACAACTTCCAGCTGGGCAATACACCATGACCGAAGCAAGAGGCCAGTGAATGTGTCCCAGACTTATACAGACAGTACAGACTGTCTGTACAGACTGTTTGCTTGTTCTTTGGTTGCTTTGTTTATCACATGTCCTCGGCTAGAGTCAGTTATGTACAATCCTGAGTAGCTCCCTATCAGTGCAATTCAGAGCACTGCAGAACTGGCGGCTTGTTTGGGAGGCAGACAGTGTTACCTGCTGCTGAGATGGAATAGTTGATGAGGTCCCAAAGGTACACAGACCCCCAGAAAGCTGTAGGGGGCGCCCCAGACACTGTCTGCACACACCACAGTAGACGTTGCTGGCCACAGCCAACAAGAGCCATTGCAGGATTTGCCATGACGATGCAAGGCCGCAGCGCACAAGTCTGGAACGCTGGCATTGATTTGTCAGGCAACTTCTGTCCTGAACTGAGTTACCGCTACAATAAAGAAAAGCCTGATACAGGTCCAGGCATTGTCGAGAGCAGATTTACCTTGGAAGCGGGCGCTTCTAAAAAGCATTTCTAGGAAAACGTGACATTTCTGCACCCCAAAGAGCTGGTTCTCTCTCTGCTGTATTCAGCAAACAGTTACGCAAACGCAGCAAGTGGCTAAAGTGCAGAGACAATCACACCAAGGAACCAATGGGCTGTTGAGAGATTCAAAGACTGCAAAAGCGAGAGAGCATTACGCAATGTGTGGCGTGACACAAGCTAAGCTGTGTCTGTTACTCAGGCATCAAAAATTCTTCAGTCGTTCCTACTTGTGTTTGTATCTCCACATCTTCTTAATCGGTTCTTTGCACAAAAACAAACGGACTTTTGATCTGAAAGAAGGTGCCATCACTTTGTTAGAAATCAGTGTTGAGGGGACTGAGAGACAGCAAATGTACCTGTACATGCTTGGACTTGTTGGCGCGCTCCCTCACAAGAAAGACAGAGAAGGACGCTGACAGAGAAGCTGTGGCCATGGTCATCAGTAGCACCAACAGCATGCTCCCTGCACACACATCCACAACATAAACACCGGTCACAGTAAACGAGTAACAACAGTCACAAACACCAACACTCATATGATATCGATCTCTCGCTGCATGCGTATAACTGACCATGCTGAATCGACCACGATAATGAGAAGAACAATACCATGACGACAATGATGAAGAACAATACCAACTATGGTATATCACTGTATCAGATGCTGTGAGTCCTGAAGATGCATTTATTAGTCCCCAGGATAGTCCCCAGGATACAAAGCCCACCAGCTGACAGGAGTCATGGTGATACATATCGTTTGAAATTCTTGCAGGACCATGCTAGAGTTTGAGCAACAAAAATGATGTTTTTGTTTCATATTGCAAGTCAGAAGCTGCTATGTAGACAGTATGCACCTGACAGGAGTAGCCCCACAGGAGTAGCACAGCTCACAATACAAGAGACTAGTCTGCTTTGCAGAAACAGAGAAAAGTCACAAGCAAGTATGCTGCTTGCACACAAACCAGGAAATGTAATTTGCCAAATTGACATGTATCACAATGTAGCCAAGCTGGGCTAGCACACCTGTTTCCTGAGCGACTTGCTGTTTCCTTTCGTTCTGCAGCAATGGTAGTGGGTGGCGAGTGAGGGATATGGTGCGCTGGGGATCCCCGGTCGTGGCTCTTAGTAATGCGGTGTTGACTGCATTGATGACAGCTGGCAGGCTGTGGATGGCTGTCTGATTGATCAGCAGGGTGTAATCTAAAACAGTGTCACCAGTCATCACCTGCAGTCGTCAAGATGCTGGAACATCAACGACTCGGGCAGCAAGCAGCAAAACCAGCCTTGCGTGACTTGAGTTACCAAGGGATGCGCATGACAGAGTTAAGCAAGGCTGCCTTGTGAGAACACACAGCAGCCGCCCCAAGAAAGCAGACCATTTGTTTGACGCGTCACTTCTGGTCAACAACTTGTTGTGCACAGAGCAATCCAAGCAGACAAAGAAGCAGCAGCGACGAAACATAACAAGGTGAATTGAGAACAGAGGAGCCCCAGGAGAAGACGTAGAGAAAAAGGATCAAACAGAAGTAGCAAGAGACAGGGGAAAAAGAAAGCACAACAACAAGAGCAGCAACAAGTGTGACATGACATTCATAAATGGATGAGACCAACCTGTGAAGAGTTGCTGAGGCGGTTGATGAAAACAGCATCATAAGCTGGCCGTCCAGTAAACCAGTTCTGTAAGAGGTACGATTCCAGAGTGGCATTTGGCAGAAAGCCCCATGCAAAGCCATACATCTTCTGCTCGTGGGTGTCTGTTAAATGCTCCTTAGAGAAGGCATTGAGGAAGCTATCAAGGCCTGTTGCATTAGCCCTGGCTCCAGCAGAAGCTGCAAAGGCAGCTGACTTGTCCATGAGGCATACGTGCCTGCAGTGCCACCACTGTCAATTTTTGAGCTGCTTTGTTTAGTGAACCTGCTGTGGTCATTGAACGCACCCATTCATGTGCATGTGTCCTTCAGCTTCAAGCTACTTCCACTGACACAGGATGTGATCTGTGCAAAGCCAAGGTGCAGATCTCTGCCTCTGTCATTGTCAATGAGGCACACTGTGAGTTGAGGTTTTGCTGGTTCAGCAAAGAAGCAAGGGCGGGCTCAGGGTTTGATGCAAGCTCATACAGCACATAACACCGGTCATGTCCAGTCTTGAGAACAATCCATGCCAGTCAGGCTGCTGGAGGCAAAGCCAAGCGACAGGCTGTAACAACAAGATACAGCCAACGTCGTGAGGCTGATCTCAACTACTGTTGGGGAGAAGCAATGCCATGAACACAAATGACATCACATGGGAAGCTGTTGGAACGGTGACATGAGGCGTGTTGACGCATGCTGCATCATCGGCGTTACAAATCTCTTTGCATACCTGGAGATGTCCAGTGAGGGCTCCTGCACCATGGCACTTGAAGCATTGCCGGCCCTCAGCGCAAGCAGCACCAACAAAATAGGCACCAGCAGTTGTAGCACGACTGCCAGCCTGTCCCTCTTGGCGCTGATCGCCCTCTTGACAAACAAAGCCCAGAACTGGCGCCAGTACAGCACCATGCCCTGCGACTTGGGCTGTTCTGCTCGGTCTGCTGCAGGGTCTATGAGACGGGTAGGGGGGACCCTGGAAGAGCCGTGACCGGCAGGGATGTCCACTGCGTGCTCCTGGAAGACACAGGGTTTGAACTTAGGCGCCAAAAGCAAAGCGTGCAAAGCATGCAAGGCATATGGAGTTTCATGACGGCCTGCAGTGGTTTGGTCTGCTGCAGGGGCAATGAATAGGGGGAATCCAGGAAGAAGCTGCTGCTAGGTGGAGCATCCACTGCATGCTTTTGAACATAAAGCAGTCAAGGCCGACATGACTCTGGCAGAACAGCTTGTTACGTCAGCTTGATGGTTGTTCCACTCAACCTGGTTGAACAAAGCAGTCATCAGGGCTGATGCAATACAGCAGAGCATATAACTGCAAAGGGAAAGATTATAGAGTCACACAGATCTCACATAGCCTGTGCCTGACTGTACTGTAGGCAGCAGCCTGCTTCTGCTCCAAAGCATTCTGATTCCTTGAGATTCACACCAAAGAAGCGATGCACTCACAGCAGTCATGAGCACAAGCTGAAGCAAAGACAAGGGGAGCCTCAGACTTACAGCTTGTGGCTGGCTGTATGCAGCAGCCTGCTTCTGGTCCAAGGCAGCGCTGCTACCGCTGGACACCTTCAGAAACACCTCCTCCAGTGTTGTCACGGACAGACCACAGCTGAGCACTCCTAGCTCAGCCTTGCGCTCCTCAAGGGCTGTTAGCAGGGCAGCAAAGCTGATGGTTTCGTCCCTGGGCAGCTTGAAGGCAAGCTCAGTGCCCCCCCTTGTGCTGAGGCTTGATGCTGGCACATGCTGCCGGACCAGATCTACAATGGCGTCATCGGTGGCACTCCTGCAGATCCAAGCAGGAGTGTCAATGACGCAACAAAGGCATGCAGTGTCTGTGAGAAGCCTGAGCGCAAGCTCAGCTCCTGCTCTTGTGCTAAGGCTTGATGCTGGCACAAGCTGCCTGACCGACTATCAATATCAGCAGTAGCGCCCCTGCAGATCCAAGCAGGGGCTTTAGTGACGCATAGGCATGCAGTGTGTCTGTGAGTAGCGTGAAGGCAAGCTCAGTGCCTTCCCTTGTCTTGACGCTTAGAGCTGGTACGTGCTGCCGGAGCATGTCTACAAGAGCATCATCAGTAATACCTCTACAGACACATGGCAACAAAGCTGGTAGAATGATTCCTCAACGAGCCCTGAATCTTTGTTGTGAAGCTCAGGCTTCTGGGCGTTCGAGTGGCAAATTCACACAAGTACAAGACCATAGAGACTGTTCTAAAAGTCATCAGCACACAGAATATGCTCTGCTCAGGTGCTGTGGTAGATGACAAAGCTCTGCCAGCATCAAGCCTGAAGCACAAAGTCATCAACCAGCAACATGGTGACCATCTACGATTGATTGATTGTGATCTAGCTCACATATGATTGTCACGCCATGCATTGGACTGTGTTGCATTGCTGAAGTGAATGTCAGACAGGAGCACACCACAATTTGGCCAGCCAGAGCACAGATTGTTGTTTGTGGCATATAGAGTGCAGAGGCGCCACCTGGGAACATGGTGCCCACCATCCTGATTCTGAACCTGTCTGGCTTTCACCACGGTGAGAGTGTACCCAACCCCAAACTGGCTCTTCAGGTCCAGTGAAGTCCCTACGGTGGCTAAACGCCCCTCCACCATGATGACAATGCGGTCACACAGCACATCCGCCTCCTCCATGCTGTGAGTGGTCAGCACGATTGCTCTGTGTCGCCTATGCTTCTTGATCACATCCCACGTGAACCTGCAGTGACGTATCATTGGGTCAGCACGATTGCACTGTGTCTCCTATGCTTCTTGATCACATTCCATGTGAACCTGCAATGACACATCACCCTCCCCCCCCCCCCCGCCCCCGGTTAATACTGTGCTGTGGGTGAGGGGTGAGATGCATAAGATCTGAGGCGCTGCAGTTGGCACAGAGGTAGCTGTGTGCAGCATATGCACACATCAAAGCATGCATCTGACAGACTGTTGTTGGCAGAATGTACTGCTGCCTGTTGCTGTGACAACAGGCAGAGTTTGATGGAGCTACCTGCATGATTAGGCAACCAATGGGCAAACGAATGGGGGCAATCAGCAGGCAAACGGCAGGTCTCAACACCGCATATTAATCGCTGCTGTGTTGTGCATGCAGCAGGAGTCCCACACCCAAAAGCCAAGACGCTGTACTAGCTCGCAGGAGCAAGGCTTCGTACACTACTTTTCACCCCAAAAAAGGCCATATACAGCAAGCAAGAAACAAACATATTCCAAGGGGGCGAAGAACAAGAGCAACAGAGAAGGTCATGCAAGCGGGGTACATGACAGTGAGACTGCGCGGCATTGCAAACCTGCGGGAGTAGGGGTCCATGCCGCTGGTTGGCTCATCCAGGAAGACGACTGCAGGGCTACCCAAGAAGGCAATGGCTACGCTCAGCTTGCGTCGCTGCCCACCAGACAAATCGCCAGCGGGCGTGTCCAGCTTGCCATCAAGCCCTGTACCAATAACAACTATGAATAAATTACTTTAATCTTATATTGTATTACTTGATTGTCGATTTGAAATATGTGGTGCTGAAAATTGCAATATGACAATTACTATTATTACCAAGCCCCATGCCACAAGGCATTGCTCAGGTCTAGCCTGTTTGCAGTGCTTGACTGTGAACTGGTTGCATGGCTTGACTCTGAATTGGGCTCATGTGAAGGAAGCAGCTGCAAGACAAACGCATGCGCAGTAGCTACCCTCATACCACTTTGCACAGCCCCACACATGCTGTTCGTGACAACATGGGGCAGGACTGTTACTGACTGTCGGCCCAATCATGACCTGCTATACGACTATATACCCTGAAGCCTACAGGACTCCTCACAGCAACTTGCCGCAACTTCAGGCTGAAACTGACCAACCCCAAGATTACAGGCAGCAATTGTTGCACCATGTAGTTGCTGCAGCAGGTTGGACTCTTCAAAGTCAGCATGCAGGCCACCAGCCTTGTACGTGAGGCCAAAGCACAGACAGAGCAGTTGTACCATATCACATGAAGATCAACAGCTTATTCATCTGTGAGGGGTTACAACAGGTTGTGCCAAGGTTGTGAAACTCTTTCACCACAACCCCCTTGACCCAAACAACTTCTGTAGGTACAGTAGGTCACAGTAAGCTCATGGTAACTTACCGACGTCATGAGCAGCGGTTGTTGCCTCCTCCAAAGTGGGCGCTAGCAGCCATGCCAAACACTAACCATCGTTACATCAGAGTCACAGCAACATGATGGGAACTCACCAACGTCATGAGCAGCAGTTGTTGCCTCCTCCAGCTGCTGCTGCCGCGTGAAGCCTTTGATGGCAGCATACAGCATCAAATGCTCCTTCACAGTGATTTCAGGCCACAGGATGTCAAACTGAGGGCAGACACCCAGGTCCTGACGAATGGCTGTCATGTCCTTCTTGACGCTCAGCCCATTGATGATGGCATCACCTGGAAGATGAAGAATGGTGTATAGCAGGATGGAGGACTGAAGAGTTTGGACAAGTGAGTACTGAGGGCTTCTTAGCGATGTTGCAAAGCTTTTGATGTGCTAGGGCAGTCATGTACCACTGTTGCGTTGGACAACAGGGAGCTCTGGAATGTGCTTTCAGCCCCTCAAAGCAGTATAGCAGCATATGCAAGGTGTAACTTGCTCCTCCACACTCTGCCTGGCCATGCCAAACAACAACTTTGGATATCAGCGCATGCAGCAGCAGCAGCAGAACAGATCGTCCAGGCATACATCTAAAACATCTCCCCAATGTAGAAACGCGTTTTTACTGTCCCCAGGTGTTTCTGAGTTTAGATTTCCAGTGTAGGGATGACGTTTCTGAATTAAAATAGACGTTTCGGAATTAAAATAGACGTTTCGGGATTGAAAAGAGCTGCCTGCCAATGCAGTTGCGCATTGCTACAGTCCCTATGTTGGGACGCTTCTAAATCCTGCAGGCAAGGCATTCCTCTGTTGTTGGACCGTCATTACCTGAAGTGACCGGCACGGTCCCAGTAAGCATTGAGATGGTCGTGGTTTTGCCAGCGCCGTTGTGGCCCAAAAGGGCTGTGATCTGGCCCCGGTAAATGTCCAGATCCAAACCGTCTACGGCATGTTTGACGCTGCCGTCTGTGGTTGTGAAGTGCTTCCTCAGCTTGTTGATGCTCACTGACACCTCGCCATCACCTGGGGCATGTTGCAACAGCCCTGAACACCTGACTGTGCTGTGGAATTACTCTGTATGGTGTAAGGCTCACGGCCTACACTTTGTGCATGACATGCGTGATGATAGTGTTCGAATTGGTGATGAGTGCACTGATGGAAGACAGTGAAGACAACGGCTAACTGAACAAATGAAGAAAGATAACTGCACTGATCATGGTGACAACAGCTGACTAGACAGCTAAAACTTGCATCACCAAAATTCTGCAGGCTTCAGGGGCCATGTGTGCAGCTGCCCCTGAATTGGATGATAATGTACATGTAATGTCCTTGAGCATCTTATACTTTCAATCCTGCTTTTGCAGCAAATCACATGAGTGCGTCAAATACCTGCAGAGCTCATGAGGGGTGACTCGGGGTCCTCCTGGGGTTGCACCCCCTTGCCAACCTGGCTTTGAATCCAGTAGGAGGGCTGCAAGAAGAAGTAGAAGGGTTGCCTCTGCCCAATGTCACTAGGCAGCACCTGCATCACCCAGCATTATGTGTGTTGTTGCATGATTGGTTCATGATCCTGTTTACTTGATGTGTGCCATGAACACCAGAAACAGCTTGAAAACCTTCACCGAGATGTGGCACAGTATGAGTCAAGTCTGTATATGACTGCTGACATATGCAAATGTTTGAGCTCAATACCAGCAGGAGGACTGAACACTGCCAATGACAAGCCGGTCAGCCTGTGCAAATTACACACTGCATGTTGTGTTCCTATTCAGAGACACATGCATTTCAGATCTGACCGGCTGCATACTGTTGCTGCTGCTGTCAAAGATAGTAAACTAGGAAAATCATTGTATGTTGACTTGGGACTTGGCAAAAGAGTAACACCGTGGCAATGTCTGCAGATGATGTGTGCACCTCAACACAATAGCTGAAGTAGATGCACATCCATGCAATAAGTAGATGTAGTACATGCACATCAATGCAATGGGCAAATGTAGTATATGCACACCTGATCTAGGTACCAAGTCAGGACTGCATAAAGCACAATGTCCAGCAGCAGCATTTGGAAGACGGTTGCTGCACTAAATGGGGACTGACTGTTGACTGACAGGTGGAGCGTCTCTCGGCTGATGCCACGCTGTGCTGACTCCAGCTTCAGCAGTACATTGGCGTACAGGGATATGCAGGAGGGGGGCAGAAGGCAGGCTGTCGTCCAGCCCCTGCCCCCATAGGGCTGCAAGCTGGGCATCAAAAACCTGCATGGAGTAGAGGTGCGTTGGAGACGCTAATACAGCTACATATGGCTTGTGTTGTCACCTTACAAGATGCTGGTCCTGTGTGATAGCAAGAAGGCAAGAGCCTAAGAAGCTTGATTGAAGAGAAGGGCTATGTGCATTGCAAATTTTGACACGCTGCTCATAGCAAGTTAGCAAGCACTGAGCGGCTGCTGGTTCATGCACAAAACTACATGCAGAGATGATCCAAGCAATCACATCAATCTGCCCAACAAGTCTAACTCAAAATGCCATTCCACAGCACCAAAAGCCAAAATATGACGTAGTTGCGAGCCAGAGGACGCGCAGTCTAACTACAACAGCCTTACTCACCCAGGCACCATAGCCAAGGCATACAGTACAGCTGTCACAGTGCCGGCAATCCTTGACTTGGAGAAGATGGTACTCAGGAAGTAGCTGAAGCTGATGAGGGAACAAGCCAACAGCCAGTAGAAGCTGAGCATGATGGCAAAAGAAGAGTGGCGGAATGGGTACAGTCCAATGACAGCACACAGGATGCCTGAGACTGCCATCGTGGAGAAGTGTGTCAATGCCCATGAGCTCCAGTAGGCTGATTTCTGCAGCAGCAAGGGTATGGGTCGAGTCAAGGGTATATACCCTGCAGATATGATCTCACTGTTGTACATGCATTTGCTATTGCAGATATGATTTTCCAGTGGCCGTCCAGATGGCGCTGCATTGTGTAGAGAGGCAGTTTTCAGCATAAATGCATAGGGATGATGTGTGGCGCTTAAAAAAATGTCCATGAACTTCAAAACCTGCACGGGCAGTATGAATGGTCAGGAGATGAGCAGGCATGTGTTGCACTCACACTTTGCTAATTGAGGAAAAGCAATATCAGTAGCATGCAGTCATGTTCTACAGTACGCGATCAGCAGTTCTGCTATGCACACCACATGTCATACCATTCAAGGCAACATTGCAGCACACCTTGAGTCCCAGAATCCGCATTCCTTCCCTCAGTCTCAGCTCCTTTTCCCGTACAATGCTGGCCACTGTGGACCGTGTTGGCGCCAGAAATGAGTACACAAGCAGTAAGTTGAATGCAATGCTTGATGCTGCAGCTCCAATGTCAACGGTCACTGCCGGCCAAGGGAATGGCTTGAAGCTGACGCTGACCAGGTTTGGAGTATCAGGCTTAGCTGACACAACAGCTATGATAGCCTGGTCAACAAGTTGTTGTAGGTTGGTGAAGAACCAGTAGCGTCTGTACTGAGCATCTGGAAGAATGTCAAAGACGTTCAACAGCTGGCGCGAAGACGGCATGTGGGTATGATTCATTCTGATTGTGTAGGCAAAGTCAGTGGCGCTAAGATCTGCGTCTTCAAAAGTCAGCACTGCATCCACAGCTCGAGGGTGCTGTGAGGCGTAATCAACAGCGTCTGCTTCTGAGGCAAATCCTTGAAGATTGCCCTCAATAACGTGCTGGTAACACTGGCTTGTGCTGAAGCACTGCGCTGTGTTTTTACATTCGGAAGGCGATTCTGCAGCCTTGAAATACTGGTAGAAACTGTTGGCATGTGTGATGGCTGTGGGATCGCTAGGGCAAGCTGCTTGCCTGGCAAATACCTCCATGAGCTGCATTACTGCTGTTGTATTTGGAGCAAACAGTATAGATGCGTTGTTGTTGTGGTGGCGTACGGCGGGACCTGTGATGGCACAGGACAAATGGTGAATGCTTAGCCACATTCAGCTGAGCTTGGGTGCATGCATGGCATGGAATTGAAATCAAGCAGTTGCAGGAAGGGAGAGTGCAGTACGCACCATGGTATGGACGTGCCCAAGTGTTGCTGTCTAAGCTGTATGCTGGACCAGGTAGTTGCCGTGGACTGGGACTGAGAGGAATGTAGTACTTGGGAATGCACATCAGCAGAAAAAACAGTCCTGGAATGAACATCTCGATCAGAAGGGCCGCCCATCCGCCAATGCCAAAGAAAGCCTTTCTGCTCCTGGTCTGAAGTATGAAGTTCTTTTTTAACACAGCTGCAAACTGTGCGAGTCGACTGGGACGCTGGCGCCCAGGGACGGGCTCGTTGACGGTAGCATTGCTTGTCTCCATATCAAAACTGTCAATGGGCATGCGGCCACTATATTAGGAGCGCTGTCAACCAGAACGCGTCCATAAAAAAGGGGAACCACGCAGAGTAGACGTCGAATATGTGGTGATAGAGACTGATCTATGATGGGAACAAAGCTGGTGTTTATGGTTAACAAGCAAAAAGCGCTGCGTGATCGAATGCCTCTCGGTCAAGCACGCTGGGTCACAAGAAGCTTGGAAGCTAGCTTCGCTCAACACTCTAGGGCGAGGTCGGAGCAGCCCTGCATGCGTAATAAAGACGTCCCAAAAGTTTTGCATAGCGTTTTGCTTGGCTCGTATGTACAACCCTCTCTGTTCGCTAAAAAGATCAGAGACACCATTGCGACGACCGACTCGCATCAGCGCACTGCGGGTTGCGCTTTAGCTGGTGCTGCAGAGGTCGAACCTGTCTTGCAGGCCCGATTGAAGGATCCTTCTGCGCATGTTCCACATATTGTGTCTGGTTCTGTTCCTTTCTGCGTTCACCAGCTTTGCTCAAGACAGCGGTAATCATGACATGCATAATTCGCTCCAGAAGTATCAGATCGGCAACGTGCGACACGCTCTTGACGACGTCAATACAGTTGGGCACAAGTCACAACCTGTTGAGGCAGAGCGGACAGTGGGTAGAAGTCACATGGAAAGGCGTTCAAGATCCGCAAGACGACGACTACATAGCTTTGTACGCCCCCGCCAACGTGAGCATATACGAGACAAGCCCGGTCAAATATCAATGGGCTGTCAAGGCCGCGAGCCATCGGACACACGGTGCAGGCAGCATCAGGTTCGCCACAGTTGATTTACTATTAAATTTGTTCACGCATCTGAACATGAGCTCAGGCCCCAGAAGCCCGTCATGCATAAAACCAGCAGACAATGGTCTCTATGTTTCTTCCAGGTTTCGCTTGCTGAACCTAAGAACTGATATGAGGATAGCATTCGTCCGCAATGGCTTTGAATTTCCTGTAGTTGCTGCTTGGGGGGATATTATCAGAGTGGCAAATGTCAATGAGCCATTGCAAGGCCATCTTGCATTGACTGGTGAGAACAGGTATCAATAGCTAGCCGCAAGGCATGCATCATGCATGAAACCCTGGTGGTGCGCACCATGTCGTTTTTACTGCCTCTTGCAAGAAGAAGCCGTCCGCCTGCAAGGCAGTGCTGCACAGCGATTCAGCATATCTTATCGGCCAACCTGCTAAGTGCGGACAAGATGAATCGGACAGCCTCTATCATCCCACAGCTGCTTTGCACTGAATCAAGGTGCAAGCTAGCAAGCATTGCCAATCCGCTCATCCAGATGAGGTGCAGGGTGCACCGACGAGACGCACTTGTGAGGGCAAAGCCTACACACCAGATGGCATGTTCGCATTGTTACTTGTGTCATATGCTGCAGTGAAATGCTGATCCAGTGGACCACCAAGAACAGTTCAGCGCCTGAAGCCAGGTGGGGCTTGCAGTCAGGCAAGTCCACAGCAAAGGCAGCAGCAAGCAGCATGACATATACCAAGGAGGACTTGTGTGGGGCTCCTGCAAATGCCCAGGGCTGGTTGGATCCAGGCACACTGCACAAAGCCCTGATGACTGACCTACAGGCTGGTCAGCGCTATTTCTACATCTATGGAGATGAGGTATGTCACTCTGAGGTTCATCACATCTCATGTTCTGCTATCAACTCAATCATTGACAACAGTTGGATATGACTGTGATGACCGTTTCTGTGCTGCATGTCGCTCCATCAAATCATGAGTGTGTTGCAGTAAAGGATCCTGTGATGCTCAGTTGAAGTTTAGCACACCATTGTTCATGTGTAGTACCAGAAATACTATATGTATATACTTACATATACACTATATATATGTATATACTTACATATACTTTATACATATGTATATACATATAAATATATGTATATATGTATATATAAGCTCAAGCTTATACAGACAGCATGTTGGTGTGCAGGCACATGGCTTCAGCCAAGAGGCTTCTTTTCAAGCTGCCCCAATCATCGGTCCAGAATCCCATGTCAGATTCCTTGCCATTGCTGACATGGGCCAAGCAGAGATTGATGGCTCGAATGAGGAATCTGAAATGATTCCTGCTCTGAATACAACCAGGTTGATGATTGCAGAAGCTGACGACAAGCAGCTGCTGATCCACAATGGTGACATCAGCTACGCTAGGTGTGGTCCTTGTTGCTGTTGTGTCTGGTGTCATGACTGCTTGTTGTAGTGTTGATGTCTATATTCTGATGTGCGCCCAAGGCAACAGTATATGTCATCCTGCATCAAGCATTGAAAATGTAAACACATGCTGCAGATGTTTCCCTTTGTTGTGAGCTTTGCCCATGTGGCTGCAGTCTCCTTGCTGCAAAGTACTGTGTTTCCAAATGCTTGACCACTCTGGTTTTGCTGGGCGTTCCTTATGTTTCTGCATTTCTTTCTCATTGTCTGCCCTTTTCTTCTTTCTCTTACTCGTTTTTGCTTGAGTCTTCTGATTTCATACCTCAATTATTTTGCCTTGCAGGGGGTACAGCAGCCAATGGGACGTCTTCTTTGACCAAGTTGAGCCATTAGTCACCAAGATGCCTTACATGACAACCATCGGCAATCACGAGCGAAACTGGCCCAACAGCGGGGACCGCTTTCCCGCCCAATATGACTCTGGGGGTGAATGTGGGGTTGCATATGAGAGGCGTTTGCAGATGCCCCGCCCTGCAGAGGACAAGCCATGGTACTCCTTTGATTTTGGGCCAATCCATTTTCTGCAATACAGCACCGAGCATGTGTTTGCCAAAGGTATGCTTCTGGAACCTGCAGTGCCTTTCTGCACTGCATGCTCTCTATGCATCAATGGTATTGTCATTGTGTGTGTGTGATTGCATCTTGAGCAATGCGTATGTACAAATTTGCGCAAGTCAATACCTGTTTAAACAACTGCCGGTTATGGCAGTTGGGATGTGAAAAAAGGCATCACAACACCTCATGACAGCATGCAAAAGGTGTCACATAGACTTTGTTGCACTGCTTACCATGCTTACGCAACCATGCAGGGTCAGAGCAGCATGCATTCATGATCAAAGACCTGGCGAGTGTGAATCGCACGCTCACCCCTTGGTTGGTCGTTGGCGGGCACAGACCATTCTACATTGACTCCACCAACAACTTGGAGCCTGATGGCGACCAGCCGGTTGCAAGAGCCCTCCGGGATGCATTGGAAGACGCCTTCTATAAGTACCAGGTGTGTGCTGCATGCAGTTGGAGCTGATCTTGCTGTATTTGAGCAGATGGTGTTCAGGCACATGTGCATTCATGCTTGCTAAAGTGAGTGTAGGATGACACCATGCATCATGGACAGAAGCTTCTCTACGTTGCTTAGCATATGGTGGGTTGGTGGCAGTTGCGCCAACCTTTGAAGGCAGCATTGCTGAGTTGTAAGCATAGCTGTGCTGTCTTAGCGTAACACTGTGGTAAGTTGCTGTTGCAGCTGCTTGGCTGTTCAGATGCACTTGTCCAGCTTACAACTTGCTTGTATCCATCTGCAAATGCATACCAGGCAGTTGTTCACTGCAATCATCCACATTGCAGGCATTGAATTTCTTGCTCATGGACTTCACACTGGTATGAGGTCAGAGCTGCTGTGTATGAACACTCTTTTGCATGTCTGAGCTTCAGTGCACGTCACCATGCATCTGTGCTTTTGATGTCCAGGTGGACATGACATGGCATGGTCACCATCACAGCTATCAAAGGACTTGCCCTGTCTTCAAGGAGCGCTGCCTGCCTTTCAATGCGGATGGCACAGCAGCAGGGCCTGTGCACTTGGTCATAGGGCATGCTGGAGCAGGCCTCTGCCTGAACACGCTCCCCCAAAGGCCCCTGTTTTGGGAAAGAGTGGAGCTGACTCATGGTTACATGAGGGTCGAGGCAAATGGAACAGACATGCACTGTGAGGTAGGCATGCAAGGCTCATAGGGCTAGCTTACCAGTGCTGCTTTGGCAAATTTAGCTCATACCTACATCAGCATGGGCGGCTCGGAAGACACAGGAAGACACTATGTGCTGATGCATTGCACGCGGCAGAAACTTCGTTCACTCAGAACCAGCACACTGAAATTGTTATCCCTTTGCAAGCTTGCTTGCCAGGACCGCAGGCAGGGCATCAGATTCGATTCATGTTCAGTAGAACAGGCAGTGGTGCTGGCATTTGCTATGATCTGATAGTTTGCAATATCTGACTGCGTGGAGCTGCAGTGGAAAGTTGAGGTAGCACAGTGCAATCAAAGTGCAAGTGCAAGCTGGAGGCATTGAGATTATGCAAGTGAGGGCAGAAAGAGAATCAGTTGATGGTGATCAGGTGGTGTTGCTGTTTGTTGCAGGTTGTGACTGATGTCGATGGGTCTATCATGGACTCTTTCACATTGCATAAACCCTCAGGGTGGCGACCAAAGGATGCACACACATTTGAAAGTTGGGAAAAGTCAGTACTGGGCATGGCAGGCATCTCAGGACAGGCAAACATTTCTGCACAAGCAGGACTGCATGGGATGCAAGATGCAGTCAGAGATAACGTCTTGTGTCATGGGTGGATACAAGGCATTGTCCACTACATCAGGCGTTATAGATCAAATATGCTGCATCAGTTTTTGAGTCCCAGGCACATAGTTTCAAGTATAGGTGTCTTGTATTGAATGCAGAGTGACGTTTTCTTAGCTTTACCACTGTTTTTTTGCTTTCTGCTCAGAACCTGGTGTTGACTGCCTTGCCTGTGCCCCACATTCTGTCATGCTTCAAAGGTGTTTGGTTTTTGTATACAAGGATTGAATGCAGGTTGGCATGCGTGCAGCGCCTTGAAGCTGTTTCAAAGCTTTTGCAGCATGTCACCCTCTCAAGTGTGTCAGGGTCTTCAATGTGCTTGCCCTCAAGAATCTCTCTCATTTCAATCCAATGCACAGCACTGTGTTTCGTACAGATTTACAGATCTTGCATTGACATCGTAGCGCAAAACACTGTGTCCAGTACAGAGGCTTGACAAAATGTCAACTGTCATGCTGATGACGTCAGCATCGTGTATCAATTGTAACATTGGTGTGAGCAGTTCACAACATGACTACTGCTTTTCTCTTGCTGCGCAGATGTGCGTGCATAACATTCACCAACAGACCCAACAGCTAAGGTAGCAAAATCAGTTGACCTGGAGCAATGCACCTTGAACATCATCAACTCAAACTAAACCTCAGCCAGTGGTGACTCCTGATCATGAGGCCTCTGATGTACGCCTTGATGGGGTTCTGAGGCCCTCTGAAAGCGGTGAACTAGACACAGTGTAGCGAGGGCTTTGATATTGGCTTGGTGACTGTGCAAAATTAGACCTTGACCGCTGAGGAGGAAGGCCAGGCGCCTGTCCTGGAGGTGCCTCAGCAGCCTGCTCTGAACTAGAACCAGACACAGTTCGCCTTGGCGGCGGCTTCGGAGGCACTCCTGCCGGCGAGGCCTGCCGGCTCATCGGAGAAGGGGTAGGAGACAGCGCTGGTACCATAGGCATGCCAGCAATGGCAGCAGGAATGCCTGCGGCTGCTGCCAGCAGCGACACCGCTGCTGTCCTTGGCGTGCTCATCCCGGTTGCCTTGACAGATGAGCCAAATGCAACTGGGCCGTAGGACGAGGAGCTCCAGCGAGAGTGCTGCCTGCCTCTGAGCTAGCCATAGAGCCCGTCCTGCTGATCACACCTCCTCTGGGAGTACTTGCTGGAGTGATGAAAGGTGAAAAGCCACCACCTGCAGGTTCACACTGGACTGACAATCCTGACCAGAACTGTAATCCTGGGTACTGCCAGACAAAATTTGCCAAAGCAAACAGCATCTGCAGCTGACCACAGGGCCAAGCTCACTAGATGCATGCTCACAGTTCTGCTTGCACAAACAATGACAGTCAGGCATGCATGCATGTCGAGAGCAAGTGCAGAAAGTGTAGCTATGCAGCAAGCCAAGGGTGGTGCATTGACCTGAAGCTGAAGAAGCACGAATGGCCCAGGCAGCTGAGTCATTACGGGACATGGGGGTGGAGGTGCCTGAAGGAGAAGAGAAGCTGGACAGTTTCTGCTGAAACACACTCAGATTCCTGCATTGATGGGCTATCAGCTTAGTCATATCATTATGGGCTGCTGGCTGAGATCAGAATCAAAAGCAGAACATGCCTGCCAATTTTCATACACAATCAGAAGCAAAGGACACTCAAGAGCATGTGCCAAGAGTTCGTCAGCATGGGCACATAGGCAGCTGATTGCATGGAAGGCGCCTAATCTAGACTGCACTGCTGGCTGCAAGGTTAAGCATACCTATACAGCACATGAGCTCAGCAGAAGTGGGCTTGATGTGCATGCACACACTTTGAGCATTTGCTGCTAATGACACAGATCAACTGTGACAAGTTCCAGTTCTCTGGAATATTTAGACAGTTTGGTTTTGCACAACATATAGCAGCTGATTATGGGAGGATGCTGCGCCTGTCTGACATGATCAATGAACAAACAGGAAGCCTCGATGGGCCATTCAAGAAGCCTGTATTCTGTGAAGTCAGGGGAATAGACACTCTGGCCCTATTCGTACAACTTGGTGTGTGGTTGTCGAGTCTGATGTAGAACATGACATCACATGCTATTGTTGGTATGCCAATGAATGAATGAATGAATGAGACCACTATAGCTCACTGGTCAGCACATGCTCATGATAGGAACACATGAAACAATTCCTGAACCACAAATGCTGAAGGAGGAAAGCGTTACTTGAGGTCCTTTTGAGGCAACAGGAAGGCTGCTCTGATGGTCTCCACTGCCTCTTGCATCACATTCAGGCTGTTGCTCACCATGGCTTGCCCTGACCAAGCCAAATGGGCACGCCGCTGCCCTTCCAGCATTGCCTTCTGCTCTTCTAACTGCCTTGCAGTACTGCTCAGCTGATACATGGCCTGAAGCATATCAATGGTCACATTCAGAAAGGGATAGGGTTGCTGACTGCACAGGCTAGCTTGTCTAGGCAGCAAGGTTTTGGTGCTCCTCGTGCAAAGGCTCAAAGCTTGCCCTTTTCTGGGCATATGGGCATGCTGCTGCCCATCCAGGATTGCCTTTTGCCCCTTTCAAATTCCTCACAGTACTGCTCAGCTGATATGTGGCTTGCATGTGCAATGCTACAAACAAGAACGGGTCTGTCTGTAACAAGCCCGTGAATAGGCCAGATGGGCAATTTTGTCGTCTTTTTGGCGTATACTTCTGCTCTGTTGAGCGCGCTGCAGTGCTTCTCAGCTGCAACATGGCTTTGAGCCAAAACAGAGGTCCCAAACGTCTTGGAAAATGGCATGGCTGTCATCTAAGCTGCGCATTAAAGACAACATAGAGTAGTCTGAGGTGGACTTCAATTGAAGCAGATTTTGGAGAGACAGCGTCACATCATTGTTTACTGCAGGACTTGCTGTACAGTACCTACTATGCTCTCTGCTTGATTCAGACAGACACATGAGACCCTGAGCAGAATTAGGCAACAAACCTCAGCATCCCTGCCAAATTTGGCCACGTGGGTTCTGCTGCGCCACACCCTATACCTCCTCTGAATGACCCTGGCAGCATGATTCAAGCGGCGATTGTGTAACCAGGACGCCTCCAGGTCTGTGCGATTCCTCTCAACAGCCTGCAGCTGCTGTTGCAGCTGCTGATACTGCGCCGACGAGGCAGCTATCTGCTTCTCTAGTATACCCTGCAGCCACAGCACAGACACCACTTCCAGATATGTATTGACATCTTGGTGCAGGGACAGAGAAACATGAGCTGGTTGCTCCATCTGCCTGACATGCTTGACATTACTTCAACTTAGCAGGACCCGTTTGACTCAGATGCTAGAAAAGTATAGCAGATGCAATGTCTGCAAATGATACATACCGTGTTTGCGTATGGTACATACTGTATGGCTTGCTCTGTGACACACACACACACACACACACACACACACACTCACTCACTCACAGCAAAACTGATGACACAGCTGGAACACATTTTCAACGATTAAGTTACCTCCGCATTTTGGTGTCTGGAGGTTTCCTGAGCTACAAAAGCCTGCAGCTCTTCATGCTCTTGCAGCATGGCTTCATTCAACCTCAGCGCTTCTTGCTTCTCTGCAGTCACCTGCATTGAGACCCCCCCTTGTCAAGATCACAAGTGAACAGGTCCCTCCACAAGATACGTGCATGCCAACTCTGGGTCAGCCTGCAATCACTGGTTGGCAGGCAGACGCTGGTGCCACAATGGGCAGGGCATTGTGTGCACCCTAACAGCTTGCATGACAATGCAGTGGGAGAGGTGAAGATGCTTTGATGCTGTACCATGGCATGAACGCATGCAGTCTGGTCCAGACATCCCAGCAGATGGCATTAAGATCTGTGCCAGCATAAGCTGAATAGAGACAAGGCCAGTCTTGCTTCTCCAGCTAGGCTTATCCTGAGCATGCTCGTGAGCACCAACAACAGAGCCACTTTCACAACCCAGCGAGACACATTTTTCAGGAAGTGATGTTTCAGGTAGCCTACATGACATTGTTCCTTGATCTGACCAAGCACTAGCCTCCCTGCAGATGCTGCTTTGCAACATGCATGCCAGGTTCTACATTGTGCAGCTGTTTCACAAGACTGATCACCTGCTGCAGCGCCTGTCTGACAGTATCCACAGATGCCTCCAATCGCTGCACTTGTGCCCTTAGCCGCTGCCCTTCCCCAATCAACTGCTGCCTGTCCAGCTGCAGGCCCTCGTAGTCACTGCCCAGGCTTGACTTCTGCGCCTTGACTGACCCCAAGCTGTGGTCCAGCGTCCTGACTGTCTTTGAGAGGCTATCCAGCTGACTGCGCAGGTGTGAAATGGTGGCCTCCTGTGCTGTTGCCTGGGCCTGTGATCTGTCAGCTTGCTGCTGAGACAGGACTTCTGCTCTATCCATCCGTTGCTGCCAGTGTTGCTGCAGCGCAACCGCATTTTCGTGTCCACGGTATATGCACAAGCACTCAATCAAGACGAAGACGGAGTTGATCAAGTTTTAGCTGATCGCTCTCCAGAGGAAGTTGCATTGGAAGGACTATGGACATTGTGATGGGCAGCATCGAGTTGAGAAGGAGGCTGTAGGATTCTCTATCCTTGTTAATGCTTGTTGTCTCAAACAAACCACTGCTGCCTTGATCTTGCCACGGTCAACAGTGTCAGGTCAGTCAGCCGCTCAGGAGCCATGTGGGTGTGCAGTTGATGAAGATTATGCTGAACTGCTTGCTGACAAGTACAGTGCCTCTATATGCTTGAAGCGAGCACCACCAAAGGGCTTCTGCGCACGGCAGCTGTCAAGGAAAGGTAGATTGTGGATGTAGTGGTACCTCACACAGCTCCAGCTCTTGATCATGCTTGGTCTTCAGCCTCTCTGCATCTGTCTGTGCGCTAGTGTGGGCCTCTTGTGCCAGCCGAAGTGCATGGTTCAGGCGATCCACTTCCAGCTGCTGTCTGTGCAGGGCTGCGTCATGCTCCAACTCCAACTGCTGCCTGAAAGTATTCTGCAGCACAGAAGCCTCTGTGACACTCATATGCGCCCCCTTCCACCCCCCTTTTGATGTGAGATCAGACGTCAGATGGGCCTGTGCACACCCTAACCAGGGGGGGGGGGATTAAATGATTGGTCACCCAACATGAAGTTTCTCCAGTTACATGCAGCCTTGCTTTTCCTCAGCAGTGTCTTGTAAGATTAGCAGCTACCAGTGTTTGTCCTCACCATGACTGCAATAACTACAATATTGTCCATATATCTTAATGGCCAGTTTTGTTTGCAAATCATGATTGGGCTTTGGAAGGCTGATTGTGTGACTGGATGTATCATTGTGCATCAGAGCTTGCAGGTCTCAGGTTGCCTTGAAAATACATATGTCCCTCGCTCTGCTGCAGCAGCCATGGAAGTGAGCAATCATCACTGTTGTTGTGCAGCATCATACCTGACTGATGGTGTGGTTGTGCGTCAGAGTCTGCATGTCTTGTGCAGCCTTGAGGCTTGTCTGGGTGGCTTCGCTTTCCAGTCTGCTCACTTGCCTTTCCAGTCTGCCCACTTCCTGCCAGGCCCCTTCGGCATCTGCCCTCAACTGCTCCTTTTCACGCTCACTCTGCTGCTGCTGGCTTTTCCCTTCATTCTGCAGTCAAGGCAGGCCAAGTGTGCTGACATTAGTAAACTCTGGCAGGGCTGTTGACTGCAATTGGTCCTCTCTCTGCCTCAATTGCTGCTGCTGACACTCCCCTGGCACTTCAGCATGGACTCATAAAAGAAACACCCGCACCAAGCTGGAGGCATCTTCCAATATTGATATTACCATTATAACACATCATAATTATGATGATGATGATGATAATGGATATTGTCAGTAGTATGATTTCTCAATGTTTTTGTCGTTGTGATCATCAATTTTGTTGCGATTTCTTATTTCTTGCTTTTGTTACAATCATGACTTTGACTGTTGTTATCATTGTTATGCAGGCTCTGTGCAAGACACCACGAAGTCCTGGCAAAAGAACTACTAGCGTGGTCAAGAGGCAAGAAAGAGCGGCAGCAAAGGGGCGCCCCACCTTGGTATCTTCCAGCTGCTGTGCTAAAGCCTCCCTTTGCTCCTTCTCAGCTTCCAGCTGAGCTTCCCTCTGCCTAATTAGCTCATTCTGTTGCTCCTCTACCTCAGACCTTTCCTGCCGAAGAGCTTCCACAATGGCATTGCTGCGGTCTCTCTCTTCCTGAAGTCAAAAAAGCTTTCTCTATTTGAAAATCAATGAGTAAAACATTATTGTAGCATGTTCTCAACCTTTATGACTTTTCACCTGGCAAGCCTTTGATGGCTCACAACAGCCAAGCATGCTTAGCATTTCAACTTCACTTTGTTTCTGATATGAACACAAAGTACTAAGGCAAGCTACCTAAACCCAGCTGCCTGGTATCTCAGCGCAGCTTGTGTGTGCGGCAAAGTAGCCAGGCTTTGACAATGTCTAAGACGTCTCGGCAGGCGTTGCCTTACACTGCACATAGACTCAAGCTTGTGTGCATCCAGCCCAATTGCCATGGTTCAGCAAATTTGCTGTCCACTACAGAGGCCATGTGCGCACAACAGCACAGCCACACACGTTGCTGAAATGTGTACAGCATCTCACATGCCCAGGCGCCACATACCAATCACACCTGGAGGTCTCTGTCAAAACTGTCGCATTGCTAGGCCGTATGGGCATGCACACAACAGGACGCTCTGGAGAGACAAGACTCGCCTGCACATACTTAGCTCATCATGAGCCGGCCAACTGTCACTGTTGTTATCATCATTACTTATTATTACTATTACTATTATTATTATTACTATTATTATTAAAAATCATTGTTACCTTGAGGTCGCCCTGTGCTTGCTCCAGCTCATTCTCCTTGGCCATGAGGCTCAGTGCAAGTGCATTGGCCTGGTCCTCCTTCTGCTCCAGCTCGGCAAGGATCTCAGGCGCGATGTCAACCTTCACATCCATGCGTTCATTGACCACAGCCCGGGTCATGATGCGCATCGCCCGGGACCCAAACTGCAGCGACTGCATGCTCTCGTCCAAATGGTCTTCTGCATTTGCGACTGCAATGACTAGAGAGGTCTTTGCATTGCCTCCCAATGACTCCTGCAGCATCAGGCATGGCAGATCTGACATATTGCATTGCCATCATCATTGACTACGTCCTGTTCAGACTATAACAGGGCTCTGTGACATTTTCGATCATCGATCTGCAGTTGCTGAGTAGTCTGATTTGCACCGTGAGGGTCAAACGGTGGTTGTGGTATGCATCCTCCACCCAGATCAATGTGCCATATCAAATGCAGGAAATGGCTCTGTTTAGGTCAATTGCTAGTCGCATCAGTCTGCTCCTGACGATGTCTTGTTACAGGGGCAACTACATGACTGGCAGTGTGCTCTCATGCACATCACTCAAGTATGTGTGTTGCGCGTGCTCAGACAACATTCGTGCCTGAATAGGTGACAGTGCAGCCACAAGGGCAAACACAGAAGTCCCACTGGTCAAAACATGCACACATGCCCAGTGAACGTGTTGTTGCCCAGTGAGGTCGCGCTGAGCAGACAAGCATACCTGAAGGAGCCGTGTGAGTTTGGAGTCCCTGAAGGGGACATGGGTGGAGTTGGGGTCGGCCCGGGCATTGATGCACATCCCCAAGGAGGTCAGGGACAGGTTGATGCTCTTTGCTTCTGATGCTCGCAGACCTGCACCAAGAAGTTCAGTTCCTGAGCTGCCCAGCTGCAGTTGGCTTTGGCATGATGGAAGACAGGCTGGATGCTGCATTGCATGACGTCTTTGGTTGCTGCTGTAGCCTTTGTGGTGTCTGCTACAAGTCAATGTTTTGGGAACTGTCCAAGTTCTGGCATATGATTTCTAGTTCGATTGCATTTGATAGAAGCTGGCTGTACAGCCACAGCCAGTGTATCTGTGGGCTGCAGGGCTTCACGCATACAACTTTCATTGGATGACCAAGCACACAAACAGTCAATTGACAAATGTACAAAGACTGAGCGAGTGCATGAGCATATGCATGCGTGAACCCACATGTGCATGCATGTCAACAAGTGATTGAGCAAGGCAGACAGTGAGTCAGTAGATGTCTGGGCAGCAGCAACAACAAGCTGCTTGTAGACATCATGCAGTGCATTGATTGCTTGTGACGCTTCAGCCATGTTACTCTGCTCACAATGTGCCATGTGGCACATGGGTATCATGCAGTGCATTGACTGCTTTTGACTCTTCACCATGTTGCTCTGCTCTGCGCACCTGTGGAGAGGGATTTCTTCAGGCGCTCGCTGCCAGCCAGGTCCACCATGAAAAGCTTGCCTATTTTGACGCGTCGCAAGGGCCCCTCCTCCTGCCCTGAGGCTGTTCTGTGCCTCTTGATGATGGTCAGCATGACTATGGCATGGCTGCGACTGGAGTGGGCATTCAGCCTTGTGAATGCAAACACCCTGCATCACCAGTTCACATCCAGCTTTCACCCAGTCCTGATTCAATTTGTTCTTGGCATGCTGATGTGCCACTTGACATGCATCTTGTCGAAGTAGCTGACATGCTGACAGGCGTCGGATAACTCCATGCATGTACAGATGCACTTCACCTCATCATGCGCAGTAATACATGCTATCCAACGCCTGCTATAAGCTCAAGCAGCACAGAACAGTAGCAGCAGATGCAGGCAATGTTGAGATATGCTTGACGTAAGGGCTGATTGCAGTGAGACGTGCTTGAACAGTGTGGCTGTGTACCTGTTTCTTTCACCAAGCTGCAGCAGGTGCAGGCAGTCCTCCATGCCCTTCACCTCAGTCTCATGCACTCCAGCCACAAACACCCCCGTGTCACTCTCCCTGATCTGAAGATTTTCGTTCTCAGGCCGCAGCAAGTCCTGTGCGGCAATGTAAGGCTGAAACTGGGCATTCAACAGATCTGGGCGCAGGAGGTTGGGCTGTATACCCCATCATTGTGATATCATTTTCTACACACTCTGACATTGCATAAAAGCAATTGTCTCAACACTGCAACTGGCAAGAAGGCTGCAGATGGTTCAGTGCCATTTGCAGCACAGGATGCTAGATAGCAATGACTGCCAGCAGTGCACAATGCATGTGTGCAACAGGGCTGCACTGTGAAGTGCATGGGGCACATTTCTGACAGCTGTTGACAAGACTCTTGTTGCAGTGACATCAACAATGTGCTGCATGCAATCAAAGATGGGCTCTGCCTAACTTTAAACATCCTTGCTTGTTGAGCTGTAGTGACCACTGGTGCTCTTGGTGCTCAACTCTGGCATGACATTGCAGGCCAAATTGGTGAGCTGCAGCAAGGTGTGCTCATGTCGAGAGCTTTGCAAATGACCCAGCGCTTCCGTATTGATGAGAATGCAATGGATGTGAGCTGTGATATGGCAAATCGCAGGAAGCAGCTTGGCCCAACCTGAATCATCTCCATATAGATCTGGATGTAGGACATGAAGACTGTGTACTCATTGAGCACATCTGTAGAGATGTGCGCAAAGATCTCGGCTGCAGCTCTTGGGATCATCCCAATTGCTTCTGGCTGGATGCTGGACAGCGTGTATGTCTTCCCTGCTCCTGTCTGTCCGTACGCCATGATCGTTCCATTGTACCCATTCAGCACATCCTCCACAACAGGTTGGACTGCTGCTTGGTATACATCTGATTGGACAGAGTCCTCAGGCAGGATCTGCAAGCAGGAGTGAAGACTGAGTGAACTCACACACGTCATCAAGTTTGGTTTGATGTCAAGCATCAGCTCTCTAGCTGCAAAACTGTGACATAGCTGCATGACAAACGGTGGGTAAGGTGCAATTACTGTAGTGCAAAGTCTGCTGTGAACCGCGACATGTAAACAGCACTGTTCACCTTGTCAAATTCAAATTCACTCTGTGCAACTGATGACCGCCTGCATAGTAGGGCAGTATCTTGTTGTTAGATGAAAAGTTCTAGGATGTGTGGGATCTGCCAGCTGCACTTGCACAGGGCAAGTCCATAGGTCAACAAAAGAACCCAAGGCCCACTCACTCTCGAAACACGGATATGCTGTTCTGCTCTGGGCTCACAACAACTGCACCGCCCGTTTCATGAGGAAAGGGTGGTCGCAGGCGCACTACCACCTTGACACGTTCTGCACAAAGGTAACCAAACGCCGCAGTGTGGTAACAGTCTCTTTCTGCCCAAAACTTCCATTAGACTTGAGACATACCGCCCTGACCCTTGGCATCAAGGCCACTTCCAGTTCTGCGTGGGGATTTCTGACCAGATGCAAGATCGGCGCTGGCTTTTCTGTTCAGCCGGTTGCTGGGTGGGCGTGGGGCATTCGCTTTTGTCGGACTGGCAGTAAATGCAGCGATGTTGGCACTAACATTCTGTGCAGCTTTCATTGGTGGAATGTTTTGCGCCATTCTCTGGCTGCTCAGAGATGGTATCCGCGCATGCTGGTCTACCAGTCGTCCTGGTGACGTTTAGACGATCAAGTGTCACCAGACTTACTCAAAACCGAAGCATCGGCATTGCTTCTGAACAGAAAGACTGCACAGCATTGCACTGCACGTTTACACTTTGAAAGTCGCGGTGATCACGCTGCGAATCGCAGCCTTGACAGGTATCACTCAAGTCAAAACCACACACACGGGATACGAAACCATACGTGCAGGATGCCATCACATGATCCGTCTCAAGGGAAGCTGCGTCGGCATCGTGAGCGAGAAGATGAACATGAGCATAGCATCACGCCCTGCATGATTGATCGTGGCCTCTCGAGCCCTGTTTCAGAATATCACTTTGCTGGTGGGATGCATGCCGTTGATCAAGCTTGATCAGGCACTGCGTACCTTCGTGCTGCTGATCACATAGTGATCCATTTCTGTTCGTCATTTCTACATTGTAGGATTGCTTGCTGTCTTGACTCTCGCTGTGTTTAGAACAAAAATACCTCTGTCAGCCTATATGTGTTTACAGGTCACAGTGCATCCGTGCGTTGCAATACTTAGACCTAGTCATCTTCAAGACGCCATTGTCATTTGTTTGCAATGCTGGCGGGACCGCAGCATCTGTAGATCAAGACAGCCTGGTGTATGATGCTCTCAAGCGACTTCAGGCAGGACAAGGACGCTGTTGGCGCCTTCCTGAAGATTTGAAATCTGGATAACAGCATCTCCAGATGGCTTCTTTTGCAGCTGAGTCTTCAGCAGCCTTGACGCTGTGTCATCAGTACCAGCAGGGCGAGTGTCACTCGGTGATGCACCTTTTCCAGACCTGGAAACCTACACAGCAACAAAATGTGGTCGGCAGGCAGTGCATGCCCGTGGCACTTGTCAGCTGCACATTGCAAAATGCCTGACCATTGCAGCTTCAAGCACAGCACAACATGACATGCAACAAACTCCAGCAGAGATGCAGTGGAATCCATGAAGGACAGGCGCAGTCTTGCACTTTGTGCGTTTGATAGTCAGCTCGGTGTCGATACAGAACATCTCTCTTGGTGCCCATCGCAATGTCACATGCAGGCATGCCACACGACCTCGCACAAACAGAGAATTCAATTAGCAAGCTTTGTGGCACAGCAACCAACAGGTTAATGCACAATATGTCAGTGCGATCATGCCTCACCAAGACAGCCTCATAGGCATGAACAAGACGCAGCTCGCAGCCGTGAATGGCTTCAATCAAGCCATCACTAGACACGGTCATCCCAGCAATCTCTGGGAACAATGGCTCCAGCTTGTCAATGAGGGACTGGATGGCAGCCTGCATGACATTTAGACTGAGACACCTGCTCATGGCTATGCTCCTAACTAGACATCTCTGGTAGCCTGAATACAGACCCTGCTCATCATGTCATGTTTCAACTTTGACACCGCTGATGACTGAAAGTTCTATTCAGCTGACAAGCATTGATCTGCATCTTGGCTTTGGCTGATCCTGCTGCTGCTAGTGCAGTTGCTAACCCTGAATATGTCAACACACAGCATGACATGGACAGCAACCTGCTTATGCATATAAATGTCTTGCCTCCAAACAAAACATCCTTGCATATGAGACTTGAAAATGACCATGAGACATGACCAACCGAAAGAACCTGAGCAGCACTTGAGATATCACCACAAAACCCTGCAGAGCAATTTTGGCAAGTGCAGCTCCGCAGTCCTTACACATACTGTGACAATGATAAATGAGATACAGACTGACCTGATTGTCTGAACATTTGACAATCTATGTCATTGTGGACAGCAATGTGCATCTTGTATTTAGGCACAAGTCACCATAACAGTGCACACTGCAGACAGGAGACCATCTGAAACAGGCGTGCTATCAGAACATGCTTGCCTTGACATGCACCAGAAGTCTGCCAGCCTGGTCGTATTGCTCCTTGTTGAGCTTGATCTGCCCATCTGCCTCCTTGATAGCTGCCTCGGCTTGCCGATGCAGCAAGCTGCGTCCAAGCTGCAGGTCCTCAAGTGTCACCTGCCAACACCAAAACAACCTGTTGCATTTTGTTGAGTCAGGATGGTATCAGTATTACTTGCCTTGCAAAGATGCACATTTGTGTATCACACAGCCGATTGGCACATTCATGCATGCAGCTGGCTGTAATCCTATCCTTGTTCCATGTTTGTACTGCCTTAGCAGATTGCTGGAGCTGTTGAGGTCATGATAGACCTTGCCACTGCAGGTGACGCCCCACTACAGAAGAGAACACTTGCTGAGCACAGGTGTGTGCCTGGCTGGCATTAGCAGATCTAGTAAACAAGCTGCGTTTGGATGCTGCAGCAGCGCACGGCTTTCCAGAGCCTTTGCTGGACATGCAAAGGAAGATCTGCTGGTAACTCCATATTACCGCAAACATCAACATCCGCAAGTCGTTTCTGCTAGCTGTAATCAAGCAAACCTGCAGTGTGGCGTTGCGCTCTTGCAGCTCTTGCAGGTAAGCTTGGGACTCCTGTTCAAGCTGGTGCAGAGTGACCTCAGTGTCATCTTGACTCAAAAACCTGTCAACCAGGTCTGTGATGTCTGTGAACCCTGCACAATGCCAGCATGTAATTGAGCTGCAGAGAGAACAACAGCATCTGCTCAGGCGTTTGATGCTGGTGGGCAGGCTCATGCAATTGTGCTGATTGCATGAGGCACAGTGACAGAAGCAACAACCCACAACAAGACAATTGCAGTCATCAGCTGCATGTCCATGCACTGAGGCTTTGCACTCGGAGCATGCCTAGATCATACAGTCCACGCTGACCAATAGCTGCAACAGCGCCCGACAAGAACAATAGTACCTGTTGCAAACTGAATCGCTGCAAATGCCTGTTTACAACTGAGCTCTGGCCAATCTTGGACACCCTGTTGGTCATGCACAGGAGCCTGTGCAGACAGGGCTGATGCATTGTGGCTACTCAAAGCAGTTGCCTCAGCTTCCTCTGCATCTGCAGCAGCTGCGAGCCCCTCAGCAGCTTCAGCTTCCTCCACAGCTACACTAGCATGGTCAGAAACTGTTACTGCAGCCGCTTTGTCTGACTGGCCTGCCTGACCTGGCTCCTTACCATCAACCTTGTGAGAACTGTCAGCAGGTGAATCAGCATCAACAGGGCCTGATGCTGCAGCCTCAGAGCTGGAATCTACTCCTGCTGTCGATGTAGCCTCTTGTGCATCTGCACTTGCACCTCCTTTATGTGCTTGCTCAAGGTCGGCTGCAGTGGCAGCTGTGGAAGCCTCTGGAGGATGCTCTGCTTGAGCTGTTGCAGTACTAGTCAAGCCTGTGTCTGATGCAGAGGTTGACAGGCCAGCTGCTTGCTGAGTGTCTGATGAGGAGGTGCTGTCAGCAGCGCCCTCAGCAGCACCGTTTACAGATCCACCAATGGCAGGTGTCCCAATGACTGCAGGACTAGATGTTGGGCCTGCAAGGCTGAAGACACGAGGTGTGTCATGACCATCCCTTCTGTGTTGTATGAGAACAAAATAGTTAAGCAAAACTGTAGGATCAAAAACCAGTAGCTTAGGGCATAGGACGGTAAACTCTTGAGCATGTTAGCCTTGTCACAACCCTCAGAGCATGGGTGTTACAGGTTCACAAAGGACAAGGGGCAGATCAATCACCTTGCTGATGCAGCAGCTGCGTTTTCCATTGTTGCAAACGCTGCAATGCCCCATGATGCAGAGCCTCATACTCTTTTTGGCGCTGCTGGACCTAGCAGTTGCAACAAGCCTGTTCAGCATCCAGCATGTGGCAAGTAGGCAGAACGCCCGAGCATGCGCATATGACTTTGCTGTGCAGGAGTCCGACAAGCATGCTTGAGAGAGCCAAAAAAAACCAGAAAAGGGTAGCACATACACATCCACAGGTTGCCTGACAGATCATAAGCTGACCAGTGAGGTGTGCTGCTGCAGCTGATCATCCCTTGCTGCTCTGTCATTCAGCAATTGCTGCTCAACAAGAGCCAACTCTGTCTTGGCATGGTCTTTGGCCTGCTGCACAGCTTTGTGTGAGACCAGAGCTGCATCTAGCTCTGCCTGCATGTCTGTCAGTGCCTCCTCAACAGCACCAAGCTGCAAAAGCAACCAAACACGTCAGCAGCAAACACTTTCTGATGACACATAGAAACAGATCAGCGTTGGCCTTGTCAGAAGCACATAACGCATGAGCTGCAGAACTGGAGATGACTCACTTGACTCTCATGTGTCTGACGATGCTCACGTAGTTGCTGTGCAGTGTCTTCCAGCAACTGACATGTGCTCTGTGCTGCATCATGCTTAGTAAGCGCAGCTGCCAGCTTCTGCTGAAGCTGCTTGACCAGACGAGAACCAGTACTCTCTTGAAACACAAGCTGAGAGTCAGTGTTCAAATCCTGCATCATCACAGAGTGTATATCACTGTTAGTACAGAAATGCTGCTCTCACCTGTCAAGCACAATCCAACTTGACGATTGAAAGCAAACCTTGAGGCTGTCTCTTAGCTGCGCAAGCTTTGATGTACTGCTGAGGCGGTCCTGCACAAGCTTGTCATGCTGCTTGCGTAGACTGTTTGCTTGCAGGTCAAGTCCATGCAGCTCTGTCTCAACAGCAGCCTGAAGCAAATGTAGGTCATAGTTGCAAAATTGATACTCTCCTTGAACGCTGAATGCAGTCTAGACGGACCTTCCCGCTTTTGTTGCTTGCAGGGAGCTGAGCAAGCAAGGCCTTGAATTCTTTGTTCTCCTTCTTGAGGGCAGCTATTACTCCTTGATTCTGCTGATAGGTCCACCTACAGTCACCTGCGTGGATGCAACAATCAACGGGCTGCGCTATTCTGTCTGCAACTGCTGACAATCCTGTCACACTTGCCTAGCAGTTCTGCCTCCAGTAGCGGCAAGGCGTCGGCAGCCTGAACTGTCATCCCAAAACGAGCGGACTCTCTGGGCTTCGAACGACAACCTCTTTCATCCAAAACGGGTCAGCTACTGGTCAACTCTGGCCGGCAAAAAGGTTCTTTCGGTTGTTTGCACAAACAGTCCGGGGTACGGTCATCATAGACCGCCGAGGTTGTGGCGCTGCGCCTGCGCTGATTGTATAGACTGGCAATTCTTGGAGTTCTGGGTGACGCCGCGGCTGCTATGGCAGGGCAAGCGGCAGTGAGAGAGCACATAGGCCCTGCGCGTGTGTGTGTGTGTGTGTGTGTGTGTGTGTGTGTGTCACTCTGAGGCCGGGATGATCCAAAATGGTGATTCATTGATCCGAGATTCCAGTACAACCCATGTGAAACCGTCATGATCAATAACCACACCATGCAATTGAGCTGAGCCCAGTCCTGCAGCGCATAGCAACACCTTCAATCTGTGTTCTGGTTCACTGTAGGTGGTGACGTCTGCACCAATTGTAGGCATGTGTGCAGACTGGCTTGCTGTTCTGGAATGCCAGCCAGGTGAGATAGCACTCACAAGTCAAAGGCTGCAGAGCACCATATGGGGGTGCCAACTGTTGCCATACAGTGGGCAGTCTGGTGGCATTACAATTGGGGAACAGTGTCTGATTGGGAGTGCCCTGCCTTGTTCAGTAGCATGGAACTATGGATCGCCATCCGCAAGCCACCTTCTTGGCTGCCTCCCCGTATGGCTCAAGTGCCACCAAGAAGTGTTTGTACCTGTACCAAATTGGCGCCTGTGATACCGCTGCTGCTGCATCAGCCCCTGCCCTTGTGTGCTCATATGTGTTGTGCATTTCTGTAAGCATGTTGTTATATTGGCGCATTTCCTGCCAACTCCTTGTTCTCTTGCCTCTTGTTTTGCTTTGATCAAATATACAGCTAGGTTGCGGTAGAGCATGCAACACACAATGAAATGTAGCGGGGATGAACTTCAGCAGGATGCATATGCAATCTAGAGGCCACTTGTTTTGCAATGGCTTTGAGCATGGATCATAAAATCTCGTCACAGCGTTTCAGAGCGCAAGTGCAACAATGTTGTGGTCTGATGGACAAGGCATGCTGCTGAAAAAGTCAATTGTAAACGTACAAGCGACTCTAGCAGATGTACGTTTGGTAAACACACAAAAAGACTTGGGTGGACCAGGTTTTGACCTTATTTCTGCAGCTGACACCCTGCAGTGGTAAACTCGTGTCATCACACACACGTCATTTCTACACCAACTATTTTTGCAAAGCAGTTTCGATTCGATTCGATATGTTTAATGTCCTGGGGGACAACTAAGACCCAACAGACGAAAATTTCAGTTCAGTGAATCAAGAAAGGTACTTGTGACGTCTGATACAGCTCATAGCATGCATGTGTAAAATACATATGTGAAATCCTGCCTAGACGTGTTGAAATTATTGTACATCCTTGCACAACCAAAAGTGTCTGTAAAAGTCAACA
>JAABUP010002273.1_pt1 | contig 37814 bp, 53 predicted proteins | sample 5559201 | NCBI WGS metagenome assembly JAABUP01 (sample SAMN10711887, study PRJNA513373) | rock metagenome | isolation source: Antarctica rocks | place: Antarctica | reverse complement strand
TTCATCCGATGTGTGCACTGCAAAGGGACACAAATTGACAATTACTGCCATGCCAACATTTGTTGTAGATCCATTTCTGCTGCATCCTCATCGTTGCCAATGGGTGCCACTGTAGCATCTGCCTCCTGATGATAGCGATTGTTTCTTTTGACCTCTTTGCCTAAAGGATCCTTATAGCGCTTGATGTACTGCCATACATGTTTGGCAGGCGCCCCTGCACGCTTCTTGCCAGAGCTTGACCCGGATGCCATGCTACTGTCATCGCTTCCCACTTGATCGATATCAATGTGCTGATCGTCGTTCATGATGCACCTGACCTAACGGGCACGGCCCGCAGAATCCGTCGCAGAACTGTCGCAGAATACAAGTCACAATTGTGTATTAATTATGGTAACAATCCATGCAGATCAAACGCAACACGCAATTATCAATGGTTTTGCGGATCTGGACGGCTCCGCAGAATCGGTAATTACTAATTACTAATCATCACGGAGTATTACCAGACTTGGTTACGCCATTGGCGGTTGGAGAATTCAATTATCCAACGTGGAGTAACTTCGGATAATCGGTCAAGACCTTTGGCATTTTTTCCGAAAGTAGTGTGCAAAGTTAGCTGTCATCGAGGCGCACCTTTTGATGTCTTCAGATCTGAAAGTGAAAATGCAAAATATTTTACTGTCGTTGCTGAATCACAGCAGACATACGCCTCTGTATCATTCAGAATCAAACCCAACAAATGCACTTTAGCTCTGGTGTACAGTCATTGCTGCCTACGCATTGCCACGGCTAATGGTAACTTACAATGAAACATGACATGATTGCACATTTCACCATGGGTTGCATGTATATACATGATTGCAAATCTCAACGTAGATCTAAACCTATTCGGCAAGTATTGATCGATTGCTAATGCGACAGACTCAAGAGATCCGCTCAATGGATCATCCGCAATACAAATCCAATGGAATAAACACTCCGTGAGCTGAGCTGCCGAACAGTTGCTGAGTTTGCTGTCTGAGCTGTTGCTGAAATTGCAGTCGTTGCTGCAATCGATGCCGGTCTCGAGTGGACAACGCATTTGACACTAAAACTCACTACAGGGCACCAACTTGACATCATCTGCTAATTAGCCTTGCCTTCCTGGGGTCCCAGAGCATCTGTCAGTCTGTGCATGTCTCGCTTGCTAAGGTAAGCAGTTGGCATTTCTACCATGTTCATGATCTGAATTCTGTCCTAAGAGTGGCTACCGTTAGACTTTTGCTGTTGTGGGACTATGAGCAGTTCATTCCAGAAGTGAGGGCATTATTGGCCAGGCCAACTCTTCTACCATTTCACACAAGCTTGGCAAGAATGCCCAGAAGAGGCCAAGAACAGACATCACCTTGAACACCACCTGCAGCTTGTATTGTATAGGATCACACACTTTGGGGATTCTTGCTGTCAGTCAAGGCTTGCCAGAGTATGAGAAAAATGTCACACAGGGGCTGTGATTCATCGTTATATACACCCTTTGTGTTTCATGATCTGCGAAGACACACTTTTGTGTGTGGAGATGGTCTCAAGCCTAACTGTGTAATGACTTTATGCCACAAGCCAGTTGTCCCCACCGCGACAGGATTTGTGTTGGACTTGCAGCGGCAAGATGGCACGTGTGCCAATAGCCAAAAGGTTTGCAGGGCCATCACGTATGAAAGGACATGCTTGCAGCAGCTGCCAAGATCTTGTGCAGCAAAATCCTGGTGTGATTGACAGATTCGCGTACCATCACTTCAATATGTGTCACTCAAGCCCCATCTTGTCAATTTTCAAAATTTCGTCTGAGCTTCCAGATGTCAGAGGGGTTTAGCTGCAGCTGCTCAGCAGACTGCTGATCTACATGCGGAGGCGCCCACTCTCGGTCCTGCACCCAAGTCGAGATCACAGATGTCCAGGAGCTGTGCATAACAACGACAGGACGCATCACCAACCACATCAACAGGTGACTGCCCAGGCAAGCAGCATTAGCCTTTGATGGGTCTGCCTCAACCGCAGTCTGCAGCATTGACTGAGATGCAGCACCAGCAACATGTTACAGTGTGTATCCATCAGCATCACAGTGAAGCATCAGCACCAGGCCTCAAAGCCTAAGCCCATATGCTGCCAAGCAGACTGCAGAGCTCTCAACAATGGCAAGCTGGTCACCAATTCATATACCTGCAGCTTAAGCTGGACTGGTTGTCCAAATTTATGCTTGTTATGTGACTTATTCATTTGGTTAGCAGGTGGTAGCAAAATATGTGGTTGACAAACCACTGGATTGTGAACTTGGAGTTCTCAGCAAGCTGCAAGGCTCTGGCACGCTCAGGATGTCTGCCATCATTACACCTGTCATGGAGCATCTGAGCTGGAGCATCATTTCAAAGCGCAGTTTCAGCCATTGGTGTTGACCTCACGGGTATGCACACATCAATGCTTCAATTGTCATCATGCAATTACTTGGTGTACAAGCACGTATGTCTGAGTCACATTCCATGTCGTCAACTTTCAATGTGTGGTGCACACCTTGCAGGTGGCTCACTGTCATTGCTGCTTGTACAGAGATAGGACACGATATGGTCCACAGCCACTCTGGGTCAGTTTATTTGGTTGATTGTGGCAGTGCTGCAAAGAGGGCTTGCATTGCTGGTCCATGTGAGGGCACTGTTGATGATTCAGCATCAAGCGGCCTGAGGCAATTGGGCGTCAATAGCCAAAGTATGACACTTGCAGATGACTTGTTTGCAATGCATTCGGCTTTGGTCACCCTGACTTGCAAGCTCACCTATAGCTTATTAGCAAATTGCAAGTTGATCAGATGCATGCTTGGTGGCAAATAATCTGGCAGCAGAGTTCTTGCTGGCATGAAGCAGTAGAGGTTGCTTGGTCAAGCAGCCGGGGTGTTGCTGTTTGGCTACAGAACCTTATGCAGTAATGGCAATGTTTCACAGCATTGTTTACGTCGAGTCAACCAGCTCTGCTGACCTGGCTGTGAACAATAGAACTCAACCAAAAGTGACACAAAGCTGTCACCATTTTGCCCTGTTACCCAATGCGCCCCAGCATTGTCAGCTAAAAGATCAATAGGAAATCATAAGTGTCTGTGGGAGGGCGGGCCAATTCTTCCTTAACTCAAGGTTCTTCAAACAGAAGAAGCATTGTTTATGCTTGATTTGCTTTGTCATGAACAACATCTGTGACTGTCATGCTGCTGGTGGCAACATTGTAATTAGTTTTTCATAGTGTCTCTCCTCATGGTTGCGCTACCAATGCTGGCAGCTGACCCAAAAAGAAGTACTAGCGTCGTCCTGGTGTCCTTCAGTTGCAGCAACCCCAAGCAGCTTCAGCTTGCACTGCGCGTTTGTGAGCTGCAACACTTCTGCTCTTCACTTCTCCCAGGAGAGGCCTTTTCTACAGTGTGATGGGTGCAATCAGAGATGGTTGACCTTGTTGTGACAGGTGGCAGGTGTACTTTTGAATGCAGGAGTCTCTTATGCTGTATCTGCTCATTAAGAGCGCACTTTGCAACCCGCTGTGCACAGCCCTCTAGATCTAGATACATAGTTGTGTTGGCAGGAGTTAGTCCCTGGTCAGGGACTGTTCAGTCGAACTACAACATATACTGCCTAAACGTACTGCAGTAGTTGCCACACTGCCGTGTGTGTGTGCAACAGATCTTCAGACAAGAGTGGACTTGTGCAACAGCTGTTACAGTAAGCGTCGTTGAGGTTTGGTGAGCCAGGTGACAGGCAATAGTTGGCTGTGAACGGTGTCCTTATTCGCCCTCAATCGTTCTGTTGGTTTCTTCAAATCTGCTGGATCAATTGTGATTTTATGGCTATAATCGTGACCCACGTGCGTCTCCACCTGACACCTGTGGGGCCAGGTGACTCGGCCAGGTGACTGCGGAGCTGGCACAGTCAACTTCTAAGTGCTGAGCTGCAATTTGCAGCTTCGCGGCGATGGCCCGGAAATCAAGGACAAATGGCGGGCTGCAACGTCAACGCATATGTTTCCACCTTTCATGGAATCCAACCCAGGCTGAAAAGCGTGCTGTGGATCAGAGTCGCACATCTGCCTCGAGCCTCGCTCGGACATCTGCCGACGCCTCGCTGCACAACTACCTCGTTGTGTCGCCCCTGGGTGGCCATTTGGACTTTTCACCAGTGGTTCCAGGAGCATCTCTGCCTTGTAGTGCTGTTTCCTCAGACGCTCAGTACACTCGCTACAGTTGAGCCGCATCGAACCGGTTGAGCCGCTATTGCGGGCGTGCAGCGGCTTCCGGCAAAAGCCGAAGCGTTGATGGCAGCTTGCCTTTGTAGACTGAGTGCTTTGTCCATCTTTACAGGACTGATAGCGGCTGTAGTATCAGGTATCATCCTTGCTCACGTATGATCACCTTTAAGCCGACGGCGTCGGGCACCACAGATCTGAGCACGTCAGCCGCCTGCATCTTTGCGCATCGTGCGTGACTCTCGCTTGTGTTCGGGACTCTGCTGGTCTGCTACAGTTGGCAGACAAGCACAACTCATGCTCAAACTGCACATGTATGCAGATGCGAAAGCTACGATGGCCCCCAGGCGGATGCTAGACTCCTGCACTGGCTGGTCAGAGTTATATGGTCAGTGCGGAGGTATCACTTGTGAAGACGGAGGCACAACCTGCAGTGACACTGCATACAACTGCTGCCCTACTGAGACCAGCTGCCAGAGACAGAATCAGTGGTACTGGCAGTGCTTACCTGAACCAGTTAGCCCCAATGTTAAGGCAGCACCAACTGGCAACACAAGTCCACAGCCAGGTATGTGTTCTTTGCAGTCTGCATATCAGTCTTTGTTTGATGCAAGCAACACTGCATGGCTTACTCTTCTGGCGCTGCATACACAGGCTGCAAGGTGCCCCATCATGTGGTCCGTCATGTACAATGACCTGCATACAGCACAAATTCAGCACCTGCAAAGATTGCACAGGTTGCCAAACGTCATACAAAATCATGCTTTGCTGTGTAGCGCTGAGTGCAAATGTCTGTCTGGACGTCGCATGATGTGTGATGCGCTGAAAGCTTATAGTGAGCATCAGCCTTACTGAGCCAAGCATTTCTGTCCAATTAAGCAGCAGCCAACTGACCTCATTACCTTCCTATTTGCAGGCCAGTATCCTGCAGCAGCATATCAGTCCTTTGTTACCCAGTGGCCGTCCAGTGAGTGCCAAGTAGTGACAAGCAATGCAAACTACCCCAATGGCCTGCAATGCCAGGAGGCCTTTCCAGACCCTGCCTGTTGCTCAGGGGCAAACTGCAATGTATACCAATACTGGAATGCAAATGCTGTCAACACTGCCTTCGCTACGTCCTCACCTGATGTTGGCCTTGCAAGCCCAAGCGGAGCATGTTATCAGGACTATTTGTTGGGATGCTGTCCGCCTGTACCGGTGCAAGGCTGACAGGAAACTCCTGCCAGACTTCATACATGCATCAACAGTCCAAATCAGCGTAATGTGGCACTACACTAACATGCCTGCTAGTGATTTGCAGCATAAGCTTATTGAGAAATTGTGATTCAGAATAGATGAGGCTGCTGTCAAGCACATGAGCTTGCAGCAATAAACCTGGAAAAGACTGTGACTGAGCATTTGGTTTTCTTTTGGCATCTTATCTATCAGTCATTCATGCCCTTTGCTTTGATGCATGATAGCAATCTGTGTTGTGAAACAAAGTACAAAGTTTTCTTTCATGTTTGTACCAGCTGACAGCATTGAGGTCAGCAACGCAATGTGTAGAACTATATCCTTTCTCTCAGCGTTGTTTTGACAAAGCTTTTTTTTTGATACCTTTAGCAGCCTTGTACTAGTAGTACACAGCTGATATGAGGTTAAGCACTGATGGCTGGCAGCTTTTGTATGCAGAAGTTTGGCTGTGCATCATCCGTTTATTAGTGAGGGCCAGTTTGTTGAATTTCATAGCCCACATAGGTCCATTTGACTCTCGATACTGAACAGCAACACTTAAAGTATGAAGATAACATATACACAATGGTGCTGTACAGTCATGTCCCTTTAATGTTGATAAAGCACCAGTGCTCACAGACCTGGGAAAATGTGGTACGACTGCGTGCGGCTTGTACTGCGAACTTTGTGCATGTACATGTCCACCAAAATAGAACCATATATTCCACCAACAGTGCATGTGTTGCATTGCCAGAATGCCTTTGCCTTTGCTCAGCAACTATTGGAACATATTTTGCAACCACATCCTGGACAGACTGGTGATTTATTGACCCCGCCAAGTGCACAGTGACGTGCATGTGAGCGGTGACTTAAAGATTGCATGATAGCAGCAGCAGTCAGAAGTGCTGCAGAATGATGCTGTGGGCAAGGGCACAGACAAACGGCATCCAGTGAACGCAGTTCCAATTAAATCGACAAAATATTCTGACTTTCAGGTGCTACTCTGGCCAGAATTGAGCAAGGCTACAGCACCAAGAGTAACTGTTGCACCGCCAAGCTGCAATGGTGTCAGACCCTCCCCAAGGAACAGATACCCGCAGCCAGCAGCAAACATGGGCGTCAAGAAGGTCAGACTGGAGAGTGCTGTCAGGTTGCCTTTTGAGGCGTTATAGAAAAACACACCATAGCTTGCTGCACTTCCCAGCAATGAGATATAGAGAAGTAGGATGACATCTAGGCCTGCAGCGCAGATCATCTGTTACGCTGGCTGATGATACTCATCACTGCAAAAACGCAGTGGCTTGAAGGCCAGCATGCATGCGGCACTATTTCACCATGTGCAAGAGAGCTGCCAAATGAAATGTTGATGGGGTAATGTTGCAGACACTGAGATCAAGCTGAGCACCAAACACGAACCTGTGCAACTGTAAACCCATATGATGCAGCAAACAGCAGCAGCCCTTACTTGCAACACTCCTTGCGTCATCGCTTGCCTTTGCTATGCACACATCCAAGGAAACAACTTTGAGATGTGATGAGCAAAACAACAAAGCACAAGTAGCCAAGCGTTGCACAGGCATAAGCACAGACACTCCCCCAGGCTTTGCTGGTCAGCAAAGCAGGTCATCCTGAGTGTCATGCGTTTTGCTGCTGCTCACCAGTGAGCTGCTGCAGACTTGGGCCAAGCTCAGACCCCTCCTTTGCTATGGACAGGGCCATTAGGGGCAGCCCTCCCAGCAGCATATGCCACCCAGTTGCCATCACTGGGTCTACATACCTGTACGGTCATGACTGGTAGCATCAGTATCGGGCAACCTCAGCCACGTGCAGTTGCCAGACAGCCAATGACTCTAAAGCATGCTGCGTGAAAAGGGCATGGTTCAATCACAGCACTGGCAAGCAAGAGCACCGGCAACCAAGAGAACCATTTTAACATACTGTGTCTCAGCAGGAAAGGGCTGTCAGTGTCATCCACGGGTGCCTCTGGCCCTTGACAAAATGGAGAACACAATTCATTTAACCAATTCATTCAATCATTCATGTAAAAGAGGAGTCTTCCCAAAAGCTCGGGACTATACCAGCCTGGTTTGGCAGTCAGCACACGAGCAACACCATGAGTTGCAGCCAAGATATGTGCCAGGACTTACTTGCTGACCCATCTGACCATGATTGTCCCCAGGGCCATGCTCTGTGCTGCCAACAGCATCCACCATTCTCCATTGTCCCACAATGATCCACTTGATGACACATCCCCACCAGCTATCTGGCTCAAATCTGGCTGTGCAACAGGCAACAAGCCTGCAATGCCCACCATTTGTTTTTGCAGTCTCCAGGCATCATACGCGTATGTGTTGACAAGTGTTGATAAGCGCAGCATATCTCCAGATGTGTTTAGATGTCAATACAGAAACTGCTAGGTGCCAATGGCAGCTGACATACAGCAGCAGGCCCTCATTGCAGGGTGTGCATATGCATGGACTGACGTCACATAGTAGAAGGGTGTATAGACCATGCACAGATAGTTTGTGGCAGACATTTACCTAGAACCTTCTGGGGAAATGCAGTGAGGACATCCACAGGCACTTCAAGCAGGCTGAGTCCCAGTACACCAAGACCAAGCCCAGCATAGCTGGCTGCTGTCAGCTTCTCGCCAAACAGCAGAGCTGCCAGCACTGCCACAGTCAGAGGCTGTGAGTCGATGATGACACTACCCAGACCTGCTGTGGTGCGCTGCAACCCCTCTGCCAAGAACCCCTGCACAGTATGAAGATTGAGGGTGACAGCAGGGGTTATGGGCATTGTTAGATAACATGACAGTCGTGTGCTGTATTGTGTCATTGCACTGTGGGGCATCATCAAGGCAGACAGTAGCAGCTAGGCTGCTGTGAGGGGGTGTACTATTGTGCTGTCAAGCTTGCATGCTGAAGTCAATCAAGCTGCAGGCAAACTTTGCATATGTGTTGACGTAAGAGGATGATTCAACCATTGTAATGCGTCACTGATGTCAGAAGCACGGCACAGCATAGAGTGTGAAGCCCAATTTGGTGACCTACCAGGAGGATATTCTCTCAGACTGCAGCGCGGCGGCATTCAAACAGGAACACAAGTGCTGGTAATGTCTCACCTCACGGAGAGTGCAGCAAACAATACAGTGCAATAGCAGACAAAATATCTTGAGTGTTACCTGGAATGCAGTACCATCTACTAGGCCAAAGATGGCACAGGCCAGCCAAGCCTCCCACCCTTTGGGTTGTTTCCGGCCACTGGCTGCAGCCCATGCCACCAGTGCAACACCAGCAGGGAGGAGGCGGAATGCACTCACAAAGATAGGGCTTGTGTGAGGAGCCAACTCCTGTGATTACACAAGTACATGGCTCAGACCTTTCAGTGGACACACTACACCAATGCCAAAACGATTTTTTAGTAACATGACCCTGATAGCTGTTGCCCGTGCACCTCATGCACTAAGCCACCAGCCTACAGAGTACACAGATGCCATAGCAAACATGTTGAGCAGGCAATAAGATAAATGATTGTGAGCTCGTGAGAGGCCTTGGCATGACTGTAAGGAATCCGCATGCAAATTTGATACGCACAAGTTGCAGCTAAAGACAGTGTTGCCCTGCCAGTCCATAACATGCTGTGCTAAGCATGCTTTTGAATGCAAGGAGTGTACCTTCATGGCTACCATGGATGTTCCCCAGAAGAAGAAAGGAGAGATCAGCAAGAGCCCAGACCCAAGCTGTGATGCCAAAGTTGGCGGTGGAATTGCTTGCTCAGCTGCATCAGCTTCCTCAGAGCTGCTGCTTTTGTCACCTGTAGTTGGTTGGCCTGCGAACAAGAGCCAGAATACCTGTGACTTGTCACAAGTGGCAAATGCTGTAACAAAACATGGGTGCTGCGATCTATGTCCATTGGCAACACGTGTTTGTCTGCAGGTACATGATGGACGGAACCACTGTATACCTGACAATATTTTATCACTATCAGTGCCTGATCTGCCTTTGCATACACAGGAGCTTTGCCCACGCAACTTGAACAACGACGGCCCATGTCGGCGGGAGAAAGCAAGTCGCCAAAAGCTTGTCGTTAGGTATCTATCTCTAGTGGGTGTACGTATCGAGCAGCAAGAGCTACGCACGTCCACGGCTTGGCGTGGGGCAGTGGCGAAGTCGACTCGAGCACCACAAGACCACCGCATGAGGAGCTGTCAGTATCGAGCTGGCAGTGCTCTTGCACGATGTGATGTACGCATGCACAACTTTGTACAACAACACCCAGGTCGGCTTTCGGTGAGTGAATGTATACACCGATTTGCGGAAAGAGGCCTCATAATTCAGCAGCTACATACACCTGCATTGCCCTAGCTGAGAAGCACATGCTGTGAAACTAATAGACAACGATGCGCCAAAGTTCACACTCACGGCTGCAAGGCGTACGACAGCCACTGACTGCAATTGCAAGAGCTTCGCACGAGCTCCGAAACCACTAGACAGTTCCACTTGCGGATCTCTGCACCTACCATATCACCTGAGACAGCAGCTCAGTCACAGGTAACAGAGACTGCACCACCTGTACTGCTGACACTCTGCAATCTCAGGCATAATGTGTAATGCTGACCCCACAAATAGTACCTGACAGCCATGCCGTCTGCGGTCTGAGACCACACTTTGTTGTTGTTGGCTTGCATATGCTGATCAGCGAACAACAGAATTTGCCATTAGCTGGCATGACTTGCACGTGCTCACGGTCTGTCAAAGCCTACTTCCACTTCCCAATTTTGTAGTGCCGCCTGTAATGCCAGCTGTGACACATTCTAGACAGGAAGCCACATGTACATATAATAATTTGCAACAGCTGCAGTGATGTCTCTGTTGCTGGACAAAATCATTAGAAGTACTTTGGATGCAAGATACATGGCAGTCTTTTGCTTGCTGAAACTCAAAGAGAAATTGCTTGCAAGCAGGCTAGCTGGCTTAGACCTGGGAGGTGCCAAAGTCAAGACGGCACATGACACCAAATGAAACAGCGAGTCCTGATTCTTAGCCGCACTCCCAGCCTGTGTGTGAACAACTGCTATCAGGTCTAGCAAGCATGTGGCTCTTGAGTGCACAGCACTGAAGTGTTGCTCACGTGGAGCCACTTGGGGAGCCTCAGGCTACCGTGTGTGCCCAAACAGTCCAACAAGAGTAGCACTTTAGAGCTGGGCGCCCAACAGCCACAGCAAACCTGGCAGCAGCTGTTCAACAAGCTGTCCTTGATACCGCGCGTTGCCTGCAGACACAGCATATGGCAGCACCACCGAGGTAGGCAAGTCAAGGCCAGATTTAGCCTACAACGCAGACATGCCCTTCACAACTGAAACAAACCCGGAGTGACATCACTTGCAGGCACAGATAGAGCAAGGCCGTAAGCAGCAACTACACTAGCTGTCATACCGCTATCTGTGGTGACTGGCAGTCTGAAATTCAATGACTCAGACGCTAAGCTCGGCTCAAGCTCAACCTCTGACAGCCAGGTCACTAGGGAGCAATGCCAGCATAGCTAGAGCGCTCACTTAACAACTTGTGACATGATCTGCCAGAAGGTGCAGCTGCAGGGAAAAGGCTTACTTTCTTTCTTGCCCTGCAGCTACACCTTATGTCGGGTCATGTCACAAGCTGTGGTTAAAACAGCTGCGCCAGCTTTGCTCTCCAATAACCTGGTTGTCATAGATTAGCTTTAGCTGAGCTGCAAGAACTCAGGTCAGTAGCTGTGGCAGATCTTCACCAGTGCCATGCAATCTTGATGCAAGCCGTATGGGAAAAACTTTGTCATCAAGGGATGAGTGCATCAGGCCCATCAAGCTAAACAGCGCTTCAGCATAACGTCACAACTCCTCAACTTGCAAATACTCATGCGCACTTGTTTTGGGTGGGCTCCTGACAATACAGCACAAGTACACCTGCTGTCAAGCCTGTCTACACGGCAAGCACGTCTGCATGCTTCAAGACAGGTGTTGAGCAAAACCAGCAAAAACATGTGCTGGCGCTTGACAACACCATGCTTGCACGCATGTATAACTGCTGGCTACAGCAGGATAAGTGATTTTTGCATGCGCAACTTGAAAGGTGGGCCTATTGCTGTCTTCAAACAAGCTTGTAATTGTGCAAGCTGACGCGTTAACATGCTGTGTCGCCTCGTACAGAACAGTGCTATGCAAACTCTTATTGCAACACACAGGCAACTAGCCGCATGGCACCCTGACAATGCAGCACAACACAGAGTTGCACACTCAGCTAGCTGCACCACACCTGCATGAGCTGGTACTGATCTGTGCTCTGACTTCCAGCATTGATACTTGTCCCTACTTGACCATGCCAGTCCATGCAATGTCATGTCAGAATAAGCTTGAACAGTTCCACAGCCATGTGTACAATAATGTGGACTCGTACATGTGCGACTTGATGTTGATGCGTGATGCTGAACTAAAGGAACAAGATGCATTCCAGACAACAAGGCACAAGTATGCTTGCTGTCAAGCGCTAACATGGTTGCAGAACCTATTGAATCACAAGCCGTGTTCAAATCCAGGCATAGGAAATGCATCTGGCGTTTTCGCAGATCCAAAGAAGATCACATGCGTTGCTTGATGCAGCAGCTTGCAGTGCTGACAAGCCGGCAGCAGTCAGCCAATGCTGTTAGTGTTAGCAAGGGCAGTACTGGTTGGGTGAGCAGTTGGGTAATCACAAGCCTGAAGGTGGCCTGGTTGAGAAGTGCCCAAGAATGTCACAGTACCGACCCAGGCCTCCATGCTTCCCAACGTCACAAGACAGTCAGCAGCCTGGCAAGCGTTCAGGACTAGTTCCAGGGGTGGTGACCTGCGGGATCAACAGGCTCTGGAGCCAGGGTTTGGGTCTGCAGCTGCATGCTCTGTAGCCTTCTGATCTCTGCCAGTGGCCCTAGGAGTAGCCACTGACAGACAACAGAGGCTACACATTGTGCATTTCCAGACCTTGACTCAGTGGCCTTCAGCAAATCAGTCATGACCTTTTCCTGGTGATCACTGTCATTACCTGTTCTTTCCCTTTCCTTTCCTTTTCCTCGTGATTGCTGTCATTACCTTTTCCTTGCTGCCATTGGATACAGTCGTGCCATTACTTTTGTGCATGTGTCCATAGATGTTGATCTCTGGTTGCATGAAAATTTGTTTCAGCAGGTTTGCAATGCAGGCCACTGCCATGTCACTTGATGAGGGCAGAGAGACCCAGGAGGGTCCTTCTGTCCTGTTCATGCCTATCCAGGACAAGAAACAAGTGTACCGTGACAAACCTCTGAAGGGTTGCCATGGCACACCACCTTCTTGTCCTGGATAACCCAAAGTTCAAAGCCAAATTTGGCTTATAGGGTTCAATTCCCACTGTTACAAGCACTGCTCCAAGCAATGCTGCTACATGTTGCGTCTCAGCTGCCCTCAGCAATGGCGGTAGAGAGGCTAGTGGTGACAGCAGGCAAACTAGCGGCGGCACCACTGCAGCTACCAGGGCAAGCAGCATGATGATGATGATGACATGATCACTACTGGTACCATTGTTGTGTTTTTTGAGGCTTGTCATGACATGAAGCAGTCTGAGCCGTGTTTGTTGGCACTACACAGTTGTTGAACTTTTCATTGCCGCAGTACGCAAATGCTGCTGCTGGGTTGACGCCCATGGGGCTGAGGGTGACGGGATGAGCCTGTGGCTATGCTTAAGCACGACAACAACAATATGCAAGGGCTGAAATGGTGCTCAAGGTACCTGGATATTAGCCCAACTTGCACTGTGTAACAGGAGCGAGCTACACCTGTCTAGATGCCCAGCTCTCCATCACCAGCACCATGGGCTGCCCATGGACAATATGCCATCTCTTAGACAGACAGGCGGGCTGTAATTGATGCCTCTTGGGCAGACGAGTGGAGCTCAGCTTGATGCCTCTTGGGCAGATGTCCATTCATGCAATCAATGCACTTTGCTTGCTTCCTTGCTTGGATGTGCCTGCACAACACAACAGCAACAGTGAGGGACCGTTTGCTAGATGCAGAGGATTGAGTGTGGCTACAACAAAAGCGCCAAGCACTGACGTGTACAGCAGCAATGATAGCAGTGCTTGGCGCTTGTACTGTGCAGGTAAGCAAGTTTGAGGTCATTACGCCTTCGGGAGATTTAGGACGCTGCAGAAGCAGTACCGGCAGCAGTGGCACAGTCATGCGCATTGGTAGAAAGATCACCTGTCTGTGGTGACAGATGCCTTCCAGCAGGCAGAGTCAAAACTGCTGAATCAATCAAATGGCATGATGCTTAGACTCCTGGTAACTCTGAGGCCGCGTTGCCTGCTTTGCATTGCCAATTGACAAGTTGTGTCCCTGCACACAAGGTCAGAAACAGCGCAACAGCTTGCATGTATGTTACTTATGGACAAGGGCTCAGCTGCTTGTCTACTTGCAAAATTTGGCATGACTGCCTTGCATGGCTTACTCTGGCATGCAGAGCCTACATGTGCCACAAAATGGTTGCTTGCTAAAGCTTCATGTCCTTGCAGAGTGTGCTTGGCGATAGTCTGGCACTGTTGAGTCTAGCACTGATGCCAGAAAAAGGTCTCGCCATTGTCACCCCTCTGAGTGTGCTTGGCAAGTCCTTTCCCTGCCACCAGTGCCATTCCACCCTGTATTGCAGTAATAGCTGCCAGATAGAACATGCTCAGATTGCAAGTAAAACTCACTCAGATGCAAGCTTGCTTTGAAATCCACTGCACATGGCCACTTAAAACGCTGGCAGCTACACATGTCTGTATATGACATACAATTTCCCCCACTTTTGGTCTGGTTTGGCTTGCATTAGAATTGCCATTGGGTGCAAGACAAGATTGCATTGCAATGCTCAACACTGTCAGCATCTATTTGCTTGTGCATTTGCATGGTACAAATGATTGTATCATAAGCTTGCAACAAAGCTTTTGTATGGGATAAACTATGGACTATCAAGGGAGTTCTACTTCAAAGGACAGACCCCCTTGTTCTGATAGGGGGACAGGACTGTGGATGCTGACAAGCGAAGTGTAACGATGGTGAACAAGGCAAGATTATTATCTTCAGCACGCGCTACAGTTTCACCATTGATACACTACCATTGTCAACATCCACAGTCCTGTCGCCCTATCAGAACAAGGATAATCTTGCCCACGTCGACGTGCTCTTTCCAATAGAGTAGTGCAAAACGTAGAGTGGTGCAAAACTGCGTTCCGCAGGTCCAACGGGTGAAGGCCGAGAGATACTACTGGAGACCAGAGCAACACTCCAGCATCTAAGAGTGTTGCTTTCGTCTCTAGTAGTATCTCTCGGCCTTTGCCCGTTGGACCTGCGGCTATCCTGCACAACACCAGTGAGACATGGTTGTGAGAAGTGCTGGGTACAACGTCGTTGGCAGCACAATTTGATGCTAAGATTGTCCAGAAAGGCATACGTGGCAACACACTGTGACTGGTTTACTTCAGTTCAGTTCATGACAATGCAATTTCAAGGCCTGAAGTCTAGGGGGACTGAATTGTTGCAAGCAGTATGTTAACACCAGGACACCAGTATTGTGCAACTACACCTTCTGGGATTTTGTTACATTGGCCTCCCTATGAAGCAGCGAAACAGCATAGTGCGTGTGCACATGTAGTTCACTCTAGAGCCAGAAAGCAAAGACCAACTGGATCGCTCTGCACTGGAAAAGTCTGAGAGATACAGTGCCGTTGCTGTCTGGCCCACAAGTCATCAGGGCCCAAAGATGGAGCGAGCATTCAGATTTGTGTACACATGTGGCTTGACCTGGTTGAGTACAACTGTTTTGCATGATTATGTGGTGCAATGTTTCCATGTGATGCTGCCGCGTAACAAGGGTGGTAGAGCGCGATCACAATGATATGACATAACAAGGGCGGCACAGCGTAACAAGGATGATGATGCTAAATAAGGATGATAACATGTCTACAGTGTTGCTGATGCATCCTTAGTTTGCAGCACCATCCTTGTTATGGTGTGCTATGCTTGTCACGCTAAACCATACGAGTGGTATCCTTGTTATGCTGTAACATCACACCAGATTTGCTTGCTTTCTTGTTTCTCTCTTGCGTGACGGTACAGCGTATATGTAACGAGGATGGTACAACATGATGGGGATGCATGAGGCAACCCAACAACGCTCCCAGCATGTTAAAATTGGGCATACTCTACATCATAGTGCTGTAGGAAGCCTGCATGTGCATTGCTGACCGCTTGCAGAGGCCAGATGATGAGTACAACACCTACATCAGTCTACGCCTTGTTCAAGCTGCCATGATCATGCTGTTGACAGTTCAGCACGCGCACACCAGAGCACCCCCTGTTGCCAAACCAAAGTCTGCCTGGTGATCAAGGACAGGAGCAGCCACCCCAGCTTTGCATGTTGCTGATTTACAGTGTGCATGTCCTGCTGTGTCCAGGTTTCTCAAAAGAGTGACGCCAATTTCTTTTCTGTTCTGAATTTTTCTGGTCTTGGCTGTTGCTGCATATGCGTTGCATCAGACCCATCCCTCAAAACGTTGGCAAGCACCGCAGCAGAGCTCAAGTCTGGCTGGGGACATGTCTAGGGTCACGTAGGACATGGCAGGCTTGCATTGTGCGTGTCAAGCCCGGCAGCAACAGAGCTGGCAGAACAGAGCCCGGGCAATAACAAACCTGCCATGTTGCCTGCTTGCTGCATACGCTCACTGTTACAGGTTCCTCCATCATACTCATACTCACAGTATGGCGCAACATGTCTCCAACACTGTCAGTGAAAATAGTGAATTTCACACCGGCAGACCCAAATTGTATGAAGATCTTGAACGTTCATGGCTTGCCTGAAGCCATGGAAGTTTATCAACCTTCAGACAACTTGTGTCTGCCATTGTGAAACTGACAAGGTCCAGTGACAGTGGTGGTGACATGTTGCGCCGTACTGTGACAGAATCTCTGACCAGAGATGAAGCCAGGTTGAGCTGACCAATGTGTTTCAGTGCAGCTGGCGACAAGCCACCTAGCCAGACTCTTCAGAAGCCTGAGTCCAAGAAAAGAAAAAAGAAAAAGCACCATGCTGGTATTTTGTGAAGGTGTGCTGTCTCCTGTCCAAAACAGTGATCTATACAATGTCATGGTAATCGTACAAGTAAAAGGAGCAGTTGCAATGCATCTGCCAAAGTTTTAAGGCTGTGGTAAGGAGAGACAAGACCTGTCCTGCACATACCTGGCTCATCATGAGCTGGAAAGCATTTGACAATTATCATTATTATTATTATTATTATTGTTGTTGTTATTGTTGTTACTAATATTGTTATTACTTATTATTTATTATTACTGTTATCGATATTATCAATATCATTTGACTCATACGTTGTCAATGGGCCAGGCAAAGCAGATTGGTCTTACCTGCCAGTCAGATTGACGAGCGCAAGTGATGCATCCATCTGCAATTTTGCCAAGCAGCGCGCCCATCCTGAGCAAAAGCAACAGCTGCTGCCACCATTCATCAAGTCCACTCTTCTTCAGGTCGGCAGACAGAGGACAAGGATGAGCAGGGGTGTGTGAGTGTGTGTGAGTTCATACTCTCAGTCCATCTGTGCACAAGGACACATCTGTTCTAGCTGAGACCTGCAGACCAGTCGAGTTCACAGTAATTACTGTGTACATGTGTTGGTTACCCTGAGACCTGATACTGTACTGGGGCATGGCAAAATTGAAGGCTCAGCACAAAACCAGGCAAACAGTGCACACATTGGTTGTGAAAGTAATGGAGCCACCAAAGCTCATGCTGTCCGGCATGCTTTGTGCAAAGCAATGCATACATGCATCAAACCAGATTGGCATGGCACAACTCGGCAAGCTGGATGATCGCGAAGGCTGACCTGAAAAGTGAGCCAGCGCATTTGCCCAACAATAAAGTATGTGATGCTTCACCTTGCTTGTCTTGCGTTTCGCAATGTGCTCAACCAGTCATTTTACTACGGTTGCCTCGCCAGCATCAATGGCCAATCAGCATGCTGAGGGGCAGGGGCAGGGGCAGGGGCAGGCATCAATGATCAGCAACACAATGCAGTCTGAAAGCCAATGGTGCCATGCATGAGTCATGCTTAAATTGCAGCCAGACAATAGCTTATGACATCATTGTTATCAAAGTCCATCAAGATAACAAGTCAGGATTCATTCTATATAATCAACGTGATTCCCGTAGTGGTACTCTCCATCAGTGGCGTCATCAGGATTCGTTCAGTCCATGAGCTTTGGCTCAAATTAACAATTTGTATACCAACACCAATGAAAACAATGTTGACAGGAAGAAAAATCACATGAAAGTACAAATGCTGGCTGTTCTAGTAACATGTACGGGTGTCACATTCAGCCAATCGGGCCGCTGGTGATGCTGCAAGATCAGTCTCGCTTCTGGCGCTTCTCAGCCAGGGCTTCTGCCTTGCCCTGATCCCTATACCTCTTTTTCCTCTCCTCTTTGTTGTACTGCATCTTCCAGGCCTCCTCCAGCGCCAGCTTCTTCTTCCGCTCCTACATGCCACGAAGTCCGAGTCTGTATTCTGTTTGAATGGCTGCTTCAGGTGTCACTACAGTATCTAAATCCTAAGTACTATGTATATACACACTTTAGTACGTAGGAAATATATATAACCATATAACCATATAAGCATTGTATGCGTTATAAACGTTATACACAAATATACACAGAATACACAAATATTATACATATATTATACATGTATGCATTAGACACATATGTATACATATTATACATATTATACACGAATATACACAGAATATATATAACCATATAACCATATAAGCTTTGTATGCGTTATATGGTTATATATATATATATATATACACGTATATACACATTTATATACACATATATACACATTTATATACACATATATACACATATATATATATATATATACGTTAATAAACACGTATTCAATAAGCATTCAGTTCGGGTGATAAGCATTCAGTTTGGAGACATTCATAAGCATTTTCATGGGCTAGGAAAATATAAATACAAAAGAAAATATATGTATGTTTGACAAATATATGTTGTTTTGTAATGTGGCTCACACAGTACATAGTTAAGACAAGCTTGGGCTGTCAGTTGCTCGACAGAAATTGCCATTGTGATGACAAACAAATGCAAATTTGTGTGTGATGCACTGCAGGGTCTATCGGAGCAGGCAGCCACCAACAGTCACAGCTTGCCATACTGTAAGCGCAGTGCAGTATCTATTATTCCATTATGCCTATGTAGCAATGCTCACTCAGTGTTCAGCTGAAGCGGCAATTTAGCCTTGCATTGAGACTGTCAACTGATATGACTGTGTTTGTCAGGATTTAGAGTTCCAGACTGACCCCTGGTTCCAAATACTGTCAAAACATGCTACTAGAGTGAGTGCAAGGCATTGCCGCATAGCCAGTAAACACAGGTTGCCTGCACTTGTTCCAAACTTATCGACAAGGCTGCTAAGTCAGGAACAGAGAAAAGAGCACAACACAATTGTTCTGTTGTATTGATAGGACACCCTGCTTGAGAGTTTGATATGAGCATGTTGAAAAACATCTTGTGGCTAAGGCATGTTGACACATGATAGAGCATTACCTCTCTGTGCCGAGTCTGCTGTTCCCGCCGTTTCTGAGTCTTCACATTTCGAATGGCACTCAAAGCATGCACCAAAGCGTCGGCCCGCTTCTCGCCAGGCTCCCGCACTTTGATAGCCCGTTTCTGCTCTAGGGTTTCCCGCTTTCTTGAGGGAAAGTTCATGACCTTGGTCTTGAAGGGCAACTGGGCCTGTAGGGTTTTGGGAATCTTGAGAGGGTTGAACTTCCTGGGCGCTCTCTCTATGGGTTTGTAGAGGGAATCTAAATCCCTGGGGGGTCCCACCCCCAGCTCCCGTCTGAGCTGAGCCACCGTGCGCATGCCGGTCCAGCCCTCCCTAGCTTGTCCTGCTTTTATTGCCCCTGCAAAACAAGCCACACATATTCCCAGCTTACACGCAACTACCATGACAACGCACATTATGTTACGAGGAACAACAGTAACATCACATGCATCTGGCGGTTGTACAAATTGTACGGCCTCTGTGGCCGGTCTTTCAATGAGACCATCATCACAAATGCAATTCTGCAGATCAGGACAATGAAACAATGTGTCCAGCTGGCCTGATGGCACTAATCCCATACCTGTTGAAGCAGTGACAGCAGGAGTCTGAGCAGCAGAGCTTTGCAGTCCCATATCAGGGTAGTAACCGATGCCTTGCAGTCCAGTCTTGAACACCATGCCTTGTTTGACACCGCTGAACGCTGCTGCAGGGGTGTAACTGACCCCAGGGGCTGGAGCTGACATTGAGGGGGGGCTGGGTAGGGCTATGGCATTGGCGTCTGTTGCACCCAAAGCCACTGCACTGGGATCCTGCAAATGAAGACATGCACTTTCAGCAAAGCAAAGGTAGAGGCAGTTCAGATGTGAGAGCAAGTGTGTGGTTTGCATGAACCTGATGACATGCAAAAACTTGACACACCGCATCTTCGTGCAGGTAGCTAGAAAAGGTCTTGACTTCACAAAACTTTGATGTGTAGCGCTGCATTGCGCTTCTTGGGAATGGACAGTATGAAATGCCTATCTCAATACAGCTTTACTTCAGAACCAGGGCTCTGCAGAACTTTTCATTAATGCAGCTTATGCACATTGCATGACTATAGCTCTACAGTGCTGTTTCAAGTCTCACCTCAGAAGCCATGTGACCAGGCTTGAGCTCCCTGGCCAAGGGCTTGACAGGTGGCGCCAGCAGATTAGTCACGGGGTTGTAGAACTTGGGCAGGTCCACCCCAATCCATGCCCTGAGGAAGATAATGTCGCTCATTAGGGGCTTATCCTCAAAGGTGGCCCTGAAGGAGCCGTCTTGACTCTTTTGGACTCCTGGTCTCAGGGCCTGGACAGCAGCAATCATGTCAAGCACAAGCTGAACAGCAGAAAAAGTGTAAAGAATGTTAGTGTTGCTGCCCAGTAAGCGAGAGAGGACTTGACGATACAAAAGAAAGCACATACACCAAAAGGGCTAAGATGAAAAAAGTTAGAGGGGACAGGATGGGGGGGGGGGGGGAGGAGGGGACAGGATGGGGGGGGGCAACGACGCCTGTGCAAGCAAATCATGTTGATGGTGTCAGGTAGAGAAGCTAAACGCAGGAGCTGGAGCACCAGACCTGATTGAAAACTTCAGTGCAGATGAAGAAGAAGACGCATTGGGCTGGTAGTAATGAAGCTTAGGAAGAGGGCAACAAACAGGACTTGGAGAAGAGGAGCAGGAGCCTACAGGAGTGTGCAGTATGGATTGCGCAGACTATTGGAAAGGGCAGGCAATGCACCTGCTGAATGCAGATGTCTGAGAAGAGGTGACAGGGGGCAGAAAAGGCTGTTCAAGTTTTTGATTGCAAAGAGACCTGACCTTCTTGACAATGCCTCGGATGCCAGAGACAGTGCGTATGCTTGCGCCCTCAAACTTGGACACCTCCAGCTGGCTGTTGAACATGCCACCTATGAAGGCTGTGTGCTTGTGCACCTTGAAAGGGGTCCCCTTCAGCTTCAGCTTCTTCATGACTCGCACAGACGCATCAAGATTCAACACCACGCCAGTGGCACTGATACGCCATGACTGTAAGAATTCAGGACCTCAGCATCAGGATATATGCAAGAAGGCTTTCACTGATGCAACAGGTCCACTCATGACTACTCTGGCTGACTTGTGGGTTGGTGTGTTGTCATCATCAAGCAAGCATATCTCTGAACATGCATGACGCCACCAGGGATACTGGAGACACCCTGAGGTCATAGGCTTCCTGTACAACTGCAAGATTACCAAGCAAGGAAGATACTGTTTGATGCTTTGCCAGCAGCTTGTCAACTCCAGCTGGCAGTCTGTCAAAGTCACGACAGCATTTGTAGCCGGCTGACTTCGGGAATTTCTCTACGAAGAAAGCCGCTCCCAAAGTCACAAGGCTACAAACGCTGTTGTGGCTTGTGACAGACTGCCAGCTGGAGTTGACAAGCTGCAGGCAAAGGATCAAGGAATGCTGCCCTTGCTTGGGACACTCCCAAAAGGTAGAGATGTCCACAACCTGTTGGTGTGACCCTCAGATTGCACACACTCACACATCCAGAAGCATGACCTAGGTCGCGCTGATGCAGCACAAGTGCAGCAACACACGCTTCATGCTGTGCTGTCGGGCTACAGACTGCAACCGGAGCAACTATCATCACCTAAAACAGCTGAATGCCAACCTCGGGCGTAACAGCTCAGACCACAGGAGTGCTGCGCTGCGTGACATGCACTGTGCAACAGGCTGTCATCAAGTCTGGCTTCCTCATTGATACACTCAGTCACTCACTCACCCATTCCCCTCACCCACCCACCCATCCACCCACCCCCCCCCCCCCACCCACCCACCCATTCAAGACACCCATCTGCTCACTCGCTCGCTTGCTCACTCACTCACTCACTCATTCAATCGATCACTCACCCACCCATCCACCCACTCAAACACTCATTCCCTCACTCACACACCCAGACAGACTCACTCACACACCCAAACAGACAATCAGGACACTTGTGCCTACACACTGACCTGCTGGTTGCCGGTGCTGGTCTGGATGGCCAGCACCCCTGTGTTGGGGGGTGCCAGAGCCCCGTAGATGGTGGCCAGGCAGTGCATGTGCTCTGGAGTGTACTTCAGCATGCGGTGCCGTCCATTGCTTGGAAACCATCTGTGCCTCTTGAAGCGCAGCTGCATGAAGCCCACCCCCTCTTCTGAGGCGGACACACCCCCCACCAGCAGGGGCTGGGCGGGGTCAAAGTGGTGCATGAGCTCACATGGGACCCCTGTGAACCTGAGCCTGAGGTACGTACCAGGCCTGTGCCCCTCCATGATCACCCGTTGCTCTTCATCAAGTTCATCCATGGCAGCCTGTACAAGCAGAGGGGTTGCCTATCAGCATCCAGAACAGACCCATCAGCAGGGCCACGTCTGTGAGTGTGACTGCTCCCTTCCTCAGCTTGTGCAAAACAGCCACGTCAGACCACTCAAATAAGACCTGTTCAACAATGGTCCTCCAAGCATTGTCCTCTGCTGGCTGCGTATGCTGTGGGATCACCAGCATGGTTCAGTGCTGACGCTTGGGACTTGTGACAGAAATGCTGAGAGGATGGGTGCTGGACATGCACTGCTGACGCTGATGTCACGTCCCATGCGTTGTGCACTTGCAGCAACAGTTCATACATGTCAGTGGACTTGTTCTGCTCCACGAACAATACAAATTGCAGCAGCTCGCAAACATCCCCTTGTGGGGCAGCTCCTTGCCCTGGATCCTGGGCCGCCTGCATAGTCTTTCCAAAACACACGCTTGAAACAGTACTGCCGGCAAATCCACCCTCAGAAAGGCTCTGAGCAACTGAAAGCGGGCCCAAATTCACTTTATCTGGGCCTGTCAAATCCTGTTATTGCATGCATGGTGACGCGTGCATGGTGACGCATGCATGGTAAGCATGCATGATGCACAGCAATCTGGATGTGGGGCTAGAGTACAGGGTGACGTCAAGCTGCTGTACCTTGGTGCGTGCAGCCCTGTCCCCCATTTCCTTCTTCATGGCATCATAGTACGTCTCTTCTTCTGCTTCCTCCTCATCACCTGCCTTCTTCTTGCTCTTCCTGTCCTTGCCATCTTTGACACCCTTGCCGCCGCCTACACAGAGCGACGCAAGTATAAGCACGTAAGGACTGTAAATACACGTAACCGCAAGGACAGGCTTGTGCAACAAGAGCAAGACACACAAAAGTCACATAGTCCATGCCTGACACTGAGATGTTTGCATGCGTATCAGCACTCAACAGCGCAAGTTTTGTTCACAAAACACAGTCTGCATGGCTTTGACCATGCAGGTTGCTTTGCGTGTAGCTCATCAGCAGCAACAAGCATTGTTTCTGTGTGAGCATGCAATTGTGTAATCATGTGACAGTCCAGTCAGCTTTGAGGCTGCCATGACCATCCTCAAGGTGCGACCATACAGAATTCAGACATCACTCTTTCTGACAGTGCATTCAGGCTGCATAAAGGCTTACCAACATCATACTCCGCATTGAAGGCGGCTTTCTTGGCAGCCTTCTCAGCCAGGCGTTGCTTGGCCTCATCTGCTGCTGCATCTTGGATAGCCTTCATGGCTGTCGCTGTCGCTTGGTCCCCATCCGCCCCGAACTTCTCACCTGCAAGGCACATCAGAGATAAGCTTGCCTTTCAGGTTTGGGAGAAGATCACCCCCATTGCTGTTTGACCTGTTTCTGCTGCGTCATTGCTGAGATTTGGTACATCCACTTTCACAAACGCTGATGCTGCAATCTACACTCAAAACACAGCAGCCGGGTCTGAGTTTGCAGCGACAACTAACCCCATGGAAGGTGCAAATGAATATGCCAACTACTGCTGCCAGCTGTGCATAGAAATTGCCCAGTGCATGCACAATGCAAGGCAGGTTTTGCAGACAGGCACAGGCACAGGCACAGGCACAGGCACAGGCACAGGCACAGGCACAGGCACAGGCACAGGCACAGGCACAGGCACAGGCACAGGCACAGGCACAGGCACAGGCACAGACACACAAGTACACACCTGTCTCCAGGTCTTCAAACTCTCCAAAGGCATCCTCATCTTCTTCATCTTCAGCAGCTGGCCTTGCAGCATCCCTCTTACCTGCTGCGTCCCAGTCACCTGCATGCAAGCTGTACGCGTCAGCACAAGTGTGAGATCTCTTGCCACTTAACAATCCCAAGGCAGTATTCTGCACAGCGCAAAATCTCAGTTGATGACTGTGGTAATTGTCAATCCACGCTACAATCCCAGAGCAATCCCAGACATTCCGATGGTGTGCACCGCCAACGTGCTGTTGATCTCAGACCATACAAGACTTGACCAGGAACACAGCTGCCCAGATTCCTTAGTGGCGCCTACAAAACCGAAAGTTAGTCTCTGAGGTAGAAAAGCTTGATGATACTGCTCGGGTGTGTTGCTGCATGTGATGTACACTATGCGACGGGCTTTGGTGACATTTCAATACTACCTGAGGCCAATCAATGATTCAGAAATCTTACAATCTTTGGAACTCACCGGTGACAAAGCGATTTCTCAGCTGCTCAGGTCTGCCAGCCTCACTCCACTTAGTCAGCAGTGAGTCATCTATGACAACCCTGGAGCTGTCAGGAGCGTCCAGGGCATTAGGGCTGTTGGCATCTGCCCCCGCTCCAGAGTCCCTCCTCCTTGGCTCAAACAGGTCATCATCATCATCCACATCTTCTTCATCAGATGCATCCAGATTGGGAGGAGGCTGCAAAGCAACACAAAGCTGGTGCGACACTTCCTTACAGCATTACGATTGAATGGTAGCATTCAGCAATTTGCTACGGCAGGCTCAGCTGCAATTACAGTTCTGAAACTAGCTGGCACATCACATCAAGCTTTCTGATGCAGTTATTGCAAACTGGACAGACATACAAAAGACACTGCAAGCATACACCTCTGCCTTGACAGCTCAGCAGCAAAGGCATGCCACATCAGCTTCAGGCTGAGTTGAGTCTTGATCCAGTGTTGCAACCACGCCAGCAAGGCAAGATATTGTTTTCAACAATGCCTTGCTTTGCCCCGGTGACCGCAGCTCTGTGCAAAGCCCAACTCGACATGAAATTGATGAGCCATGCTGTGGCTGCTGAGTCGCGAGTCAAGTGTCGACAGCAGAATGAGCATTGCAACGAGCTGACCTGTTGCGCATGTTTGCCACGTGTGGTGTCAGCTGCAGAGGTGCCATACACCAGGCTCTGCATGTCAGCACTGCGCCGGCTGAAAAGCGCTGCTGCATTCTGCTGCATCTTAGTCTTCCAGAGCGCTGCTTTGCCAAGACCTGCAAAAAGATACATGCTCAGTGGCATACTTACGGCATGAGTCACCCCCTTGCATAGTCTATCTGTCTGTACTAGCTTGAGCACAGGGCACAAAATGCTGTGAAGACAAACTGAGGTGCTCTGGATGTAGCATCTCGACAGAATGCCTTGCAAGTGCATTCATGGATGAGGGCAACAATCGAGTTGCAGTCTCCTGCCAAGGCATTGGTGTCAGCACTGGTATTGATGCCATCAGCATATTAGATGTTGTAGCTATTACTCACTCACCCTCGCTCTCATCTGACTCAGCATCGGACTCATCTCGGCCGCTTGACTCAGCGCTGCTGCCCGACTGCTGCCTGGCTTCCAGGTCCTCCCCAGCATCTTCTTCGTCCTCGTCTTCTGAGTCCTCTCCCTCATCAGATGAGGCAGGAGGATTGGCATCACCACTCGTGAAGACTGCCCGCCGCCGTTTTCGATGCTGACCATCCTGCAAAGCATGTACGACATGCTGTCACATCTGTATGTAAGCGCAAGGGTCTAGCATCAGACATGGACTTTTCCAGCCTGCTTTTCTCTGCATCTCACCAAAAAATTGTTGGTCCATGTTTTTTGTTGTCGGAAATGTTTGGCACCTTGAAAATGGGACAGCAGGTGAGTTGTGTGTGATGAAACAATATGACATGTTTGAAGTTGTTTGACACTGTCCTTGGCAGGTCGCACCAGTACATGCTTACCTCTATCTGTTCCTGTGGCATTGCCTTGAAGCTTGGCCCAGCCCCAGCTGGGTCCTCTTCTTCTTCTTCTTCTTCTTCCTCCTCCTCCTCAGACTCATCCTTTGAGTCACCTCCCTCCAACTCTGACTCGTCACCCTCTGAGTCAGAGCCACCATTCTGAGTAACGGCAGCAGCATCTGGAGCATCATCAGCAATCTGATCCCCAGATGTGATCAGCTTCCTGTTCTTGAACAGCTGAATCTGACACCGGTGCAGTCTGTCATCCACTCCTGTCTGGTTGGCTTGCAACTGACGCACCATGTCTTCGCCTTCATCATACCTTGGAGCCACACCGCCGTCTGACTTGGAGTACTGCATCTGTAGCAGCACATACAAACGTGTCAGACCCACCACATGCAAGTCCATAAAATTCAGGGCAAGGCCAGCATGCAAACGTCGACTGCATACGCAATACAGCACATGCCACCATACAATTGTGTGTAACTGGGCAAGCCCTGTAGCCCTATTTGCAAGCATGGAACAAGGATGAGGACAAGAAAGAGGAGGAGTGAGAGCAGGAGGAGGAGTGAGAGCAGGAGGAGGGTCAGGGGGATGAGGAGGGTGAGGAAGGGGTCAGATTGCAGCCGCACAGCTAATTCATGCAGTTGTCAGCTGTACATGAGCTCCAGCATAGTGAATCTGCATTACTGACAGGCTCACAAGAGGCGCAAGGCAGAACATGCACCGCTGTGAGCATGCATGCAAGCGCAGATCTGCAGTATTGCAGCTTTCATCCCACATTGACATTAACCGAGCAAGGATGATTTGACATGAAGCCAAAGATGCACTGCTGATTGTGGGAAAGCTGATCGGTGGAGCAGAAACCAGAGTGTTTTTAGGCAATTGCAAAACAGCAACTGGCAATTGTCACTGGGTGCACTGATCACCACTTTCGAGCTCCAAGGCACAGCAGAATCAAAAGATGGGTGTTCCTGTTTTGTTCCTGTTTGCTGGTGCCTTGCAACATTTGCTGGTGCCTTGCAATCTAACATGTTGACAGGCGTGCTACAAGCTGTCAGGTAACATCTGTCCTCATTGCCACAAGTGGCCACGTCAGTAGTTGTTGCAGTTAGATGTGTCATCATCCAGCTATGCAGCACGCCTTCATGTTTTTGACTTCTCTGTTCCTTTGAGGTAACCTTTGAGGTAACATACAAGTCTTACATTAAACTTGAACTGTATTGATAGCAATGGCGCCGAGGGCGGCAGTTGATGCAGCAGAAAGGAGTGTCCCAGCTACATCTCAGCAATCTAATGCAAAGCTGAACCAAGCACATACCCAACACCAACATCAACCAACAGTACCATACACGTCATGGCATCATGTGCATTACAGCACAGTCAAGGTAAACAAAACATGACCCTCCAGAGCTACACCAAACTGCAGGAACAAGATCGCGCAGAAGACCAGCTGAGAGCAGGCACACTTTGCTTCCTGCATGTCTGCCATTGCTGCTGCTGAATGTGCTGCTTCCACTGTAGCGCAGATTACAGCCGAGGTACAGTAAAATCGCACTCTCAGCAGCAACATTGCTGCCACCATGTAACAGTTTGCAAGGTCAGACAGTCAGCTTCTGCACTGACTTGTCCAGAGACAGACCGCCTCTGTACTTGTACAGTAGCTGTTGTCATGAGTCTGGTTTGACCTTGAATTGTTCACATCTTAGCGCGACAACATGGCTCTGTCTCTCTCTGAGCAGCAGCAGCTCCAGAGTGGGTTGCTGTTTTGTGGTAAGTATCCCAAGGTGTGATGACTGAGGTCAACACAGCAGGGACTATACAATCTTTGAGGAGGTCTGTCAATGGATAAGTCAGTGCGGGAGCTGACTAGAGCTGTTGCTCATGACTCTGCAGTGAGCACAGCTCAGCACCCACTCAGGTGTGCTCACACAAAGGGTCCAAGAACAACAGCAATCTTACTATCTGTGCAAAGGCTTATCATTGCAGTACATCAGCACACCATCTGACCGCTGCCAAAGCCATTGCACATGCGCTTCTGCAGCATACAGCTCAACAGCTGCCAAGATACGATCATGGTGCACACAAGCAAGAGCTGCAGCAGTCTCATGGGCAGAAGGAAGGCCGCTTGCTGAAGAAGTCACCCTTCTACATGCGTGACCGTTGAGGCTGCTGCTTGAGCGCATCATGATCCTTCTATGTTGACGCATCCCTTTTTACTACTCATCCTGACACCTAGACTGCGAACGCTGATTGAAGCAGCGCAACGCAGCGACAGCACAACTTACCCGCTATATGACACACACGTGTGTCTCACAAGAGGGGTCACAAGCGCTGTCATACTGCACACTGCTGGACTGTAGCCAGCGTATAGAGAAAGGCACCGCTGTACTCACACTTCTGCTGACACAGAGCTGGACAGCCCTGATATTGGCAATGCAATCAAACTTGTTGGAAGCTTGATCTGGGACAGAGCAGATGCAAACTGCTCAGGAGGTCCGTGAGCAACTTTATGAAGCTTGTCTTTGCAGAGGTGATACTTGATTGGCAGACATTCTGCAGCAAGGCACTGGAACAGTCATGAGTCTGCAGAGAGCTCTGGCTGTCAGCTTTGTGTTTCTTCAGGACCTGACAAGCAGTCAAGCTCAGTAGTAAATTAGAAAAAGGCATCACTCAGCCAAGCTATCTGAAGGCTTCCACATTCAACACTTTGTGCGTTGGTTGCCGATTCTAATTGAATTGACTTTCAAACTAGAACAACCATCAAAAGGCCGACAATCGGATGTTGTGAGCTACTCAAGCAGACTGAGTGGCAAACACATCCAGGACCGCACATAGAGCAGTCGTCAATGTAGCGTCATTGGGTCAGAACCCAGACATGGAAGCTGACTGTGCTATGCGCAAGCCAGAAGTAAACGCTTAGTAATGATGTTTTTGACCAGGTTATTGACAACCCTGGCACATCTGCACAACCTAGTTGGTTGGCTGAAGATGTAAAATCCTCCTCCTCCAACTATGCTGCTCTCTAGATTGGAAAAGATGTATGTGTATGCTGCTTGTGTTGCAACAGCATGTTTCCATGCCTTCAAAGATATTATGTACGTGTGGTTTTAGATAGTTCAGGTATGGAAGCACCAAAGATGAAAATTTCCTTTCCTTTCCTTTCCTTTCCTTTCCTTTCTTTGTGGTTTCAGCAACGTCACGAAATGATGGCTTGATGCAGTAAAGCATTGGACCCAGACATTGCAATGTGGCTCCGTAACCAACTGGTTTTGGAGCCTCAATACCTTCTCTGGTTTTGGTGCCGTACAGCAGCAAGACAATATCTTGTAATTTGCAATATCTTGCTTGCTCCCCACTACAGTGTTGTTGTCTCAAGACCTTTTCGAAAAATTGAATCTTTATGCTGACATTGCTGCAGGCTGATGAAGCACACACACGCATGACTACATACCTTGCTGTGACGCTCAGAACCCGGAGGCCAAGGACAGCAAGACATGTGGTTGGAGCAGCTAGCGCTGGCTCATTGCAACTACGCTTGGGTGTGCAAGCAGTCTACAACGCTGCCTCACACGCTGACGTACTGCTTGCACACTTGGCTCTTGTTCATGTTCCAGCAATGAACAAGTGCCAAGTTTGAGAACAGTACATCCACGCCCGTGCCTGCTAACCAGGTGGTTCATTGATGTTCATGATTGCAAGGATGTGTTTGACCTACCAGCTATGCAGCTCAAACAGTACAACAGTACAACAGAAGAGAATAACATGATGCAGTTTGCTGCTGCACCCCGAGGTCATTCACAGACAGCATAGAGCAATAGTATCTGATGATCTGTAGGGTAGAGGGTCACAGTATTCCCTCCCTTGCACACTCACAGGCATGTATGCTGGAATGCGCAAGGGAGGCAGTACTGTGACCCTCTATCCCTGGTCCTGTTGGGCCACGCAGCAAGCTTCAGAAAGATTGCCTGTCCTGTTGTTGGCAATCAAGTCCTATCAAGTTTTGTGGTGTGCAGGGGCAAGGGCAACAGCAGATGCCAAGGTCGCTTTGCAATGACTGAGACTGAGACTGAGACTGAGACTGAGACTGAGACTGAGACTGAGACTGAGACTGAGACTGAGACTGAGACTGAGACTGAGACTGAGACTGAGACTGAGAATCCCTGACTGAGACTGAGACTGAGACTGAGACTGGGAGACCGAGACCGAGACCGAGACCGAGACCGAGACCGAGACCGAGACCGAGACCGAGACCGAGACCGAGACCGAGACCGAGACCGAGACTGGCCTGTTGCCTTGACCAAAAGCACAATTGCTGTGTCACCAGCATGCTCATTATTTGTTCATTATTTGTGCGTTGCTTGCAGATTTTCACATCAGCTCATGCTGCAGTTTGCTGACAGAAAAAGTCAGGCTCTACTGGGCTGACCTAGACTGTGGAATGCCCATCTTATGCAGCAACGAAGGGTCTGTGAATGATCTTGCCTGAACGATGCAGTGATAGTAACCAAAAAGAGTTGCAGCTGTGTCTGCGATACCTATGAGCCTAGGCCTAGGCCTGCTGGTGAGCTGTCCCCATGCACGCTTGAGGTCCCCAAGCAACATGATACATGCGCACTGCTGGGCCTAGTCAGGAGTTCACATGCACCAGCCAGCATGGGGAGCTCCAAGCTACATTTGAGTAGCTTACCAAGCAGCGTCCGACCTGAGAGTAGCTGGGCAGCAGCTGACTAACAAGGGGCTGACTGTATAATTAGGCAGCAGCTGACAAAGTAATAGCTGATCTGGCACCGGCTGACAAAGCAGTAGCTGACCTGGCAGCATCTGGCTAGGCGCGTCCCTAAAGTTCAGGTGGTTTGGTAATGCACGGTACTGGAACGTCACATTTCTGTCAAGATCTGCACTATCAGATTTGGCATGAACTGTAACAATGCGTTGACTTGCAGGTCTGTGCACACGGTGTCTGCACAGGCCCAGAAATAAATCAATCTGACGGCAGAAAAGACACTTTTGCAAGGTGCTATGGCTGTCTTGGGCTTCCCACTTGGACACAGAGTTAGCAACCGGCATCAGGCGATACAACTACAACAACTCTGTAACAGAGTCAGTAGTACCAAAGTAGTGACAAAGTAAATGTCCTGTCAAAATTATCAAAATTTGCTTGCATAAAGCAGGTTACAATGAGCCGAATATTAAGGGGAAAGAACACAGTTTTCAGCCATTTTCAGGCATTTGGGCCACAACTGTCTTTGCAACCTCACTCAGAAACTGAGTTGGCAACCAATGACAGGGCAAACTACGATATCTACAAGTGGGCCACATGACACATGCACATGCAACTGTGTCTGTGTCCATGTACTGCAGCACAGCAATGAAATGCTTGTTAGCACACATTGCCGCAAACAAGAGGAGGTCACATGCACAGCAAATGGCGTACAGTTGCAATAGGGCTGTGACATGCTTTGGATTAGCAGCATCCTGTTTGACGCAACAACAGGTCACATGCATAGCAAATCTCTGCTACCTGCTTCGTGTATAGACAAATCGCTGAAGAGATGAAGAAGAGATTGCAAGAAGCTGCCAGCAAACATTGGGCTCCAGAGCTGCTGTAGCAATGTGCAAGAGCCAGTTACAGAGGGGAGTGACACGATACATCAGTGTGTCTCTACGACACTCTACTCTCGTAGCGGAGCCAGCTAGAGAATAGAGTGCCATGGGGACGCACTGCTGCACCGCCTCACTCTTCTTCGTAACTGGCTCCGGCACATTGCGACAATCAGGATTCAGCGCAACTCAGCCAGCGAATTGCCAAGCAACAGACGCGGCGGACATAAATTTACGCTCACGCCTGCAAAAGTCCACCAGAGTGCCTGTCCAAGCAGCCTGATGGCATTCATGGCGCCTTCTGCAGATAGGAATGCCATCAGACTGGATGTACAGGCACTCTGGTGCAGCATGGGCACCCAAAACCCACTTCCATAGCCGGCTTCACAACCAGACGATGCGTTTGAACAGTTCAAGTCCAGGATTAGCTACAGCAAAACCCGCTGTGGTTGGCAGAGCCTATAAACCCCATGCTGTGGCTGCTGTGCCTTTATGTTTGATACAAAGGCATCAGGTCACTTCACGTGGCCGTTGGGTTTTGATATATGTGGCTGGTCAAGTAGGGGTGCAACACCCTCTCATAAAAAGACTGGCAGACTTTACTCATGTGAGCACGGCCATGGACCCTTCTGCCAAGATGGGTGCAGAGAGCAAAAGTTGTGATGACATCTGCCAAGGTGGGTGCAGGCGGCAGGATCCCCTTGAACGACGTACAAAAGCCTGGCTTACTGCCGTAGCAGAGCATGTCTGGTTTGCCAAAGGGAGTGCATGACGGTTTGATCCTGCTGTGCTGGCAATGGACCACACCCCCTTGCTCCAACAGCACAGGCTCGTTGACTCTGGTGTGAGGCACGCTGATGTTGTCCACTAGCAACGCAGCAGGTGCGGCTCTTCATGCTGGCCTTGTAGGGTGACAGCATGAAAGACTACTGATATCACTGCATAGTGGGGTGTCATACTGTGAAGCATGGGACATGCTAGGTTTCTGAGAAACCTTCAGGGCATGTTGATGATGCCCTTACCAGCTCAAAGCTCTATTTGACGCGCTCTTTTAAGCAACTTTCCAACCCTGAGTCCCTAAATCCCTGTAGTCGCAATGCTATACGCAACAGCGCTAAATTCTGACCTACTGCCCTAACCAGGTTGTAAAGTGCAGCGTGATGACGGCTGTCAGCAAAGTTGGTCGTCAAGACCCAGCATATGCTAAGTTCAGGAGTAAATTAGAAAAAAAGCATCATCCAGCCGCAGCTCACTGTCTGTTTCTACGCTACGGTGTACACGCAGCTTCCTACAAAAATGAGAGAGAGAGCAGTCCCTGTGACTGTGAAGCCATTCACCAGCTCAGTGGGCAAATCAAAAACTGCTGCCGTTTTTGACACTGCTGAATTGTCAAGATGCGATAGGGACTGTCATACCTGCCGTGCTGGTTATGTACACATGAACAATTGTTGCAGTAGATGTCTTGACTACAGATCTTATTGACTTGAGGCCATCGGAGTTTGTCAGCATGTGCAGAGTTAGGCGCACACGCAGCACACACGGGGTGATCTCAGCTGGGGTCCCAGAATCTTCAACAGACAGGATCCTGGAGGACTCCGTTGCTTTTGCGATGGCAGGCCAAAAATTGCAGGCCGAGAGCCTACCTTCCAGTCAGGGATGTCAATGTAGACGGCGTCCTTGTCATACAGTAGTCCGCCCACATCTGCCATCGGCGCATACAGCAGCCGCTCCCGTTCATTGAGACCCCTCTTCTTCAGCGTGCTGGGTAGGGGGCATGGGTCTGTGAGTGCATCCACCTCCTCCACCTGCAGTATCAACATTGTCTCAAAGAGGTCCAAGCTGTTGTTTTCTGACCTTGCATGTTGAGGTTGCATGCTAACAAACAGATCATGAAGACAGACCAAATACAGCAGCAGGAGGTTATTCTATGCGACCATGAGACAGGCTGCAGAGGCAACTGCCACAGCAGAGTTCATTCAGGTTACTTGGTATTTGCACAACATTAGAAGCTACTCAATACAGCTAATAAGCAGCAGGCTCTCAGGCTGCCTGCCCTTTGTGGCTGCTTTGACATTTACCTTGATCACCACAACAGCTCTTTTTCAGTTACAGACTCATCAGTATTGGGCTATACAATGCATGGCCTGATACAAGCCCTCAGTGCGGCTTTTGGGCATTCAACCAATATTGTGAATCACTGTGTGTGATACTGCCCAAGCGTGTGGTTGGAACACTGGGAAACTGCCCAAAACCCCTACACAGGGCATGCATTGCGCCATGCATCATACAGCCCATGTTGACTGCAGTTTGCCACTCTGTGAGTGCAGGACCCAGAGTGCCTGAAACAGATTGCAAAAACACAACAGAAGACCATGGTGTCTATGCCACTCACTGTGGCATCCCCAACACCTGCAATATGGACTCGGGCATTGCCTTTCAGCTTGGTCCCTCTGAGGTAGCCGTACACTGCAATCTCCCTGTCACACTTGGGGTTCGTCCTGATGTCGTCCACAGGTGTGATGTCCTGCATGCATACAGCCAGGGTTACAGACGAAGTTCACACCAAAAAGGTTTTCTGGCTGAGAGCATCATCATGTGCAAGGCTGCTGCTCCCAACATTGCTGCTGAGCTACAGTGAGCTCCCTGGTTCAAAAACCATGTTGTTGTGTCAAAACATGCAATGGGTGCGCATTGCTTGCTGGTGCAAGCTGTCAGTTGTGCAACAATGGGTGTGCATTGCTTGCTGCTGCACATCGTCAATCACCTGTACCATGCAGCAGAGACACTGTGACACCAATTACAATGCTAGGATTGTCAGGTACAAACGCAAGATCTACAGCAGCTGGGTGGTCAGAACGACAGGAATAGCCAGAAGCACTACCTCAAGTCTGTCTGTGAGAAGGTAGGGATGCGTCATGCGCCAATTGAGGGGCCGGAACTTCATGACTGAGATGAACCTGGCCAGATTCAGCACCTCTCTCTTCATGTATTTGCCATTCTTCATGCCGCTCAGGTAGAACAGCTTTGCCCCTGCAGCCACCCAGCAGACGTAGTCATCAATTAGTCAATCAATCTGTTGCTCAGATCACAAACCCACCACACGCATTGCTGTTCATATGTACTGATGTGACTGCAGACAAAGCCGTCCCTGACTAGGTTTATTTCAGACAAAATATACACGAGCCAACAGAGAAGTAGCTGCAGCTTTCATCATCCACACCAGCAGAATGATTATGTACACATGCCCTTGTGAGCATTGCAGCACACACATGTCACATTGCAGACAAGTAGGATGTACTGAGTTTATACCTTGATAGATCTCAGCCCAGAAGCGGTGCTTGAGAGCCTTCTTGGTCTTCTTCAGCTTCTTCTGGTCCTTGAAGCCATCCAAGTGAGTGAGGACCCCCATCACCTTGGGAAACCCATGCACCTGCAATATACATGTAACATGTTAGACCCACATGTGTCAGATCCACATGCAACCTGTCGGACCCACAGCTTCCGGACCCAAATGCATGTCAGATCACACAGCTTGTGTACAGCAAGCTCCTGTGAATACTGAATGATGGGTCTGCTGTGCAGTGCTGCCGCAGGTATAGCATGTCAAGCAACCATACATTTGCAAGCAGTCAGAATGGCAGCAGCACTATTGCACAGGTCAGATATGCAACAGCTGCTTGATGTGGCTGTTTGCACCTGCAGGAGGTTCAGGAACTCGAAGGTCTCCATCTCAAAGCCAAAGCCGCCATCCACCATGAGCAGCACCAGGTCAGCATACTTTGCAGCATCAATCATGCCATGCAAGTCCTGCAGCGAGGCAATAGTCATGACATCAGTCCCATGCGTCCGCGTGTGACATCAGGAAACATGCAGAGGTGGCTGGGCATGTGAGCAGGATGGGCAGTGATGTGACCATGCTCAAGGCCCTCTCAGATGCTATGCAGCACTGGCTTGACCGCTCACTTAATAAGTGTTGGACCATTTGCAGTGCATGAACATGATGAACAAGAGTGTAACATGCCCATAAATGCTGCTCTGGCACAGGCCTTGAGCATATGTTGCTGAGTGCACAACCAAACTTGCAACACCCTGACAAACTCATCAAAGGAACAGTTTACAGAGCTCAGATTTGACACAAACCCACCTGAGGACATTCCACAAATGTCAGCCGCCTAGTCTTGCCTGAAACCACTGTAATAGGTCCTTTGACCTCACTCAGGTTCTGGTTGACATAGTGCTTGATCAAGTTTTTGATCAGGGTGGTTTTGCCAACGCCAGGGGGGCCATGTACAACCACCACGAAGGGTGGTGGCTCTTCAGGAGTTGTGTCCACGACTGGAACTGCAGACAAGGACTGGTTGTGAGCTCTCAGTATTGACAGAGGTTGTAGCGCAGCATTGTCTCAACGGCAAGAACCCATCAGGCTGCTGCTTGGGGCAGTGACGCTTATAATGACAGGTGACAGGAACTGCATGTGCATGTGACATGCAACAAGAAGTGTAGTCTCTTTTTAATGCAGCACACACCATGCATGCGCTTCTGGTCTCGCTCTGCAGAGCGAGCCTGCTGCAATTTGGCCTTGCCACGCCCGCTGAAGACGAAGGCCTTCGGATTTCTGGCTTTGGCTGCAGCTGCATCCTCAGGGTTGGAGGGATCAGCTTTTCGGTTTGCTTTGTCTGTCGATTTTTTCTTGGCTGCCTTTTTGACCTTTTTGATTTTCTTCTTAGGAGCAGCCTTGCTCACAGCCATCTGGGCTTTCCGAACACCTCAAGCGGCAGGCGCTGCGCTGCACCACAAGATCTGCAAAACTGCAGAAGCCTGCTCTCGTGTGGGCTCGCAAGCGGCTGTACACTGATGCAGTTCAGCGTAAGCAGACTTGGTACACCACCGTCACTACGTCTCTGCAATTGCCAACGCAGCTATTCCGAGTGCAGCTGACCTAACGACAGTATGACAGCATGGCCGCCGCCGGCGTATGCCGCGCTGAACGTCTGAACATCAGCGTTATGCAAGCAGCCGGTGCTGCGCTGTCGACTTCTGTGTCTTGCCGTGGACTGCAGCGGGCGGAAGCCTGGAGAAAGCTGGTTGCTGCACCAGCTGACTGCAACATTGGCAAAAACATTACATACATGTGTATTTCGATGAGATAGACATGCAATTAGCTTTCATGGTGTAGTTGGTTATCACATGGCTTTAACACAGCCAAGGTCTCCAGTTCAATCCTGGATGAAAGCATTTTTGCGGCAGTCCAAGATTCAGATCATGCTAGGACTGAGGGCCAAAGCTCCTACATGCTATTTTTAATTGATCTATGCAGCTCATCACTTTCGTGAGCCTCAGACCTAAATTCATTGTCAAAACGTATCAGCCAAGTTCGAAGCAAGCCTTCAAAAATCTTAGTCTACAGACTAGCTCGATATACTGCTGGAGGCACCGCACCACACTGCTCATTAAGAGTCTCTGTACCAGCATGTTGCAAGCAATGTCATTAGTATGTTGATGATTGAAAGGCTCGACTGTTCTGAAAGCAATTGTGAAGGCATCCTTATCAGGCATCCTTATCAGGCATCCTTATCAGGCATACTTATGTTGTAATTACTTTAACGACTGCAGCACCTATGCATGGCAAGTACATAGCTACTGCCTGGTTGCAGCCAGCAATCACAACATCAACATCTGCAAACCTATGTCTTGCTGCTCTTGAGCGAAATTTGCGAATTTAGTCCGGATCAGGATCCTGGAATTGTAGTATGCACACAATGCCTGTAGGTAGCAACTGTAGCCACTGTAACAGCTGACCAGCACTCCACTACAGCTGCTACTGCTGTCGATGGTGCAGTTGCACAGCTTGTGGCTTTGCAGGTGCAGCCTGTATTGCCTACAACACTACTGTGCGTAGCGACCTAGGCGGTGACAATGGTGCTTTGTTGCCACAACAGCAACAAGATGGCAGAAGTTGCATAGCACGCCTGACGATGTGAAGCACACCACAGCTAGCCCAAAACCAGATCAGTTCAAAAGAATCA
>JAABUP010002272.1_pt1 | contig 37835 bp, 55 predicted proteins | sample 5559201 | NCBI WGS metagenome assembly JAABUP01 (sample SAMN10711887, study PRJNA513373) | rock metagenome | isolation source: Antarctica rocks | place: Antarctica | reverse complement strand
GACAGCTCGCTGAACTCGCTTGCAGCGACATCGACATCCTCTCCTTCTACCTCTCCGGTCTGACTCCCTCTCGCGTCTCCTCGTTCGGCTCACTCCACCACTTCAAGGCATCCCAGAAGCCCAAAGAGGCGGGCAACGCCACTCGATGCCTCGATTGCGCGTATGAGAAGGACTGTGTTTGGTCCGCGAAGAAGATATATGTTGAACCACTCTCCGATATCGAGAATAGAGAACGTGTATGTCATCCCCTACAACGGATCGAGTCAGTATTGATGAGTCAAATCGATCAGTGGGCGAGACATGTAGTCGACGCGGACGTTCTGGACATTGAGAATGTGACGGCCGCATTGGGGACGAGTCCTTATGGGAGATGCGTGTATGGCCATTGCGGAAACGATGTCGTGGACCACCAGGTGAGCCGGTCTGCGCGCTTTGTGCTCATCCTATGAAGATAGTCAATCTCGAGTACGAAGGAGGTGTGACAGCGAGCATGACCATGTCAGCGTGTACGCCATGATCCTCTTCACAGCTCGATATTTGACGGGAGACATAGTTACCGAGGACATCTGCGACCGAGGCACCAAGATTCACGGCACCAAAGGCGAGCTTATCGGAGATATGCGCTCATTTGTGAGTTCCACCAGCCTCGAACCAATGATCCGTAGGTGACGACGACCGTGCAGACCGTCTTTGATTTCTTGACCCGCACAAAAACCGTGCACAGCCCTCCGAGTGATGGAGGAGGCCACGGTGGAGGCGACACCGGCTTAACTCGAGCTTTCGTCCATGCAGTCGCCAAGGAGGACCAGAGTGTGCTTGGAGTGACGCCCGAGGAAGTCCTCGACAGTCATCTGGTGATCTTCGCGGGTGAGATGGCCCGCAAGGAGGGTAGAATGGTGGACTTTGAGGAGTTCAAGCGGAATGCTTTGGCAGGGAAGGTGGGGAAGGTTTAGAGTCATTAGGGTATCTTGAGCTGTAACGGATGGAAAGTACCTGGACAACCACGACTTCCAGGGGTATTTTAGAAGATTCAGGAGTCTCAGCTGCAGAGAACATCATCAGTCTCAGTACCAGGAGTTATTCCGAGCATCAAGAGCATTAGATGTATCGTTTGATGATGCATCAAAACTTGATGGGTGACTTGCTTCTTTTGGTGGGGACCCGATCATGTGACCGGCTAGCGCGCGCTGCACCCTTCTCCCCGTCTTATCTCCCTGACCCAATTCAGACCTCGCCGTTCTCTTTATGTTGCCTTCGAGCTAGCTCGTGAGCTGTCTCCATCGCTGATCTCGATCTCCTTGCCACCAACTATCCCATCTCTCATCCTTACCTCGATCATCCCTCTACGGAGCGGGGGCGACGGGCGGCATTCGCTCAACAATCGAGTTGCGAGAGCCTTCGCTTCGTCTCGTGACCCATAATCATCTTCCATTCCCTTCATATCAATATGCTCCACGTCCACTCTTCTTGACGACTGGATCTTGCTTCAAGGTTTCATCATTCCCCGAAGCCTTCCTAAACTCCTTTCACCGACCATCATGTCTTTCCCACCTCGGCCTTCCCCCTCCATCCGATATCCATCTCAGGGTAACCTCACCGCTCCGACTTCATTACCCCAATACCCTCCAATGCCTTACCTTCAGCCTGGCAGTAGCAGCAGCCAACCTCGCATACTGACTAGCCCAGTGAATCGCGGGCCGTCGTATGGGAATCCGAACGGGAAGGGACCGCCGCCGGACGGTCATCGATATTTCCGCTTACCTGGCAGAGGGGAGGAGCAACCGCCTCGCAATCCGATTCACCTCCACAACGGGTCACCCGAGACAATGCGAGAAGAAGCCAAGACCGCGCCGAAGAAGCGGCCTCGTCAGTCGTCGACGTCGCAGAACCCATCACAATCCGATAAGACGTCCCCGGCATCTCCCAAGGCTCCACCGAGCGTGCTCGTCCGCGAGAAGAAGCAGAAAGCCTGCGCGAACTGTCGAAGAGCGAAGCTCAAGTGTATTGTGGAGTCTGGAGACGCGGATTGCGTGAGGTGCAGGGCGAGGAAGGAGAGGTGTATCTTCTATCCACGCAGCCATGTATGTCTCTTCTCGGTAATCTGGTCTGATAGCTGACGTGAGAAGGACGAGGATTGGCAGCAAACAGTCACCAACGATGTATACGTCGCCATCAGCCATCTATCCAACCTATCCTCGGCGGTCCATCATATCCTACACCATCTCTCTGCGCGACAGGTCATTCCCCCGTTCAATGGCTTGGAAATCTTCGAGGCACCCGAGCGGGATATGGCGGTGCTGTCTGGCTGGGGAGTGGAGAAGCAACGAGATGGCTCGAATGAGGACGCGAAGAAACGGAAGCGAAAGGGGCGTGAGCAATCGGATGATGAAGATGACGCCGAGGACGAGCGCGATGATCGCGACGATCCCCCACCATCCGGTTCATCAGTCTCATTCGCCCCGCCGATCCGCAACAACAGCCTCTCGGAACGACCTTGGTCGATCCCACCTCCTCTCCCGCATCACTTCTCCGAACCCGTCCTCCCGCCATTCCGCCCACAACTCGCACACTCCGGATCGATACAGCTCACGCCAACATCCGAGCTCGACGTGCCTGTTCTTGTACCGCAAACATACTACGCTCCCATGGTCATGCCCAGTCCGATGGCTCCGCCACACCTCCCACCTCAACCTCAGAATCAATCGCCATCAATCGTCACGCCTGGCTCGATGCACAACGCGACACCGACCAGCATGATCAATTCGTCTCCTGCGGTCGAGACTGATGGGGCTAGCTTCTCGGCGATGCATATGTCGCAGCGCGAACAGGACGAGATGGTCGAAGCGGATCCTGAGGACGCCGAGGAGGTGCTCGGCAAGGACGATAAGCGGCCGTCCATCATCTCGAATCAGATCATTTCTCCACGGGATGCGCGGATCCTGGTAGACCAGTAGGTCCCCTCGCTTTGCTCCCCAGGCCGCTAAAGCACTCTACAGCTTCCACGAGCTCCTATCTCCCTCACTCTTCGGCTATCACCTTCAGTTCCACCATTTCCCCTACCTCCCCGAGGGTCCCCGAACAATGACACCCTTCATCCTCGCCGTTCTCTGTTCGGTCTCTTCCGAACGCCTCACCCAATTCTCAGAACTCCACGGACCGCTCCGCGACGAGGTCACCCAACTCCTCATATCCTCACCCGCCGGATCATGGCAGAATCTCGTTGGTGCAAAGGCGGCTTTGGACTCGCCGCATCCTGAACTCGGCGAGGACGCGTTGGATCCGGAACTCGGCATCGGGCCAGAGGAGATCGTCGGGGCATGTATTCTGGCGACTTTCTGGAGCGGGGCGTCGAAGGATGGGGTGGTGATTGCGAGCCATGCGTTCAGGTGGGCGAGGGGATGGATCAAGGTGAGTGCGATGGGATGAGGAGTGATAAAGCTGATGTGATTGGTAGTTGTTGAAAGGACCGGATCGGGCTACTATTGCTGAGGCAATTGGTTTCGTACCGGCGGAGAGGAGGGCGAATGAGGATGATATGGCAAGGGTATGGCTATTGTGCTACGTGAGTTTGGGTTGTCGTCCTTGATAGAAAACAAGCTGATCATTGCAACTCCCCTCGCCATCCGTTACCGTTATCGGTCACTTCCGCTCACTTTACGCTTCGATCAAATCAATACACCTATTCGCTCGTCTGCCCCTCCAATTCGTCCTATAGATCGTCGACGGGACCTACGCCATCAATTGCGTCACCACCCCTCCGCCAAGCCGCGATCCTCTACGATGGTGTCAATCCCTCGTCCCGACTTTCTCGCCGTCCGGCGAAACCTCTCATCCCGGAGCCTACGATATCCTCCTAACTTTCCACGCGCGACTCATCAAGATCCTCCACGACTGGCTCATCCACCGATACCCTCTTGCCTCACTCTCCACTCTAGACCACAAACGTCTCGCAGCATCAGCAAACGCTGCGCTGGATCTGTGGAAAGACGAGCTGGACTCGCTTGGTCTCGACCCGTGGTGGACGAGAGAGGTTGACCTGTTCTGGCTATACGCCAAGATCAACGTGAACGCTACTGCCGCATCGGGACTGGCCGGGTCGAAGGAGACGAGCGTGAGGAACGCGAATCGGACGATGGCGCTCGAGGCCGCGGTGGGGCTTCTGGAGAGATGTACGGATTGGAATCCGAGAGACGCGTTGGTCAATTTGCCGAATTGCTACTTCAACGTCGGTCTCATTTGGCTGTTCGTTTGGGCGCTGATGTGGTGCAGATGATTATGCTGGCGGCGGGCGAGATGACGAAGGCCATTAGCGAGTCCGCAAGTACAGGTGGATCAGGATGTCCAGTCACTCCGGCGGATGGTGCGTCCCCAGTCCCTCTGTTTGGCTTGCTTTTAATTCGGGACGTCAGTGCTCCCGCTGCTCCGGCATATTCGGGATACGCTCTATGCGGGCAACATGGAGAAGAGCCATGTCTCGTTGCTCACGGCGGTATCGTTGGCGCAATCTTGTCAGGATCTCGAGGCGCTGTGCTAGCGTGTTGCTGGGTTAACTCGGATTTGAGGAATAGATTATTGGCTGTCGTCGCGCTATGTAATGGGGATCATGGGTTATTGAGTCTTGCTGATCACGCGACGATGCAATGCTTTACTGCCAGGCCGTGGCTCGCGGTGTTCATTATGTTCGGAGTCCTGATGATCGATTAACAACGCTGTCTGAATTGCCGTTCGAATCCTTGAACAGGTATGATTCGGTTCAATCTGTCCCTGTCAGGGGCTCTTCTGCAGGTTGACTCGAGAGGACCAACAGAAATGCAGACTAGATGGCCGATAATGCAATGCTCTACTCCGTCACCCATCTAGATCCGAACCCCAAGATCATTCATCCCCCTCCTTCCCCAATCCATTCGGCAGCTCCTTCCCCTCAACCCATGTGTTCCCCGGTCCCCAGCGCGAGCTCCTCCCGCCGCCCATCTGGGATTCCCCTCATCATACCCACCTCGTCCCCCTTCCCATTCCCCTTCGCTGGATCCCCCGCAAAGTAATCCCCTTTGGCACTCTCATCGCGCCAAACCTCCACCCCGCCAACCCACGTAGATTTCACCGCGCCATCCCACCCGAATACACATAGGTCCGCGTCATAGCCCACTGTGAGCTGACCTTTGGACGAAGCGATGGGGCCGCGGAGGAGTTGGGCGGGGTGGAGGGTGCAGGTTAGGAGGGCTTCGGGGAGGGGGATGGAGGTGGAGCGGGTGAGGTTGAGGAGGCAGGTGGGGAGGGGGGAACAGCTAGCGAGCGTCAGCGAGTGCGGGCGGAGGGGGGAGGCAAGTTCGCCGGACACACGCGGGGAGGGGTTTGGATATGCTCGCTCAGGGCGGCGCAGCAAGGGAGATGGCAGATTCCAGGGGCAGAGAGAGTTTCGGAGCCGGGTGGAGACTGAGGGAGGCTGTGTGCCAACTCACCTTCCGGCAAGCGTATTCGTCCCATCAATGACGACCTTATACCCCTCCTTCCGGAATTTGAGTCCAGGTCGCCAATCGTGCACGCCATCGGGCAAGTTCGGGTCCATAATCGATTGAGCTTCAGTCAACCATCAGCTTTATTAGAATTACAAAAGCTGGAAGATGAGGCGCATAGGCAGTGGAAGGTATCGCTCGACTCACCATCGGTAACGAGTACACAACCCTCCTTACATGCCCCATAAGCGATGCGCACGGTGTTTGGATGTGAGTGCAGGCCGTCGACGATTATGCCGTAGTAAGGCCTTCGGGAGGGGTCGCCCAGGAGGCCGATGACGCCGGGATCACGGTGGTGGATGGGGGGCATGGCGCTAGCGAGCGTCAGCGAGTGATGATAGAACGCTTGATGAAGAGAACGTGTGATAAGATATGGCAGCAAGAGGTTTTCGAGAAGGACTTGGGGGGGATGGCAGTACAAAAGGAGAGAGTGCTGCTCTTGCGGTTGTGGACCTTGGGAAAGCTGACGCTGGGGTGATAGATGGGAAGGCAGTGCGCACGGGAAGCACAGGATGGCTGAAGAAAGGCGCTGAGCCCCACTCACTTGAACAGATGCGTAATCATCCTCGCCCCCTTGTCCATCGCCTCCATCGCCGTCTCCAGACTCGCATCACTAGCAAGACTCACCTATCAGCTTTCTCCGTCTCTCAATGTATCCTGTCTTGTTGGTCGCTCAGGATCCACCGACTAACCTATGTCCAATACTAACCGTCACCCCTCTTCCCGTCAATTCCTCCACACACCCCATGACCCCCTCCACATCCGGAGCGAGCGTCACCATCTTGACCCCCTCCTGATCCAGCCCTTCCTTCCCGTATACCTTCTCAAAGGTGGCTATCGGGGGATTGGAAGAGGCCTTCATGAGTAGGGTCTGGGAGTGGGCGCCCCGGCGGAGAGGGTGGAGGAAGGGGCCTTCGGCGTGGTAGCCTAGGACGTGGGCTGCGGAGCTTGGCGAGCGGGGCCGTAGCAATCGCAGCAACTAGAAGTATCAATCAGCTGGCGGAATCAAACATTAGTTTCGGGAAAGAAGGATTGTGGGAGGAGATGAGAGACCGACCTTTGCGTAAAGCTCCTCCTTCTGGGTGATGATAGTCGGCACAAAACTCGTACACCCCGTCTCGACAATCCTCCTCGCGACCCGTTCCAGTCCAGCGATATACTTCTCCTCGCATTCCGGGTCCGAGAGATCGAGTTCGGAGAAATCCACGCCGTATGCGCCGTTGATCTGGACGTCGATGAGTCCTGGAGAGAGGAGGTTGCCTGCGAGGTCGATGGTCCGGGCGGGGAGGGAGTGGGAGGTATAAAAGTGCGATTGGGGGGAGATTATGGTGCGAGTTGAGGAGGAGATGTACAGGTCGGCGAGGGTGCACTGTTTTGAGCGTATCGAAGTTCAGCGAGGTACGTGAGAGAGAGAAGCCAGGTAGAGCGGAAAAGAGGAGACAACAAGCTTGTTCAGACAACGAGTCATGGATGCAAAACGCCGGGAGACAAGCTGAAAACAGATGGGTTGCGAGGATCGGAAGAAAGCAGGGACGAGCTCGACTCACTGTACCATCCGGAAGAGCGAGGTAACCATTCGTAAACCGAATGACGTCGGACATGTCGGGAGCTCGAGTAGGGTAGTGTCCGTGAGCAGCGATATACCCTTCCACACAGCCGTCGCGAAAAAGATTGTCACAGAGTGTTTTGCGCCACTATTTACCTTCCTTTTCGACAACTCACGCCTTGCAACGCGTCAAAAAGTCGAGAGCTCTCGCCATCTCATTCACTCCAACTCGCTCGCCAAATTATATAATCCCAAATTAGGCTTGATGAGGGATCTGATTGCCCCGAATGGATAATTGACGCTACGTAGAACCCGAACAGGTCGTCCCCCCTGCGTGGTACGCATCCAGGGTGTAAAACACAGCTTATAAGGGCAAGGATAAGCCCAAACGCAAACAAGCCAAACCGAGAGCTCGAGATTTTTGCAAGCTAACTCGGGATTTTGCAAATCGGCAATTTTGCTTCGGGAATTTTTGATCTCCTGATTCGGGATTAATTGCGAATGTCTCAAATGACGGCGCGTTCCCCGTTAGCCGCTTCTCCCGATCAGGATCCGGAAAACCGGAACTTTGAAACGCGGATCAGATTGCGAGATCAGCCAGCACACCACACCACAAAAGTGGGCTACCTATAGCCGGTGCTCTACATAACCCTAGTCCCCCATCCCTTTGTGGGATTTCATTCACCGTGATTTGTGTATAGCCATCTCCACCTTGGACCTGTCACTCTGTGTTACTTTCGACCTGTAAAATCTTTTCGAAAAGGAGCAACGTGCTTGATATGTCCCGCCTCCCTACTCCGCCTGGCTCGACACCACCGCTCATCTTCTGTGCGGATGGAGGCGGATCGAAGGTCTGTGTTGTTATTCGGTCGGAGGATGGGTTGGAGGTGAGGGGAACTGCGGGGCCTTGCAATGTGTGAGTAGCTAGCTCCCTTCGTATCTTTTGCTCTCCCTTCCAAGAGCTTTCTACCTGCTTCCCCACTTGCCATAGAGACCTGCTCCGACTTGTCATGCAGATCTTCTTTTGCGTCTCATCCCTGCATGCGCTGACATTCCCCAGGCAAAGCGTCGGCCACATCCCCGCAATCCAAGCGATCCTCCTCGCGACCTACCGCGCTCTCTCCCTCCTCCCCCACTCCCACCTCCCCGGGCACTTCATCATTCCCCCTCTCCCCGACACGCACTCCAACCCGACTCACCCGACCACTCCAAACTCAACACTAGCATCTCCCAAACCATTCTCGCACCCGCACCCCCTACCGCACCTATCCAACCTCTCCCTCCCGTCTTCACCGTATGCATCCCGAGCTCCTTCACCTAACCCGTCTCGCTCGACGCTTCCGCCTCTGCCCACATCGCTGTTCCAGTATGCCTGGCTGGCGTTGGCTGGGATATCTACCCCGGGAGATGGGGTGGCGTTCATGCCGCATGTGCTGAGGGGGTTGTGTATCTCCGAGGAGCGGGTCAAGATCACCAACGGTCAGTGCCATCCGAGCGAAATTATCTCGTGGACTAGTTGAGCTGATTTGGAGTCTAGATGTCAATTTGCTAGCAGCGCCAGCACTGGATCTTCCCGGTATCGCGCACGTCGTCGCCGTCGTCTGCGGCACCGGCACCGTCGGGCGTACAATCCGAGTCGGCCAAGCGGGGCCGAGCAACCACGGTATCGCGGAAGTCCGAAGACTACCCCTCGAGGATGTCGCCGTCTCCCGCGGATGGGGATACATGTTGGTTCTACCCCCTTGGCTCAAAGGTACACAAGCTGACACATCTAGGCTCTGCGACGAAGGTTCTGCCTTCTGGCTCGGGCGCCTCGCCATCCGATCCCTCCTCCATCACTCCGACCGCCTGTCCTCCTCCCCCATCCACGCTACCCAGCCACCACAACTCCTCCTGCTCCACCGTGACCTGCTCGCATACTTCGGCGTCCCCGACCCGATGGACCTCATCGAGCTCATCTCTCTTACTGCCACCTCCTTTCTCGGTCTCGGTGTGGGAGAGGCGGTCGCGAAACGGAACGCCTCTGTTGCAGGAGCAGCACGGGTGGTATTCGCATGGGCGTTCCCAGATGACGGGATTCCGCTCCTACCCACCCCACCTGACTCTCCCGATAAAGATTCCGGGCTGGACCTAGCAGCGGCATCACGGGCTGAAGCATTACGGTTGGCGCAGAGGAGTATAATCCCACTCATCGAATTGACCCTCGAATTACTGGGGGATCAGAGTGTGGTGGACCCTGGACATACCGCGCTAGCCCTCGGAGGGGGGCTGATGATGAGTAAAGGCTATAGGGGGTTGTTGGAGGATGGATTACGGAGGGAGGGAGTTGGGTTCGGGCAGGAGGTGGTGGTGCGTGACGCGGCGGGTGAGGGCGCGAGGGGATTGGCGAGGGTCGAGTTTGGGGTTTGAGGTATACTTTGGCGGATCTGGAGTATGCATTTGGAATGCGGCATGATTAGGAGGGGTGCTGATGATCCGTCAAGTCGTGTGGAGTGAACTCGTGGGCGAAAGTCTATCACTAATCTCGATACGTTTCGGTCCTAAGAGGGGGTACGTCCATGGTACCTCCTTGCCAGGCCGCTTGAGCAGTGATGATACCTCTCTGCGAATCCGTTAGCCGTTATTCGGACTTACGACTCATCCGGCTCAGCACTCTCGCACTGCTGGACCGGTGGGTCATCCTCGTGGTCTCCAATTATCAGACCGAATCTCCGGCTTGAGAGATGCGACGCATTTTTGCATCGTGAGACCACGGACTGAAAAGTGTTCCCCGACGTCTCCTTGGCGGCGGGGATGACTCGAGGAGCGCTCGATTCGAGGATCCCGGCGGTGAGCATGGACACTGCGTCCCCGATGTTCACAACGCACCTGCCTGGAATGGGCTTGATGTATTACCACTCGCCGTCATCGTCCGTCTCGGTGTCCGTATTCGTGTCGGAGTCGGCGTGAGAAACTCGGATCTGTAGACCGCAGAACCAGTTGAGAAAGATGGCGAACGATCCAAAATTGGTATGTTCGCTCTTCTTGGCTTCCGAGGGCTGGGTCGCGTTCTGGGTAAATTGGACATGGGCACCGAAAGGTTCTTCCAGTCGGTGTAACGAGGCGAGGGGTTCCTTTGGGGAGTCCAAGAGGGAGAGGAAGATATCGGTGATGGATCGACAGTGCTTGATATAGCTCTCCACGAGGGATTGGTGTGAGTGTATCATCGGTTCACATGCAAGTCGGGGATTAGCGTACCCTGATACATCGTCCTTCCGCACCTCAAGCAAGATTCCTCATCAGCAAGCAAATGACGAATGAGTCAAGTCTACATCAGCAAGCAAATGAATGTCTCTTGTGACCCGCTCACGTCGTAATCCTCGTTGCGGAGAGCCACCCCATTCTCTCCCACGTCCAATTCGCCAAAGAACGGATCGTCCTTATCCGGCCCATACAGCGCTCTGACATCACGAGGCAGTCCGAACCATCTCTTCTGAAGCGTATTGATCTCCTCAGATTCCCAGATCTTCTCCTGACCTACCAACGAACCCTGAAGGTCGAGATCGAAGAAGGGTTCTTGCACGCCCCGAAGAACTTGGTTGATTCCGTGGCCAGTTGGGTCATTCGCCTCGAGTGCGGAGAGGCTGATGGGAGATGGAGTGGGGCGGTCTTGACGCTCTCTTCAAAGGGAGGGAGGGAGTTGTGGGCAGGTCTTGAAGGTAGTGCAAGCGGCCATGGTGGTTCTGTCTTCAGTGACCTCGAATTTGAGTCCATGAGTAAGTCAGTATGATCGCGATGAAAAAGCTTGAGACTGAGATTCAAATATGGTCGACCAAACGTACTGAAAGTTGAGCATGGCGATCAGATTCCCTGTGGTCATGTATGTTATGTGTCGTGGATCGAAACCTTGAGCGGCCTTGCAAGGATGCGTGAAAAGGGAGGCCCGTTTGTTCTGTGGCCATCTGGGCGATCTGGGCGATCCCTTGTCATGGGAAAATGCCACGGGATGTTTCATTGATATAGGAAGGGAAATCCCCACGGGGTGTAAATCCGGGCAAGTCGCCGTGTCGTCTCTCCACGTGCCCCCTTTGAGCTATCCTCAAATTAGGGTAACAAAAGATCTGGCCAATTTCGGGGAGTTTGTGAAATCCCGCGAGTCAAGTTGCAAATCCTCGAGGCCACCATCTCACTTCCTCTTGATCCACCATACATCCCAATTCTCTCGGATACAGAGACATGCATAGTGTCGACGGCTAGGTGATTCGATTCAGTCTTGTGCGGCGTCGAATAACCGTATTTGGATATTCGACGAAGCCCCCGGAGCACACACACACACACACTAGAGAGGCGTCCACTATTATAAGGCCAAACACAACCCCAGCCCGCATGCTCGGCGGATCCCCAGCCATCTGGATCGTACTGATGATGTATTCTCTCTCAATGCCCAGCTTTACCCATCCGACCTACCTTGTGGTCGTCGAGTCAGATGGTTCGGTCGTTCCGCCCTCGTCCACTTCCTTCAGGTATCGTCCCAGTCGAAACTGTCCACAAAGCAGTGTCACGTCGGAAGAGGGGGAGACCGGCCAAGATCCCTGTCAAGCAGTCATCGGCGAGCCCACATCTAATCACGCAAGGGCACTGCCACCGCCCCTTCGGCCTTTACTAGTACGCTAAGATTGGCTCAAGAAACGCCGTTTCCTCTCGGTGGTCCGACCTCGCCGCCTAAACCTCAGACACCTCCTCCACACCGTCATGCAGATCCAAACTCGCTTGTCACGCTGCGCCCCCAACCCCCTGAATCCTGAGCCCATTCCACACCGGACAGACGAGGTCACCGCAGGCCGACCCGCTCCCATCCCGCACTCGAGGAAGACACCTTCGCGTTCGACCAATGGGCTACCCAGTTCCACGAAGTCAAGGATCTATTCTTGATTGGGGACCTTCCCCTCTCATCCGCCGAGGAACCCATCCTCGAACTTTTCCGACCACTTCCCTCGGCAGGTAAAACCCCACTTGACTCGGGATTTTGTCTTCCCGAAATTGGCCAGATCTCTTGTTACCCCTAATTTGGGATTATGTAATTTAGCTTGATCACGGAACCTGATTGGGCCCGGCGATATCGCCGGCGCTCGCCTGCCCAAACGAATCAGCTTCATCCATTGGAACCTACAGCTGATTCCTTTGCAATCGGAATCACACTCCTCGCCTGTTTGTGAGATAGTCGACTCGGATTGGGTGCACGATGCGCCTTACGATTCGAGATACAAAGGTCGAGGTTGGCAACTATGTGAGTTGGTCTGCAACAATCTTCTCCTTCGCTCCTCTGGTCCAGCAACAAGCGCGTTCGACTGCTGACGGTTCCCTCTTCTGTTGCGACCCTGCACCGTCTCATGATCTCCTTCCCCGTTCTCTTGGTCATGTCATCTCGGCTCGGCTCTTCTTGTCATGATGTCACCCCCGTTCTTCCGCTCGCTCCTTTTTCCACCTCTCGCCTCACTCCTTCCTCTTCATCACACGACTCCCATGGTTCCCTCCGCGCCGGTTCGCTCCCCCTCGTAGATCGCCGATTACGTTTCCCGACGAATCAACACATTCCGCCCAAAACCTGGCCACGAGCATTTCGTCCTCGGCCTGCCTACAGGCTCGTCCCCGCTGCCCGTGTATAAGCGGTTGGTGGAGCTGCATCAGAAGGGGGAGGTCAGCTTCAAGGTGGGCGGTCGCTTCTTTACTCTATCCCACATGAGCTGACGGCACTGGAAGAGTGTGGTGACCTGTGGGTTTCACCCTTTCTATCAAGCTCTAGCGAGTTGTGAAGATGTTGAGGAGCTGACGGACGATAATTGATTGACCAGTCAATATGGTGAGTCTAGTGGAAGAAGGAGTAGCTTATCTGGTAACAGGACGAATACGTCGGGATCCCCCGTGATCATTCCGAATCCTACCATACCTTCATGTTCAAAAACTTCTTCTCCCTCGTCGACATCAAGTAGGTCAACCTCACTCACTTCTCCGGCCCCGCTGACGCTCTCACTTTTTACTCTCTGTCTCCTCTTCCCCATCTTTGCTGGATGACTACTATCTCGGCTCGTGTGCCCCTGTCGACCTCTCTGCAGCCCCAAAAACACCCACATCCTCGACGGCGAGGCAGACGACCTGTACAAGGAATGCGAGGATTACGAAGCCGCCATCAAGGCTGCGGGCGGGATCGACCTGTTTCTAGGAGGTATCGGGGCTGGTGAGTGGGACGTGCCACGATGAGCGGAGATGGAGAACTGACGGGTGAGATAGATGGACATATCGCTTTTAACGAGGTGCGCTGAGCGTTGTGGTGGACTGGATGAAGCTGACTTGGCCACTCTTCCTTTTCTCAAATCACCACGTACCAAATGCTCCTTCGCTTCTCTCTTCTTTGCATGGCGCCTCTACTCGCTGCCTGCTGCTCGCCAACCTACACATTGGTCCCTGACCAATCTCCCCACATCAACCCCCCATATCCTCTCGACTATAATCGTCCGTCATACCGCGTCCTTCGCTACACCCCTATCCTCCTCGGTCGAGCCGCTCGCTTCGCTCGCGTCGCTCCCCCGTAGCCCGGCTCTTCCCTCTCCTCCCGCACCCGAATCAAAACCCTAGCGTACGAGACCATCCTCGACAACTGCCGATTCTTCAACAACGACCTCGCCCTCGTCCCCCGTATGGCGCTCACCGTCGGCGTCCAGACCGTCATGGACGCGAGGGAGGTTGTGCTCGTGGTGACTGGGCAGAATAAGGCGTTGGCGTTGAGTCATATGATCGAGGGGGGTGTGAATCATATGGTCGGTTGGAGGTTCACCTATTCGCTCGTTCACCGAGCTGCGCTTTCGAGCAGTATGGCTCAGAAGCATAGGTGGAAGGGGCTTGCGCTGATTAGGTGTGTGGTGCTTAGGTCACGGCGAGCGCTTTACAGACTCACCCATGGGCACTGGTCGTCTGCGAGTGAGTCCCACTCATCCTCGACCATTCCCATGCCTCTTGGACTTCCAGATTGCCTGGTTGAATATGCTGATACGGTGGAAACTGTCGTAGCGAGGACGCAACTCTGGAACTTCGAGTCAAAACTGTCAAGTACTTCAAATCCATCGAAAAGGTCCAAGACGAGGTGGAGGCCAAGTACGGGAGCGTCGCGTCCATCAGGCTGGGTCTAGGGCGGGCGAGTGCGGCGTGAGGGGAGGCGTGGTTCGGTGAGTATCTTGAGAGATGCAGCTTGTCATACTACTTGTACCCAAACATCGACACCATACGTGCAAGTTGTCTGTTCTAAAACACTGGGACCTGACGAACGAGCATGCGGTGTAAGGCATGAGAATGGTGACAGTGATTGTCATGGCAGTGAAGATGAGTATGGTGACAAGACCAAAGGGCGATGATCAGGAGGGATGCAGGCGAGTTCCCAAGAAGGACAAGGACGATGTAGGCTCAAGGTTATCGTTTGCGTCGATGCTGTCATCGATAATATGTATCATCTCTGAAGATGCGAATGCGTATCCGCGACCCTCGCAATCTCCGCGAAAGGGGGCAACGGGATCTGTTCACCGCCATGTCCATCCACCGGCGGCTATTCCCAATCCACCACATCAGCTACATCCACCGAACAAAGGAGAAGGGCGACTCACCACCCTAAACATCGGATTGATATCCCCGTCCACTTCCTCCGCCTCATCCCAACTCCGAATACTAGGCAACATAGTCCCACTCCTCCCCATCCCCGCACCATGCGCAACCGCCATCCCCATCGGGTGCCCATATGGACTCGTCGGGACGCTCCCTTGGGCTTGGGGGTGCGGGACGGAGTGGTTGGGTGATGCCGAGGCGAGGTTGGCGTGGGCCATGAACTCATTGGCTAGTTGGGATTCGAGGGAGGGGTTGGAAACGGACATGAGTCGGGAAGGGAAAGGTTTGAAGGATGAGAGGGAGGGGGCGCGGCGGGTCATCAAAGGATCAGGGGAGTGGTTCTTCTCGGGGCAGTCTTGGCGCGTTCCCCTACGTGGACCGGGACTGAGGTACACTTCAGCATGCACCAAGCTGGTGGGAGGGGGACTCACTCGCTGTCGACAGTCCCAATGGTGAGCACACTCCGACTTCTCAGACTGTTATGATCGAAGCTCGACATCGAATGATCATCATCCTCGTTCCTTCTCCTCGCTTTATGTCTCCCAGCAGCATCATACACATTGCCCTGATGCTCGAGCGCGGCGGCGGATAGTATCGGTTGACTCTGACTATGGCCGGCATGTATAGAGTGTCCCGAGCGGTACGATTCGTGGCTCCGGATCGACTGCGCGCTGACGCTACCCGGCATATTTCGATAACCCCGGATATCCGGCGCCGCCGTTTGCTGATGCGGAGCAGCGGTTGACGAGACCGGTTGCTGGACAACAGGAGCAGGCCGCGGTGCTTCCGGGACATTACTGAACGTCCCGCTAAACTCGATCTCGCTCATGGTATTGGTAAGTCGACGCTCCTCGACGAGCTGATTCCGTTTCTGCAGCACCGCACGAGATCGTTCCTTCTGCGCTCGCTCCATTGCGTCGCGCTTGGCTTTCTCCAACTCCCGTGCAGCACGCTCAGCCTCCTTCTTCGCTTTCTTCGGGTCATCGATGACTGGTGGTGCGGGCTGGGATGGTTGCGTCCCGCTTTGGGTCCGCTTCAGGGGTGACGATCCGTGATAACCGAGTTCGTCGACTGACGCGAGCGAGCTGACGCGCTTGTCTCCACCGCCAAACACATTGCTGAGTCCCCACTTCTTCTTCTTCCCGGTCGTAGTCTGGAGGAGTTTATGCGATGCAGCGCCGGATGTCGGCTCGATCGGAGGGTGCATAGGTGCCTGCGCTTGACCCGGTATCCGGGCGGGTTCATTCTCGTACATGTGTAGTTGCTGCTGTTGTTGCTGGACATACACAGCGACGTGCGACTTGGCTGGGACCGCACGCTGTCGCTCTGCGAGGTGTAAGTTGCTGACGGAAAGATTGAAGTTGGGGATGGAGGGATTGGAAGCGGCCGCTGGATCTGACCCCTCGAAGACGGATCCATCGTAGAGGGTGGACGGGACTTGAGATACTCGCCGGATTTGCTCCGGGTACCGAGGAGTGGCTTGGTGTCCTGTGGTGCGATCTCCGCCCATCTCGTAGACGGAGCTGGCCACCGGCGAAGGTAGTGGTCGATGACCATAGCTCGACAGATCTTCCGTCGGTAAGTCCAGCTCGCGAAGCTGATGAACCAGAGCCGACGAGTCTTCCGGTAATCGATGTATCGATCCTGGACCTGGCGGAGGGAAGAAATTCCGAGCAAGTTGATTTTGGTCTGGCGTACGTACAGGCGGAGGTAGCGTCCGGATATCCCCGTTGGCAAAGGCCGGTCGAGTGTCCTGGTGTGAATGACACGGTGGTAGTTGTCGCGGCGGTACATTCATCTCTGTCTGACGGGGAGCGGATCCCGGTGCTGGCTGGCCTTGTGAGAAAGCAATGCGAGGGAGAGGGGCGGTTCGGTGGAGATGTGGAAGGGTCTCGTGGAAGTAAGCATGCTCGACGCATTGCGCCGAGGTCAAGCGGTACTTCGGGTGGTATCGTAGTAGATCTGAGATGCAATCGACAAGGGATTGCGGGACCTTCTCGTTGAAGAGACCGCGGAAGTGGACCGGATTTCGCTGGCCATCAGCGGAATTACTATATCGCAACTCACCTTCGGGAAAGAGAATCCGACATTCTTCGCCAACTTGATCCCAGAGTTCCACGATCCACCTCCAATCGTCCGTCCTCGCTCGTCCATGCCATATTCGGCACTCGGATCTCCAAGAGTATCGCATATCCGATACACCTGATCGATCTCGCTCACACCGGGGAAGAGAGGTTTGAGGTTAAGCATTTCCGCGAGGATCGTCCCCAATGCCCACATGTCGACTGGCGGACCGTACTCCGTCGATCGCAGCAAGACTTCCGGTGCGCGATACCATCTCGTCGAGACGTATTCCGTATATGGCGGCTTCGAATCCGTCGCTCGTGCCAGACCGAAATCCGCCAGCTTGACGATAACCGAGACGTCCTTCTCATATCTCAGCGACTCAGTCCCGTTCGGTGTCCGCGGTAGTGGGTCGTCCGAATGGCTCGACGATCCCCGCGTCTGATTGATCCGGGTCAATGCCGCGGCTGTAAGGTAGTCGGTCAATCCCGTCGTCGTCACAAGCAAGTTCTCCGGTTTCATATCCCGGTGAAAATAGCCATATCGGTGAATATGATGTAGTCCGGAGGAGATCTGGTGGAAGCAGCTTGCTATGAGTCCCGCTGCGAGAGGTCGTCCGCGTCGAGATTTGGTGAGCTGATAGAGGTTGCCCTCCATACACTCGAAGACGAAGTAGAGCTCGTGGGATTTCGGGGAGATGAAGGCGTCGTAGAGGGGAATTATGGCGGGGTGTTGCGGTATGCGGCGGAGAGACTACGACCGAAGCGAGGCATCAACATCCTTCGCGCTATCTGGCTTTTGCAACTCACGACTAGCTCCCCCAACGTACTGGCCTGCTTCCATCCCCCTTCCCACATCCGCTTCATCCTCTTCAGCGCGACTAATCTGTTGCCTGCCCATTCCGGTCGCGCGCCTGCTCCGCACTGCATTGCTGAGAGAAGGGTACCTGACCGGACAGGGGAGTGCCAGTCGCAGAGCCAGACGGTTCCGAAGGAACCATCGCCAAGACATTTCAGCTCGCTATAGCTCCGTTCTCCGACTGCGGGTGATGTCGAAGACGTTGAAGGGGAAGAAGACATCACGTCAGCCTTACAATATCATTCCATTCTCGGACCACGCACGAGGATCCTCCACCCCGACTCTCCCGTCTCCTTCATCCATCACCATCCCTCTCACATCCCTCTCGATACCATCCATCTTCACCTGTTCCCCCTTAGACGCCGGGGTCCGCCTGTAACTCGATGGGCCGGCGATAGGTGAAGGTGAATACGGTTGAAGCGGGGACGAGGTGTACCGATTCTGCTTCGATGGGGAAGGGGAGTACTGGTGGTTCGACGGGGAGGGGGAGTAAGCTTGTTGGGAAGTCGAAGGTGAGGGATTGTAGTAGGGATATTGGTACTGTTGTTGATGACCGGGTTGGGCCGAGGTCGGTGTGGGGAGGTAGGAACCATCCTTGGTGGGAATGGAGAGGTCATAGCTGTGACCGTTGGGGTAGGTCGACATACCGAGGTTGGGAGATCGCGTGACCAAGGTGGTCATCCCTCGTGCGGGTGGAAAATGATGGGTTTGAGACAATCACGCGGAAATGTGTGAGTGATGGGACGAGAGATTGATGATGGAGGCTGGAAGCCGTTGGAATGCTGACGACGCGATGGCGGTAATGGATGCAAATGGGTCCGAGTGTGTCGGAGGGTGAAGGCGAGGGAGGAAATCGCGCGAAGGAAGCTGGAAGGCGGGATGATCAGCGGAACGAAGTAGTATTACGAGAACGAGGAATGCGCAGTGACTCGTTCTCACTCGCGACTAGCCAAGCTATTTCGTAGAGCCGCTCGATTAGGCCCCCGGACCTCGAAGCCTGACGGGGTGATCCCACCCTCCCCGTTCGTTTCCTGTCGATTCAGGTCCGTAAAGTCCACCGCAGCTTAAATCCTCAGCTCATGAAACGCCGATCCCAAGCATCCAAGCATCACGACGAGATGGAGAGTCGGGTCGCGGATAGAGTGTCGGGTGGAGCTGAATGATCAATGCCTGGAATCCGCACTAAGGAACCAAGGAATCATAGGAGCTAGTAGATTTAGTGGCTTTTGGCCGGAATGTTTTGACTCTTGAGTTGTGAGACGACAGCCTATTGCTTTTTGCAAGTACTGGATCTACTTAGCTACGATGCCAAGATGCACATAGGCGTGACGGAGGATCGCCACTGCGTACTGCTATCGCCCTACTGCTTACCCTTCGCGATCCGCGCAACGCCCTCTCCACAATCTTCCATCTCGCTGGTTGTGTTATGTTCCTCATCCCTCAAGCACGAGAAGGCGTCCGGAGATTTTGACTTCAAAGGCAAGCTTCCCCGAGACATTCCATCGAGACAGATATCGGTCGCGAGGCTTATCCAAAGGAAACGGAAGCGGAAAAGGCGTACTCGTCAGGAACCGCAGCCAGGTCCGGGGTGTCGGAATTCAGCCACCTTTGTGTAGGTTTGAAGACGTTGTGAAAGTGTGGTGCGTAGGACGTATGTGTGAATGTCCGAGATGATGGGGAAGCTACCAACGAGGCCTGCTAGGTAGCTAGATAGGCGGTGTGGTTGACACGCCTTTCAACACTCCCCTTAAGCTGCTCGCCGTCTAGCTAGACCTCCACCCCTGCACCGCCTGGTCTATGCGCAGCACCGCCAGGTCCGTGCACGACCAGCGCCGACGCCGTCGCCGTCACCGTCTCCGTTTCCGCCTCCCCTTCTCCCTTTCTGCTCGTATTAAATGTCTCTGGGACTGCAACTCGGAGGGATCGATGGTTGACTGCATGTTTCGGACCAGAGAGAGGCTTGGTAAGGATGTCCGCTCGCTGCTTCGCCGTCTCAACATACTCCAGCTCGTTGTACCCATCTCGATACGCTCACAAATGATGTGATGCTTGATATAGATGTTTGGAGCGTGAATGAGTAGAGGGATTGGCATAGAGACGATTGGCGGACTGGTTGTCGACGTGGAGAGTATTCGGGACGGTCAACTTGAATCCTAGCTCGCCGATGAGGCTTCGGACCCAGGTAACATCCCTTGTAGCTTCGGCGGCGGCGATGTATTCCGCCTCCATGCTCGAGGATGCCGTAGTAGCTTGGCGTCGCGAACACCAGTTGATAGGGGATCCACAGAGTAGCTGACGTACCCCGTGGTAGATCGTCTGGATAGACAACCCGCATTGCAATAGGGCTCGAGCCGCCTGTAGCTAGCCGACCGAGGATGACACCGAGAGTGCGGGTGTGGACGAGGTAAGAGACGATGCGAAGGGCGAGTTGCCAATGGTATTCGCTCGGGCTAGACATGTAGCGAGTCAAGTAGGACGCGGCGAAGCAGATGTCCGGCCTGCTGCAGCCTGCGAGCCAGAGTAGGCAGCCCCCCACTTCCTGGTAGTGCCTCGCTGTAGCTAGCTCGTTGTCCTCGCCGTTGTTCTCGTTGTGCGCGACGGGAAATGGAGCGGACTTGGCGAGCTTGGAGGAGAACCGGGAAACCGCTCGACTAGACTCAATGTACGCGGTCTGGGTGACCCAGAGAAGGTGGCGAGAGCGGTCTCGAGCCACCTTGAGGCCGAACATGAGGTTTATCGGCCCAGGTGGAGTTATTTTATTTTCCACCTGGTAGCGAGTCCGTGAAAGGTGTTATTTACCTGTTTGGTCGTCCTAGCCGCTACAACGATGTCGTCGACGTATGCGAGTAGCAGGACGTTTGGCAGACCGTCAGACCGTGGAGAACATAGATTCCCCAATCCGACTCGCAGCGCTTGAAGCCGAGGCAGACCAGAGCAACCTCGGAATCTTTCCACCATACCCTTCCAGACAGCTTGAGTCCATAGAGCGACTTGACAATGCGGAGGACTTGTGGCTGCTACCAGACTGCTGGTAGCCGTCGGGGAACGACATGTAGAGCTCTTCCTCGATGCTGCCCTTGAGATATGCACTTTCAACGTCGGCCTGATGATTCTCAAGGTCATAGGTCGCTGCCAGAGCGAGGAGAATGCGTAGAGACGTCAGGCGGCCTACTGGGGCGTAGGTGTCCTCGTAGTCAATGCCGGGCTCATGAGAGAAACCTCTAGCGACCAGTCTGGCCTTGTACTTCGCTATCCTCCCTTTGCCGTCGCGCTTGACCTTGTATACCCACTTCGCCCCGATGCTCGTCTCCCCTTTGGTAGCGTAGCCTCCTTTCAAGTTCCCTTCGCATTCAAGTTCTCGAGCTCGGCGTTGGCAGCTTTGCGCCATTCGTCCGCATCTGGGCGAGAGAGAGCTTTAGCGAGAGTGGTGGGCTCGTCAGAGGCCACGGAGGTGGCGGAGATGAATGCGGCCTCGGCGGCTAGGTTACCGTCGCGGGCGTAGCGTCTAGAGCTTCGGCATAGTTGCGTTGCCGGTGGCTCCGCGGGTGCGTCCATCTCGAGCGAGTCCGGGACGTCTGCAGGTGGCGGAGGCTGAGCAGGCGGCTCAGGCGGGTGGTTAGCAGCTTGCTGCTGCTGCTGGATAGGTGACGTCGGCGGCTGCGGTGGAGCTGCCGGAGGCGTACGAAGAGCAGGTGGAGGACGACTCTCCTTCACTGGTGGTGGCGGCGGCACCACTCCCTGTAAGGGGCCCTGTAAGGGGAAGTCCAGAGGGATCCCCGTGGCTGTGCGAACGTCTCTGGAGTTGATTAGACGTCCGCTTGACTCGATGCGGACAAGCCAGCCGCTGGTCCCTTCGTCTTGCCCAAGGATCCTCGCTTGTTCAGCTCTAGGCTTGGTGTATGCGTCTCTGGTCGCTCGTAACTCAGCAGGGACTTCAAAGCACACCTCGCCGAACTCGCGAATAGAGTCGAGGCTGGGCTGCCTACCGGCGAGGGTTTCCTATGCAGTCTTGCCGCTACCGCCCGTAGTAGTCTTATCGAGTAACCCGACGCAGGCGTAGCGGATACCTTGATCCCAACAGCGAGAGAGCGGTGTACAAACCGCCATAGCCCCAGACATGTCTTTGACCGTCCTGTTGAAGCGTTTGACCACCCCGTTGATTTCGGGATTATAGCGGGGACTTGTCTGATGAACTAGACCGAGGCGGAGGTACCGTTGAAGGGCGGCTCCATTTGTGAACTCCACTCCTTGGTCTGAACGGAAGCATTTGACCTTGACTGGCAGCTGCCGGTCGAGCCTGTTGACGAAGGCTTGTAGATGCGAGAGGGCTTTGGCTTTGGACAGTAGTGGATAAGCCATCCGAATAGCTGACTAATCAGCGACGAGGGCGAGGTAATACTCGCTACCAGTTGGAGGGTGAGAATGGTCCGGCAATGTCTGCATGTACAAGTTTGCGGTCCTCAGAGCCTCGCGGGCTAGTACCGTCTTTGGTGGTCCGAGTAGCCTTCTGGCGCTGGCAGGATTCGCAGTCTGATAGAGTAAACTATGTCAAGTTGGCACGGCGCATTCATTCAGACCGTCTCCCTCGTATCTACACCTCTCAGCGTCGCATCTGCAGTCCAAGTGGCCTCTCCGCTTGCTCTAGAGCATCGTCGTTTCGGCCACCTCGGCCTCAAGCCGCTGCTCGACTTGGCAGTTGCAGGCAACCTTCGCTATGACCACGAGACGCTCAAGTCTGACAACTATAGGGAAGGACACCTTTGTTGATGAGATTCAGCTTGATGTCGCCCTTGGAGATCGTGCAAGTAGCGAGATCGATCGTCCAACCCTCGGTACCAAGCCTGCCAGCAGACAGGACGCTCATGCGAGCCGCGGGGACGCAGTAGACGTCTCTGACAGAGATGGATTGACTAGTGGGTAGGCCGATTGGTAGCGTACCCTTCTCGGTTGACTCGATCTTCGTGTCTGGGTTGGCGAGACCAAAGCGCAGTGGTACCTCAAGGTTGACAAGGTCCTGGAGGAGACTGCGGTGTGCTACAAGATGGTGCGTCGCGCCGGAGTCAATGAGGAAACTCGAGTCATCTGTTGTCGAGTAGCGAGCACGTCGATGGAGACGCGTGCCATGAAGGCTTGAGGGTAGCCGTCAACGCTGTTGATAGATCCCCTAGCCTTCTCCAGCTTTGAATACAAGAACCGCTTGAAGTCCGCATGCAATGGTTCGCCAGCTGCCTTCTTCCTGCATTTGCCGATGGTATGACCCTTGGAATCGCAGTAGTTGCAGCGAACTACGTTGTCGCCGGACCCCCTGCCGCCGCCTCCTTTGCCTTTGCCGCCACCCTTTCCCTTGCCGCTACCGCCGCCACCGCCGCCGCTCTTCCCTTTTCCCTTCCTAGACTTGGAGTTGTCCATCTACGGGCCCCTTTGGGGTCTTTGATGAGGAACGAGACTTGAGCAGCGGTCTCGCGGTCTTGCTCGAGGACGCGGCGATTGGCCAGCGACTTGTAGATGCGTACAAGTTCCGTCAAAACTTGGCGGTCTTCAGGGAGAACAGCCCATTGGATCTTGAGGGACTCAAGGTCGTCGCCGAGGGACGTAAGGAAGCGCTCCGACTTTTCCCAGTTGTCTATGCGTACGCCAGAACTGATGGCTTCAGCGCTGAGACTTGATAATATTGCTCGTAGTGCTCGAGCACTCCTTCACCTGACGCTTTGAGTGAAAGTCGCAGTAGTGAGATGCGCCCAGAGAGGTTGGCGCAACGGGAGGTGGTGTCTACCTTGTGTGTGGAGCTGATGCGTCGATACATGTCGTTCGCCGACCACATGTACTCAACCTCCGCTTGAACACTATGGGAGACCGTCAACATCACCGTCGAGCAAGCTTCGTGCTCTCTGGTCGACCTCTCAACCCACAGCAGTCTCTGAGCGGCTGTGAAAACTGCCCCGGTAGTGCTCTGTGTAGCGTCGGGTTGGTCGTCTCCAGCTCGAGTTCCTAGGAGATACGCCCCAGGCGTCCTAACAGTTCGCCCTCAGTAACCTCGAGCTTCTGCGCCCTTCCTCAGTAGGTATGAGGTGATGGCACTTCTCCACTTGGTGAAGGACTCGGTACCCTGAAGAGTAGGGACCGTCTTGGCGAGGGAAGAGAGGGAATCGGCGATAGCTCGAGTAGCTGCGGATTTTTTATGGAGGTTGAGCGATGTCGATGGGAATGTCTAGAGTGATGACGAGGGATTTTCGAGGGGATCTAATGAGTGTGAGGTGTAGGCGAGGGTAGTGATCGTCACCGCACGAAGTTTTGTCGTGATCGGATCAGCGGATCTCGGTGTGAATAGGTAGCGAGGCGGTCGCTACCAATCGAGTCGTCGCCGTTTTCGTGGCTCGCAAGCGATGTCCGATAAAGGCTGCGGCTTTGTAAGTGGACGTACAGAAGCATTGGAGAGTCCAACCTGTTAATCTGTTGGAATTCCGCCACGTTTGTGTAGGTGTTTGAAGACGTTGTACAATGGTGCATAGGACATGTGCGTGAATGTCCGGATGGGGAAGCTGCCATCTAGGCCGCTTGCTACCCAGATAGGCGTGAAATCTGGACGCCTTTCCACAGGGTGCCAGAGACACGTGGTCTTCACGTGTCGAGTACTAGGCGATCATAGAAGACGACACAAGACGCTCCGCAATTCACCTGGTCTCCGTCTCCCTTTGCATCTCAAAAGACCGCGCTCGCTCTTGTCAAGCTTATCTTACACATTTCCTTTCATTTCCTCGACCACCTCCCTCCCTCCCCGGCGCTTTCACCCCTCCTCCCCTTCCCCTGATCATGCCTTCCGAGCTCCTCCATTTTCCCCCATCCTACACCCTCGTCGGGCTTTACCGTCTCCTCGCCGACCCATTCATCCGGGAACCCGTGCTAGACAAAGTCAAACACGCCTTCCTCCGCGGCGTTGTCGTCTCCACCATCTACTCAATCACCAGCTGGAGTACACTCCACTGGTTTGTGCGGAAGTTCCTCGTTGGTGGGGTAGGGTGGTTTGGTTTGGGGATGGGCCGGGCACGGGCGAAGGTAGGCGAGGCGGTGAGGGAGAGTAGTGCTGGTATGATACGAGTGGGACTTGGGGGACTGGGCGTGGATGTGGATCTTGTTCTCTGTACGTGTGCTGGATTCGAGATGACCAGGACTCACGAGAGCGAGGGCAGATACGCACCTCTTGATACTGCTTCCGCAGATTTCGTCGATACTCCGATTCTTCATCTACAAGAACCTAAAGATCGCGCGGTCGAGGGCTTACGCGCTGACCGTCGCTTCTCGCGGGAAGCCGAGCGAGTTCTGGTCGCAGGTACGCTTCACCCACTCTCAAAAGAGCTCCTCTGATCTAGAAAATCTGACTCTGGTCCGGCGTAGGGGTACATCGAAGAATGGGCGGACCCACCCCGACCCGCTTCTGGCGAGATGCTGTCCAACGGAAAACACAGACGAGCCGAAGCGACCTGGATCTCATGGTTACTCTGGTGGCCCACCCAGCTCGTCCTCCGCCATTGTGCGTTCGCCCTCACCCAATCAATCCACCAAGCTATACGCAATGTTGATGAAGAGCGCGTCGTGCAGACCTCCTCCTCCCCCTCTCCCCCGTACTCCCGCTCCTCGCCCCCCTGCTCACCTCCACCCTCCGATCCCTGACCACCGGCGAGTACCTACATTCGCCGTACTTCGAGGTGAAGCGCATGGGCACGGACGAGGTCTGGCGGTGGGTCGAGGAGCGGAAATGGGCTTATCGAGGTGAATCCCTCCTCCATACCACGCCAAATATCACTGAAGCGCGAACTCGGCCTTAGCATTCGGGTTTGCGGCGAGTCTACTCGAAACCATGCCGATTATCGGTCTATTCTTCAGTATCTCCAACCGCATAGGGGCAGCCATGTGGTAGGTCGTTCATTTTGCTCCTTCATCCAATGTGGCTGAGGTAGGTGTGCACAGGGCATTCGACCTGGAGAAACGACAGCACCTGTTTGCGAGTAACGTGATGAAGCCGCTAAAGCGCGACGAGGCGGGTGTGTTCGGGATGGGCGCGGTGACCGATCTGGGGGTGGACCTGAGGCAGGCGGAAGAGGAGATTGAGAAGAAGTGGAGTCGGAGAGCGTTGCACGGCAGGGAAGGCGATACGAAGGTATCATGAGCTCTTCTGTATTAGCGATGTAAGCGGCAGAGGTGACTCAGTCGCCTCTCTATCTGCAGTCGGGTTTACGGCTTTGATCATGCACAAAGCTTCTTCGACTTTATTCCTCGATTCCGGGCGTTACGTACCTGATTCTGCCAGAACGACTCCTCAGTGTCTAGATGACCCAGCAGCTGATTTTCATTCAATGCCAAAAGCTACTCTTGCGCGTTCACTGCATTACTCCACACACCAGCTTCACCCATTGTCTCGCAGGACACTTCTTCATGCAAAGCATCATGTGAAGAGCAGACGTCACGACAAGTTGGCATTCTTCGCCGATTTTTCATTACGTAATGTCTGGTCAGACTGCCCTGGCGGATTACACTCCAAGATGGCGCGCCCAACTTTCCTCCTTCCTCTCAATCGCCTCCTCTCAGCGTCCCCGCTCGTGTCGGTCATCATGTACTGTAACGCCATTCGATCTCACCATGCTACCAACTCTCCGATGTCAATGCTTCTCGCAGCGGTGTCAGGTCCCGTTCAGGAAGGTGCAAGGATGAGTTGAGGTAACCTTACTGACGAGCCATTCGGCACATGAAGGATGTTTGTCTTCACCTCACATCAACGATACAAATCCCTGGCTTGTACAAGTACGCTCTGAGAGCGACCCACATTCCTTTCCCCTCTCATCCTCAACCTCCTCTTCGGCTCGACGCCATTTCCCGCATCCCCGACACCACGATGCAGCTCCTCTCCCTCCTGGCTCCCCTCCCGCTCCTCGCGGCTGCTCACTCGCCCGCCCCGTACAACCCGTTCTTCCCGCCGAAACACACCCCTAACGGTATCCTTGTCTCGCGCGACCAGCTTACCTCTCGCGCAGAGCTCGAAGCGGCTGGTCGGGAAGCACTCGTCATGTCGCCGATGAAGGTCGGAGGGCAAGCAGTGGTGCAGCCGCTCACCTTCGAGGCTCGAGTCTCAGCTTCGGATATCGGTCACGGGCTTGGGAAGAGAGGGAAGGGCAAGGGGAAGAGGGGTATGGTCAGGAAGATAAGGAGGAGGGCGACCGCCTGTACCCCCCCATCGAGCACGACAAGCAGTGCGGAGCTGGGTGTGGGAGTGGCGGAACCGACTTCAAGCTCCGAGGTGATCGCTTCTCCTAGCATAACTACACGCACCGTGACATCACCCATCACGACGGGTATCGTCCCGGTTGTAACCTCGAGCTCGACCATCCCCGTCAGCTCAGCGACAACCCTGTCTGTCATACCCACAAATACCTCCACTACTACCACCCAAACCACAAAACACCACAGAACAGCAACCACCACTACCCACTCGTCCACCACTACCACTGCCTCCACCACCACCTCGTCCAGAACTTCCACTTCCACGTCCGCCGACTACACCGTCGACCCCGATGGGAACGGCCCGTTCTCAGGTTGGGGAACGTGGTTCGAAGATGGTCTCGGTGCATGCGGGTGGACTAACCACGCTAATGACCCGTAAGTCCTCCCCTCCCTTCAGCCATACAAATGACCTCAAAGCTGACGACATCAGTATCGTCGCCATTTCGGCTCAGGTCTTCGATAATTGGCCAACATGGAACGGTCTCAACCCTAACGAGAACCCAATCTGCGGCCAACACCTTGAAATCACCTGTGCGTACCCCCACTCTCACTGTCCTGGACCTCGGCTGATGTATTGTGCAGGGGGTGGGAAATCTTTGGTTGTTAAGGTGGCCGACCGATGTCCCGGATGCGATATCCGTTCCCTGGACATGTCGGCTGGCGCGTTTGAGCACTTCGCGACTCTCGACGTGGGACTGCTTGGGATGGATAGCTATACGGGGAATATCACTTGGAGTTGGGTTGAGGGGAGCGGGGCGTGAGGTCCTGGGCTGAGGGTTTACTAGGCGCTGGTCGCTATGCAGGACATTATGATATTTTAGGGGCATTCAGAGCGGGAGAGTCCGCAGCTCAGACTGGACACACAATCGACTGCCCAATGAGATACGCTAGTCTTTCGTGGTACACCAGTCGTAAGCGACGCTTTCGCTGTTGTACCCTCACCGGTCCGACGTCCCGACGTTCTCCGACTGAACCCTTGCACCGAGCCCATCGCCTTTACTCCCGCAAAATTCGAAAACAATTTCCCGGGGCCCCATCATCAGGTTACGCGAGGTTCGGGCCAGGGCTACGAGCGTTGTGAAATAAACTACGAAACTCTCTACATGTCTACGACCAGCGTAAGCGTTCTCCCACGCGCCCTCAACAATGCCACCGACATCCGCCTCATCATGAGGTCGAAGGCACCCGGACAGAAACTCGCCTTCCACCCTTGTATGGTGTCCCATGTCGCATCGCCGATTGACCCGCCCGTAGTGAAGACGAGTGGGTGGAAGGTCGCCCGAGTGTCTCCTTGGGGAGGCAGCCGAGCCACCTTGTCTTGATGTTTTCGATCCATGACGGTGCTCAGCTGCTTCTTAACGAGCTCGTCCGGCGGTAAGTCGGAATGGGTTCGGGACACGGTTGCGCATATCTGGCGGGCCAATACCGAATGCGGAGACACGACAGTAACGTCGAAGTCGGTCACCGCTCCCCTGCAGTCTGCACCGCCGGTGAGGCGAAAGCAATTTTGGCTCTCCCACCGGATATCGTTGCGCCTGGAAGAAACACCGTTTGTGGGTTCGTTGGAGACCTGGGCTCCGAGAAAGGTCTCCAAGCCCCGAATGAGCGAAATCTTGACGTGGTTGTGACGAATGGTCGCCGGCCGAAGGTTTTCCGAATCCCCTCTTTTTGTCCGCCCGCTCCCACCATTCATGCGGATAAAATATAGACCTTTGCCCGCGGACGAATATCCTCTCCCCACTCCAAAATCCTTCTCCAGGATGTCACGCGCGCCGCGTTCTCAGAGAAGCCCGCCGAGGTGGTACATCAAGAGCAAGTTACACTGCGGCCTAATGAGGAGCAGAGTGAACTTCGACCCGCGGTTTCTGAGCGGGAGACTTCGACGTCCAGCACTGACGGGGACGAGGACGACGGATCCAGAGAAGAGCTCTTTGTCGGGTTTGACGCATAAGGCGGAGAACGCAAAGGCGGTGAGGAAGTTGTAGCTCTACCAATCATCAATCTGACAGCTTGGTAGATGTCGCTATTTTGCCGTTCGCGGTGCTCTTGTACCTCTCGGCTTACCTTTGATCGCGGGAACTTGTAAGTCCAACGCTCGTGAAGTCTGCTTTAGCTGAACGCTTCAGGGCCAACGCGCGATTGCAAGGTCTTCAAAAAGAAGTGCTGAATGGCGATGATACCCACTATTACCTCGCCCTCGTCTGCTTCTTCATCCCCTACATCATCTTCTCGGTAACTCATCCCTTCTTCCACCGGTACCCGCTGACCCCATAGATCCCCGGGACCTTGCTGGCGAAAGCGATCAACCCATCCTGGTCCATCGCGACCGGCGCCATCTTCTGGTGAATCGACGCGACATGTCAAGCGGCAGCATTCAATCGCGCCGGTCTTTTCACATGCCGACTCTTCGTCGGGATCGGCGAAGCCATGTTCGGTCAAGCCATGGCATTTCACCATTCCCTCTGGTATACCAAGCTTGACCTCGCCAAGCGAGTCGGTCTCTTCATCTCCGCTGGAGCACTATCACTATCCGGCGCGTTAGGCGGTCTCATCAGTTTCGGTGTCTGGAGCATCAAGAACAGTCCGATTCGCCAGTACAAGATCCTGTTCCTCATTGAGGGATGCCCGAGTGTCCTCCTCGCCATCCGTGTGGCACTGTTCATGCCTCGACCCCACAACGGAGCCGATACCTTACCGAGGATCAAAGGACGCTCTGTCTTACCAGGCTCAATGCGTAGTCCTCGGTGGATGGAGGGGCGCGAATCAATTGGGCAGGCGTGAGGCGAGTTTAAAACGACTGGAAGACCTACGTAGTCTCCCTCATGTGAGTGTCTGCTCCTTTGATTTCGTATATACCCCTCGACATCGCTAACACCGCCCTAGATACTCGTGCATGAACCTAGGCCTCGGATCCGTAGGCGACTTCCTCCCGGCAATCATCCGCGGCTTCGGCGCCAGCAACAACGCCCGAGCCCAACTTCTCACCGTCCCGCCCTACGCCACCGCGCTGGTCTTCATGCTCCTCCTCACGTCCTTCTCCGACTGGCGTCAAGCCCGCGGACTCCCCGTCGCAGTCGTCCTCATCATCGGTATCGTATGCTGGTCTATCCTCTACAGCGTCCCCGCGGCCCACATCACCACGCACCAGTACAGTGCTAGATACTTTGGCTGTATCTGCGTCGTCGTGGCTGGGTATACCAAAATAGCCCTCATCATCGGTGAGTCCATCATACCTCATCGGGCTGATGTTTAGCATCGACATCCACGAATGCTGGCGAGCAGTCCCAGCGCGCAGCTATGCTCGGGATGCTGAATTTAGTCGGTCAATGTCTCTCCATCCTCACGGCTTTCCTGTAAGTACCGCCTAATTCCGTGGCGCTTCCGCTAAGCTTTGCGGCCCGTAGCTTCCCCTCGAAGGAAGGCCCGCGCTTCCACAAGGGTACCTCCGTAAACATAGCCTTCCAATGCTTCGGCCTCGTCCTGGCCCTCTGCATGACGGCGTCTTACCGCTACGAAAATCGACGTCGGGACAAGATCGAGGGTGGCAGACCGGCGTTTGGGGAGGCGTTGAACGTGCAAGAGGAATGTGATTTGGCTCCAGGTAGGTGCTCGGTAAGCTGGCGAAGGATGAAGAATGATGGGGAATAGGGCTCCGCTATGTCGCTTGAGTGGTACTGCTTCTTCCGGTTCGGAAAGGTGGTATAGGGGAGAAAAGGACATCAGAATCAGTGAATCATCTCCCGAGGCGATCTGCGGTCATGTATCATGAAGGTCTACAAGGAAAGGATACGGAATGCCGAGATGTAGACTTGTCTGGTACACAGCTCAATCCTACGAACCTGAAGAGTATCCACGAAACCTATTCTTTCCATAATGTCGCGCAGACCACATGATACTCTAATGTCTGTATTGACCCCACAGACACTCTGACAATCTAGACTCCCGCGCGTCCCACTGTTTTTCCTTCACTTCCGCACTCCACCTGTTATCGCATCGCGTTCCCACGACAGCCAACATGGGACCCGGCTTATGAGGATCGCTTTGCTTCGCATCGTCTGCATTTCCGATGTCAAAGCCGGCTTTGGTGTCCCCGCCGCTGCCGCTACCGGTGCACTTCACCTTACTTCCCTCTCAGCTTCCTGGACGGACTCTCACTCCGTTGTTATACACCATCGTCGTATGTCTTCCATCCCGCCCATTCTTACCAAACGTCGGAGCATAGCAGTTGTATGAGACCTGACGCAAACGCAGAATGATCTCCCAATCTACCTGACCCTCTCCCCCTCCCATCAACCCCACCTATCCCTGCTCCCTCTTCTCCTCGCCCTACACCCAATCCCGCCTCTCCATATCCTAACATCCCTCCACCTCGCCCCATCCGACTATACCCTCACTCTCGACGGTGTCGCGCCGTACGTCGATCTATGGGTGGCATTCCCCATCGCTCGACGATTATGCGAGAACTTGGGCTTGGGACGGCGGTTCTGGGATGATCAAGACAAGGGACGTGGGCTGTTGGGTGAGGAGGTCGGGGAAGCTGTCAGTTGGGACGAAGGAAACACTATCGGCCATAAGTGGGTTCTGTTTGGTAGGAGGGGTGGAGCACTGATGAGGGGTGAGAACAGCTGGGTGCCCAATGCAAAACACCTCCCGCCATCTGCGTACTCCTTATCGACATTACTAAGCACGCCATTCTCGAGCATCTCCATCATCCCAGACGACCGATGTGTGCGTCCGCCTGGAGTGGGAAATGTCTGAGCTGAGTGGAGTAGATCTCAACTCCGATCGATCCGGGACGACGGGCAAGTATTGCTGTCGAAGGGCTGGAGGATCGGTCGAGGATTAGGGAGGGAGAGTGGGGGCGCGCTTGGGAGGGCTTATTGCGGTGGTCCGTGATGTGAGCATTCCTCTCATCAAACGCCATGCTTCTTGATAATGATTAACGACTCGCGCGTAGGGCTTGGGAGGAGTTTCTCCTGTTTCCCGTCAGTTATCATGTAGCGATTCTTGGCGAATCTGATGGGACCAGTCCAAACCGCCCCGAGATCCTCGGATACGAGATCACAACCTCTCCACAATACCTACCATACTGCATGACCTCCTCCCCCGACTTCCAAGACTAATTTCCCCGGACTCTCGCACATCATTCGCGCTCACGCTAGCAGACCTCACTCTCCTTCTCACACCCAGCCCACTACTTCCAGCTCCATCAATCCCTTCTCAGCTCATCAGTGCGGTGACCGGGCTCAACCGCTTTCGGAAACCTCGAAGAGAGGGGCTATCCGCGGCCGAGACCAAGCGGAGAGAGTTGCATGCGAGGGCGAATTTAGCGATGGCGGAGATGGTGGGATGGGTGATGGTCGGTGCGTGGCGGATAGAACACTCGTACAGCGTGGATGAATGGAGAGAGGACGGTGTCTCAGCCCTCGATCATCGGCAGAATGGTACGACGCGCGGTGCTGCCATTCTGAGTGGAGAAGATGGGTCAGCGGAAGACGGGGATGCTGGACGACGACGACGACGATCCTTCGCCACGAATGGGATGGAGGAGGAGCACTCCATCGAGGATCTCGAACGACGTCGTGGCGGATCACCTCTACCTGTAAGAACACGGCGTTTCCCTGACGAGCAAAGAAGACCGCGGGCACTCCACCGCGATCGACCCTCCCGAGACCGCTCTCCTCCCCGCGACGACCACGACGACGACGTCAGCTCGGAAGAAGATCAAGACCTCCTAGACGAGGCTGTTGAAAAGGGTAAAGAGCTGATAGAAGGCGCCGAGGAGGTGATGCTCAGCGAGAATGGGGATGGGTGGTGGATGTATATCTCGATGGTTGGGGTCGTGGTGGTCGCGCTTGCTCTGGGAATCATTGGGGGATGGCGTGGCGAGCGGATCTGAGTCTAGCTTGCGGAGGCGAACGGTCTGTGTGGCTGTTGAGTCTCGGTGAGGTGGCCTATGGTGAGCTGACCTTCACTTGCGTTCGTAAGCTGATCATTTCGGCTGTTGATGACGAGCTGTGGCGCGCAAGCGATACAGCTAAATTCATGGCTACATGTACTAGGTGGATCTTCCCATTAGGCACGATTCTCCTGTGGGACGAACGAGTCGATGAAGGGAGTTCCACTTACTGGGACGTCTTTTCACAGTACCAGTCGCGCGATTTACAATCTGAATCCTCAATCGGAAATCGGACACCAATACACCCTTAGCTAGAGTCACCCTTATTTACCTAGGCTCCGAGTATCATTATTGTCACCCCATAGTCCTTATCCATATCATATCCACATCTGTGTTGAGCCTCCACAGAGCAGTCTCGTTACCGCGCTACACCGACCGACAATCAAATCAAGCCACGTATATTCAGAACGTCCCATGATCGATTTGAATCAACTTGGCTAACCTCGAGTTACCTTCGAGTTACCTAGATCTACTTTGAGCCATCTCCTCTTGATAAGCGTAAGTGAGAAGCACGTCATATAGTCGGCGCGTGCAAGCGCTCGACGGTCCGTGACACTTGTGTAATGTTTTAGCAACCAACCTGCTCATACGAGTGTCCGGTGATTTCAGGTGATCTTCTGTGGACTCCACATGACCTCATGTATAATGCCAGGTGAGATTTGGGCGATTTTGTCTGAACGAGGTTGTCACAGATCTGTCAGAGATCAAGGGAGGCTACCACAGACTAAGACTGGTACATGGAGTGTCTCTGATTCCTCACTGCGTCATGATCTGACCTATTTGCCCGTCACACCATGACACATGACACATGACTCATCTCGGCAGGATACCTGTAGTGTTACTTCTCAATACGATCTACGTACTACGCGGTTGCAGTAAACACTCTGAAGAAGCTCCTCCCAAAATTGTGGTTATCGAGGTATTTACACTCCCCATTTTTATACCATCTCTCTCCCCAAGGATCAAGCTCATCCAAGAGTTCCCCCTAACAAGACCTCTCTCAGTCACTCATGCGACCAATCTTGACCACTTCAGCTTGCTGGATCCTTCCAAGCCCGTAGTCCAATTGCATCACAAATTCAGTAACTATTCCCGTCAGGTTTCGTAGAAGCCATAGCGAACCTTGCTTTCCACACTGTCTTTGGTGCCTGTCATTCAGATCTTCCAAGGACAGGTCGTAACACACTGGAGAAATTGGGGCTGTGACCCAACGAGAGTGGACTTAAACTGGGACCTAAAGAGGTGTAGGTTATCAAACACAACTGATGACATACAATCTGGAGCCGGGGACCCTGCGGACAAAGTCATCGAACTAAAACGCAGTACTTGCGCAACAATTCCAGTTTAGTACCTTGTGCAGTAACATCTCCATCTTCGGAACCCATGCAACTCTTGAACAAAGAGTCTGTGTCTGCTGCAGTGGCACTGCTGTTGATCAGGGCTGGATAAAAACATAGAGACCCTCCTGGTAGAGACCCTCCTGGTAGAGACCCTCCTGGTAGAGACCCTCCTGGTAGACCCTGGTGATGTAGATTGGTCTGGTGCCAAGCTACTACATCCGGAAGATAAGCTCATTCCATCTGAGTCCAATGATGGATCCAATAGCGCCTTGGTGGACTGAGATGCCTCCTACCCCCGCTCTGCAGCAGTCCAAATCCTCCAGTGTCTATCCCTGATGTATTGTTGTAAGTGGATGAGGATGAGCCCATCAGAGTCTGGTCTAAGAGGTTAGATATCACCGACTGTCACGGTGCTACGTCGACCAGCAAATAGGCCCGATGCTCAGCTCCTATAATCGGCGACGGTCGTCAAAGTTGGGCTACCGTGGTCGAACTTAGCTGGAATAACTCGAGGACACGCGTGGGTGTAGCCGAGTTAAGTGCCGGTTGAGTAGCGTGGGCTAGAGATGCAGAGATGAGTAGGCTAGGTAACTATAGTGACTTTTCTATCTCGAATCGCTGGTTCTCCCCGACTCTCCAGTCCATCCCTTTTATACATCGCCTTTCAGGCCTATCTTCGATGACGTTCGGCGATGTTCGGCGATATTATCCGAGCTTCAAGTCACGATCGTGACAGTTTCGGCGATGTTAGGCGATGTTCGGCGATATTATCCGAGCTTCAATTCACGATCGTGACACCGACAAGGTTCCGGAAGTATGGGACGTTGCACTTTGATTGAACGGACTTATTTGTTGAGATGGTGCCTTCTGGATCAAGAGACCCATCCTCTTTGTCTGCATTGGTGGACACAAAGTTTGTACAGCCGGAGATGGATCATCTCCCCAGAGCTCAGTAGCTGACTTGACAGTATTTCCTGAGACAGTGTCTATCAAGTGGTCTTTAAAGGCTGAAATATCATTTCTTGGTGGCAGCGCTCCTCTCTCAGAGGACATTGACTTCTCAATCCAAGCCATGGTGCCTACTTTAGCGTCTTGATTAGTGTCCTGGCTGCCCATGCCATTTGAAGCTTTGGAAGAACAGCCAAAGCTGATGTCAGACGCGTAATCTGCATAGGAACACAACTCTTGATGGCAATTGTTACCGCTGCCTCCCCTTGTGTAATCATCATTGTTGCTATCAACCCTCAAACACGTTTCCTTTCCTAGCTTGTCATGAGGGTATTACAACATCCAAAGTTATTGGAAGTGTAGCACAGCTAGAGCCTGGGTCATTGTCCAACTCTGTGCTCTCTCCAATTGTAGTTTCATCCTTGGTGGCACTTAGCTTGTAATGCCAGTGAGCATAGGCTTCATTGAAGAGCTTGGTCTGCTGATATCCGCTCGCCAGTTCTGGCTTGGGTCGCAGTGTCTCGGCATTCCAGTCCTGGATGGTGCTACAGCCAGGATCAGCCTAAGCCAAGCATGAAGTCATGCACTGACTCATACCCCCTCTGGTGGAAGGTGGCCAGAGCTGTTCTCGATGGTCGCTGTCACGACCCGTCCCTAGAAGACCGAGAAGCACTAGAGACAGGATGGACTGCAAATGTATACTAAGACTAGATGAAGATGGACTAGTGAAATTGGTTTACGATAGAAAGGTATATGGAATGATCCTGCAAGCTTAGACCTGGACTGGACGGAAGCCTCGGAGAGGCTGAGTTTCCCATGAGAGTAGGTCTTGGGCAAAGACTTATGGTAAGTTTGATCCTTGGGGAAAGGATCCCCAACCCCTCAGAAGGAGGGGTTAATATAACGCTATGAACGAGACATGTGAACGGTAGGCGAGTCAACAACGAATCATGAAAAGTCTCAGGTGAACAGAGACAGATCTGAGACATTCTCAGCTGTGCAGAGATAATCACGCAGAGATTCTCCCTTGACATGAAGTTCTCAGTACGCAAGTGATCCACGAATCATAAAGTGTCTCAGGTAAACAGAGACAGATCTGAGACATTCTCCGCTGAGCAGAGATAATCACGCCGAGATTCGCTCTTGACATGGACTTCTCGACGAGTGTCTTGCCCAGGTTCACATCCTTAGACATCGAATTCCTCTGATGACCAGAGAAGTCTCTGTTTGTCTCTGCTGAGTATCTCAATCATGACAAGGTGGCTGACTCTATCAAAAGGGAACAGTATCAGAATTCAATTAAGAGAGATCACATCCTTCCTCAATATACAAGTCATGACAGTTGCATCCCTCAGAGGCGTAGGAGACAACAAGCTCTCTTTCAGTCTTATAAGGTTTTATCCACATACTCTTGAGGGCAGCAATTTTGTATTGCATTTGGAATCGTACTCCCATTGATTAATTGATGCATCTCTGCAGGATTCAATGTCATCCTCCCAACCCTTATGACAGTCTGGGGCCATGACGGCAATTGCAATGATACCCAATATGACCTTAGGGTCGGACCTTATCAGTCAGGGCTCATAATCATGCATCAGTATAGGTGGTAAATTGCTTAACCTAGATGCACATCGTGTTCGTGGCTGGGAAGCCTTTCAGCTGGTGGGTTTCTACGTGGAGCAAGATTTGACATTCTTCTCGTCATTGATATTCACACCAAACAGCGTTTGTTTCAGATGACAAATCCATCACATGTCTCTCAGCCTCACTAGTCAAAGCTGATTGAAGTTAGTGAGGCCAGCAGGACATACAGATGTTGATATCTTGAAATGTACAATCAAAATGTGTCAGTGCTACGCCGACCAGTGAATGATCCCGACGCTCACTCCAACGTCTGGCAAAAGTCGGCGAACTTGGACGAGTAAATGCCTCTATACGGCCAGCGTAGGGGAAACTATCGGGGACGTGTGAGAACGAAGCCGAGGTAGCCACTGGTCGGATAGCGAAGTCGATGCAATGGCAAATCTAGAGTACTACAAGGTGAGTTAAGTCTTGAATCGCTGAGGCTATCCCTCAGCAATCTACTTCGGCAAGTATTGGAAGGCTGAAGGCGGGTCGCGGTGGTTTCGGTCGTGTGATGTTGAGCAAATGTAGCCGGAATAGGCCATTTGATGTTCGATGAGCCTACTCTGATTCGCATCGCCACACAATCCAAGTGCAACATTTCTTCTGAGGAGACAAAGTAGCTGCTATCTGCCCAGCTATGATATTTGTCTTGGGCCCACTGATCACAATGTGTCCATGGAAGGCCTGATGGATGAGCATCAGAGAGAAGACGGATAGACTGCAATTGTTTACAAGCTTGGGGTGAGAATGATGAAGATATCCCGTGAACTTGTTGATTGGTTGGACAGTAAAGGCAAGCTTGGAGGATCGGAGACAAGCTAGAGATGGTGAGAGTGGCCGTGTTGAGGTGAGCCAAGGTGAGGCCTTGATCAGGGAGACAAATGATGTTTGATTTTGATTCTTGAAGGAAGGGAGAGCGAAGGTCAGAATGATCCAGCTTGTATATTCCGGATGTCAGGGTGCTACGCCGACCAGTGATAAGGCCCGACGTCCAACTCCTACGACTGGCGATTGTGGCCGAAGGTGGCGATTGATAGGCAAAGAGGGTCCAGCGTCAAAGGTACTGTCGGGGACGTATG
>JAABUP010002270.1_pt1 | contig 37849 bp, 52 predicted proteins | sample 5559201 | NCBI WGS metagenome assembly JAABUP01 (sample SAMN10711887, study PRJNA513373) | rock metagenome | isolation source: Antarctica rocks | place: Antarctica | reverse complement strand
CTGAGGCATCTGAAGGTTGTGTTGACCGGCTGGCCTGGGCAATCTGAGACGCAGCCCAAATGCTGTGCAGCACTGCTAGCCTGAGTCTGTGCCAAGTCTGAAGGAGCGCATCTGATGGCAACTGCTCAGATGGTGTGTCTGCTGCCAACAAGCTGGCAACTGAGACCACAGGCAGATACCCTGTCATAGCTTGCCAAAGGCGGCATAGCCACTCAGTGACTGTGGCTGCAACCGGGCATGTGATGAACAAGTGGCTAATGGTTTGAGGCTGACTGGGGTCGATACAGCAAGAGAAAGGGCAGTTGGCCTGTGCTGGCAAGGCCCTGCCAATGTATGCTTTGTAAGCTCCACACATCAAGCTGCCATGCAGCAGGCGCCACCATAGGACCCTGTGCTGCCTGTCCAGATAGGAAGCGCTGGCCAACTCCCAAATGTGTCGCCACTGTGCCTGCTGAGGGTGGCTGCCACATGCCTCCAGCACATCAATGATGTCGTATGAAGCTGACCTGTCCAAAGGCAGCTGAGGTGCCGGCTGCTGCTGCATATGTTGTTGATGCTGTTCCTGACGTTGTTGCTGCCGGTCTGACCAGTGCAGTCTAGGGGTCTGCGAGGGGGTCATCCATGCTGGCAAAGAGGCAGACATTTCTGAAGTGAGGCGAGCTGTGCCTCTGGAGCTGGGCTGCATGGCAGCCACCCACCTGAGCTCCATGGCCTGCAAGGTCTCATCCACTGATCGCCCCGATGTTGGCATCGGCAAAAGGCGTGGGCGGCAGGTCAAACCGCTCGGGGCCAATGGGTGCTTGGTGGCAAAACACCTGATGAGCCGTAAGCGTAGGCCCGCTTGTCTGACCACCAACTGATGAGCTGGCTGGCTGCCCCAACCCCACACCCCAAGTGACAAATGATGCGGGCCCCACAGCTGACCTTGCAAGTACAAGGGACTGCCTAGCTGAGCTGGCTGGTGCGTTGGGCCCCTCCAAGGCCTGGAGGGATCCCAAGAGATGACCTGGACAGGGCTGGGATTAGAGACAGGCTCTGGTGGGGTTTGTTGAAGTTGCAGATGGGGGGTAATGATGTGGAGCTGGCTTGTCTGAGCATCTTGAATCAGTTGTTTGCCGGAGGCCGAGAGGATGAAACCAAGTGCATGCTGGGGCTGAGCTGACAATGGTGCGCCATGCTGGAGGAAGGGCCAGCAAAACTGAACTCAACTCACTTGCCAGCAGCTGGGGTTGCTGAAGCTGCAATGAAAGCCGCAGGTGAGCCACCTTAGTGATGCCCGCTGAAAGCATAAGGGGCTTTTGCTGAGGAGTCAGGAATGCAGCAGCTGGGTAGGCAGTGTTGGCTGTAGCTGAGCTGGCAGCAGGCTGACAAATCTGCCTGTTGAAGAAGAGTGGCTCGTTTAAAACATCCGATGGCAGCATGGCAGTGACTGGTTGAAGGCGGTGAGGATGAAGAGCCCTGAAGGCCGCCACATAGGCTGACAGCCGAGCTGGCAATTGCAACTGGTCTGTGCTCAGCGTGCTGAACAAGATGCTGGCCCCATAGCCCAAGGGCTGAACCTGAGAGGCCTGACTCAGGTGGTACAATTGGAACACCTTCCAAGCCAGCCTCAAGTAATCGGGAAATCACCTTTGCTTGCAGGGCTTAGATCTGTGTCGGCACATGCACAAGCCCCACACCCACCTTGGACAAGGGCAGGGAGCTGGGAAGAGTGCAGCCCCAGGGCCAGAAGAGGGCAGATGGGCACTGCCCTGAGAGCAGCCTTGTGCCAAAGCCACAGCATCATCGCTATGGTTGGCCTGCTGAGCTGATGCCACAAACTTGCGTAGCTGTTGGCTGAGCTGTTTCAGCAGCGGCTCTGAGGGCCGTTGGAAGCTTGCATGATACCACAGCGAGGCAGCTAGGACTTGCTTGGCCACATGCACCCTGCCCAGAAATGACCCCGAGCCCCGAGCTGCCCAATGCCTAACCTTGGCGCTGATGGCATGATAAATGCCTGTGAATTGCTGATGTGAGGCTGCCTGCATGTCGTATCCCAAGAGAACCCCAAGATGCTTGATGGTTTGTTGGCCTGTGATAAAGCTGATGCTGGGGAGGGCAGCCACTGAGGCTGAGGCGAGGGGTCTGTGCTTGAACCAGAAAACCACGAGACTTGCTGACATTGAGCTGGCTGCAGGTGGCCGCGCAAAACAGGGCTATGCTGCTGTCAAGAGCCGCCTGAGCATCTGAGGGCTGAAGCACATGCAAGGTGGTGTCATCAGCATGTTGGTGGCTGACAGGTGCTGGCTGACCATCTGGCATAGTGATTGGCCTGATGACACATTGCTGGGCTTGGTGTCTGAGGTGACTGGCCAAAGGTTGGGCTGCCAAAACATACAATAGGGGTGACAGTGGGCTACCTTGTTGTACCCCTGATCGCTCAGGAAAGCTGGATGACTGCCAGCCATTGAAAGCAGCTGTAGCTGAGGTGTTCTCAAGCATGATGCTGACCCATTTGCAAGCGCGCTCGCCAAACCCCATGTTGGACATGCAATCCAACACCCAGGGGCGGCTCAGGCGGTCATATGCCTTGCTGAAATCCAAAAAAACCATGCAGCCAGGCTGACCTGTTTGCTGTAGGTACTCCACCTCCTCTAAGTGGCACAACACATTGTCGCCAATCCACCGACCAGGCACAAAAGCGGTCTGAGTGGGGTCCACCACATGCTGAAGGGCAGGCCCAAAGCGGGTAGCCAGAGCCTTGGCCAGCAGCTTGTAGTCGCTGTTGAGGAGGGTGATGGGGCGGTAGCTGTCCAACAGGGCCTTGGAGCCCTTGCCCTTGTACAGCAAGGTGATGACCCCTTGAGTCATGGAGGTTGGCAAGCAGAGGCCATGCTGAGCTTGAAAGGCATCTTGCAGGACTGCCAGCAGCTCTGACATTAACTGCAAAACGGGGGCCGGGAACATCGACGCCGCGGAGGGCCCCCTTGGGGGGCCCGAAGCGGCGTCGGTTGACCACGGCCCCTGCTGTGAAAACCAGAGGGTCCTAGAAAGGTCACTTTTGCAGCTCTGCAGACTAAGGTTGTTGTCACACTCTCGCGAGCCGCAGACTGCAAACACCGGGTGGCGCACCACGCACAGCGCGGATCTCTGTGTGCAGCACTCTGTGTGTGGACCTCAGCTGGTGTGACTTGATCTTGAACTGACAGCTCAGGCGAGAAGGAGCGTGTCGACGGGCCGGCGTCTCAATCTGTTGCGGTCCCCGCATACCCACTGCTCCAGGGTCCTCAACAGACTATGATTCTGTTGGCAGCTACAATGGGCCTCAGCAGCGCGCAGCTCAGCAGCACACATCTCATTGCCTGTTCTGCTGGGAACTGGACGTTTGCTATCAACTTTGTTGCTGATGCTGAGACCATCTGCAGCTCAAATATGTGCACACACAGCTTGTTAAGTTTTGTTGTCTTTACCTGCTCAGTTTTGCAGTAGTATCTGCCAGGCAGTGCGCAACACTGTTTGGTGTTGCGCCTCCCCAATGTATTTGCCTTGCAGGTGTATGTGCCTTGGCAGGCGATTCACAGCGGCAGAACAGGAATTACTTGGTGGCTCACATATGGGCAAAGATGACCTTGGGCTGCTGAGCTAGAGGCAGTTCGTTCAGCTGCACGTCAGCATGTATCATGCGGTGGCAGCAGCTGTGATGACAGTGAGGAGATTGCTGGTGTAAATGGAGACGTTGACATGAAAGAAGGCGCTGTTGACACAACACCGAAGGAGGTCTAGCTGTGCTTGTACCTGTGCTCTGCCCTTTTCTTACTTACTTGCATGCATTCTGCAGTCTGTTGCTTGCTGCCTTGTTCTGTGTCTATGCTGTTTACCTATATATTGTGGCACTCGCATTGAAGACTATCAAGGCCATGATTCGCAATGACTGCACAAAATGCAATGACAACATCAAGCTGATTTCTGGAGTGTGCTCAAGCTGATTGAAGGGGAAGGATCCCAACATGACTCTGGCTGCTTTTCAGAGCCTGTGGTGCCATACCGGTATTTTGGCATCTGTCACATCGCCGCCAGGGGACGTTGAGGACCGGTTGGAGTTGCAATTGCGACTGTCAGCCTCATGCCCTGTGCCGTTGTGCTAGCATTTGCCCTGTTAAGCACGGGTTGTCTCTGTGAGTTGATACATAACTTTGTTTTTATCAGTGTTTTTTGTTTTGACTTTGGCGGCTTTTTCCTATTTATCAGATTGAATAGGGTATGGTGGCTTGCCAAGTTGGATTGGATTTTTTTTATTTTTTTTTGGGTTACAAAGGAATTGTCCACCCTCCGTCAGAGAATGGAGGTACCGAACGAACCTGGTTTGTGCCCGAACACCGGCCTAGAAAACACTTCCTAAGCGATCAGTTCAAGGCAAGTAAGATGTCCTCTCTATGCCAGCTGGTGCTAACGAAGATACCAGACAAATGTAAGTTGTGTGAAACACCGGCCTTGTCAAGATGACAAGGCGATCAGTCCACGACATAAGGGACCCCCCTCAGGAAGGGTACTCCAGAAATGATGAGAGGGTAAAGTCCAAACCTGCAATCACCCCTACGAAAACGTAAACAAGCATCCCACAAGTCCATAAAGGCGCCATGACCAAAGCAAGCAAAAGGTGTCCAACAAGAAAAGACGCATCTGCCTAATGCATCAATCTGAACGAAAGTGTTTGCCATCACCAGTCACATTGGCCATCAAGGTGACACAACGCTAGCAAATAAAAGATGTCCAACCAGAAAAGATGCATCTACCTCATGCACCAACAAGGATGGAAGTGTGTGCAAACTACCAACAACAAAAACTGCCTGGTCAATGTGCGGCAAGTAAGCAAAAGATGTCCAGCTAGAAACAATGCATCTCCCTCATGCATCTACCCAGAGGAAAGTGTGTCACAACGGCTTAATAAGGTGACACGAAGCAAGCAAATATAAGATGTCCAGCCAGAAAACACGCATCTCTATCATCAACATGGAGTGTGTGCATACTACCAATCACTGACCTTGCTCAAGAATTGTGCAGCAAATAAGTAACAGATGTTTCTAGCTAGTAAAGACGGCTCTCTCAAATGCATCAGTCTACTGGAAAGTCTGAAATGTAAGGTGTGAGTATCTCCAATATCCTGCCATCTGGAGCCCACCCAGCTGACTTAACAATAGGAGTCCTCAAGTACGTTGTCCAGCCAGAAAAGGTGCATCTGTCTAATGCATCAAGCTAGAGGAAAGTCTGAAATGTAGGGTCAGAGTGTCTCCACTATCTTGCCATCTGGAGTCCATCCAGCTGACTTAACAATAGGAGTCCTCAAGTACGTTGTCCAGCCAGAAAAGGTGCATCTGTCTAATGCATCAAGCTAGAGGAAAGTCTGAAATGTTAGGTTAGATTGTCTCCACTATCTTGCCATCTGGAGTCCATCCAGCTGACTTAACAATAGGAGTCCTCAAGTACGTTGTCCAGCCAGAAAAGGTGCATCTGTCTAATGCATCAAGCTAGAGGAAAGTCTGAAATGTAGGGTCAGAGTGTCTCTAATATCTTGCCATCTGGAGCCCACCCAGCTGACTTAACAACAGGAGTCCTCAAGTACGTTGCCAGTGCACTTCTCCATCCAGAGTCCAAGACTGAAGTTATGTCGATCCTGATGCCACCAGGAGGCCTGCCATGATAGTGTATGGTCCTCACAAGAATACTGCAACAGGTGCCTTGCCGCAGGTGCCGTGTGCGCTGCTATGCTGTGCTATTGGTGATGTCCCCAAGGCAGGTTTGCAGCTTTGCGTCTCAGAACTACACCCGTTCGCTGGAACCGGCTGACACAAGTAGACTCTGACTGTCCGGAACTTTTTTTTATTTTTAATTTTTTTGGGAGGGATGGATATTCATTACACAAGTGCAACGATAGCAACATCAAGAGTCCACCACAAGCCGTAGAGGCCACAGCTAACACCACATCTTGAGTTTGTCCATGCTGCCATCGGACGTCTCGAACGAACCGCTCTTCTTGAACAGACAAATTCTCAGCCTGCTGCCAGATCAGGCTCTTTGCTGTCCCCAGCAGCAGCTTCTATGCAAACTACAGATGGTCCATCAACCTCAGCTGTGCCTGCATCGGAAGCAGACCCCACCCTTGTTGCTGGGCCTGCTAACACACCCATGCTGCCAGCAGTGCCTTTGTCGGTGCCCCCGGACTTTCCTGACACTGCCGTCTCCTCTATGCCATGTGCTTACGGGCAGAAGATGTTGACATACCTGTTGACATTGCCAGGCAAGCAGTCCTCTGTGTGCAAGCCAGTTTTGCATCAGAGTTCAGCCAATATCCCTCAGCTGATTGCACTTGCTTATGCAAGCGGCTGCAAGAGCTCATGGTCACAGCAGTCAAAGAAGGGACTGGTGATGCATCGTTCCACTTATTGTGTGGCTCAGACGCACAGTCAGACGTCTCAGCAGCAGATCCAATCTCAGACAACCCTGTGGCAGACAGCCCCTCGATGCCAACCACATCAGCAACAGCAAGTATGTCAGCCCCCAGACGGTCAGGCAGGCAGCACAAACCAGCCGCAGAGTACTGGAAGGCCGGCCCTGCTGCCCCATGGGAGTTCACGCATACGGCTACCAACAATGCATCCTCAGCCAGAATCGACAGATGGCTCGTCAGCGACAGCTTGCTTCCAAATGTCAGTGCAGCTTCAGTCACAGACCTCATCTTGTCAGACCATTATGAAGTGGCAGTTACAATGTCACCTGCCAATGCACCTCCCCGCGGCCCAGGGCTTTGGTCAATGCCTCCTGCCACTATTTCCCATCCTTTTTTTGTGCCATGAAGCTGATGCTAACAACACATCTTGATAGAGAAGGATGATCACCATGCATAAAGCATCGTCTGTATCAGAGCTGTCACAAAGAAGGCCACGTAAGCAGCAACAACACCATTCAAGCCTGCCAACCTTGCACAAAGCACATCCCAGCCAAGCGCCATACCAACGAGCTAAAGAAACTAGATATTGCCAATACAAGGCACTCAGAATGACAGGACCCTATAGCATAAACACCATTTCCATCATTTGCACAGGCAGCGGCAGCAAGCTACAGTCATTACTCACCTGCAGCAGCAACAGGGATCACCAGTAGCAGACCTTTGCACCACTCATGGCAGGCAGCAGGCCGACAGCATCATTGTCAACCTCTTTTCAGCTGACAGCCCCACAGGCATGTTCAAGCAGCTGCCTACTGACTTGTCAGCACAGCAAACGCTGCTGTCTTCACTGGACAGGCAACTGCCATCAGAGGCCCAACAAGCATGCAAAGGTACAGAGCAGGGCATCACGCTTGATGAACTTCAAGCAGCTCTCAAGCTGTCTGCCCGTATCAAAAAGCCGGGCTCAGACGGCTTGCTCTATGAGTTCTTCTCCCAGTTCTCGGAGGTGCTGGGCCCAGAGCTGCTGGCGGTCCTGCAAGATGCCTTTCAAGCTCAGCATGGCCTCTGCTTGCCAACCTCCGTGACTCAAGGGGCCATCGCCTTGCTATACAAGGGCAAGGGCTCCAAGGCCCTGTTGGACAGCTACCGCCCTTTTACCCTCCTCAACAGCGACTACAAGCTGCTGGCCAAGACTCGCTTTGGCCCTTCAGCATGTGGTGGACCCCAATCAGACCGCTTTTGTGCCTGGTCGGTGGATTGACGACGATGTGTTGTGCCATGTAGAGGAGGTGGAGTACCTGCAGCAAACAGGTCAGCCTGCCTGCATGGTTCTTTTTTGGATTTCAGCAAGGCATATGACCGCCTGAGTCGCCCCTAGGTGCTAGATTGAATGTCCAGCATGGGGTTTGGCGAGCGCGCTTGCAAATGGGTCAGCATCATGCTTGAGAACACCTCAGCTACAGCTGCTTTCAATGGCTGGCAGTCAGCCAGCTTTCCTGAGCGATCAGGGGCACAACAAGGTAGCCCACTGTCACCCCTATTGTATGTCTTGGCAGCCCAATCTCTGGCCAGTCACCTCAGGCACCAGGCCCAGGTGTCATCAGGCCAATCACCAAGCCACAGCGCCTGTCAGCCACCAACATGCTGATGACACCACCTTGCCCCCCTCGGCACCCCGACAGCGGCCTACGATTTGCACTTTCAGGAGGATTCTCTGCAGCGAAACCATGACTTTTTTTTTTTTTTTTGGGTTACAGGGGAAAGCATGACTTGATGAACCGGTGCTTCCTGACAGTGGAGTCGGGCAAGCGAGAGGAACTTCCAGCTAGCAGCAAGGCAGTCAGATCTCCTCTCGCTTCGCTGAAGTCGTTGTGAAGCAGCTGGACCCCAGGTGGGCTCGCAAAGGCGTCACAGCAGCTCTTCCCAAGGCAGCTGGCTACAGCGCAGATGTAGCAGTCAAGACAGAGTTTGTTGGGGATCTTCCAGCACACCTGTCTTGCTGGTCCGATCATCTTGGCAGATCTGCTGTGACAGTGGCCAAAGTGGCAGCACCATTTTCAGACCCTTCACTGCGCAAGTTACCCAGGTCCATTCAGTTTCAGGGTCTCTCAGTCAGCATATCAGTCTCACGCTGCTTGCAAAACAGGCACGAGCAGCGCAAGGCCACAGCAGTTGATACCCCTGGCAAGCAGGCACGCAGAAAGGCAAAGAAGGTGAAGCGGCAGGCAGGCAAGCAAAAGTCTGGACAGCAGCAAACATCATCTCCTCAGCAGCAAGCATCACCTCCTGCATGCTCGCAGCCTGTTGTGGAGCAGCAAGAAGTTGTGCCTGATGATGAGCCGTTGCTAGAGGCCACCTGGGGGCTGCAGCTTGCCCACAGTCGAGGGGTCTTCAGCTACGTTGGCTCGGCTTCACCTTGCACCAAGCTCAGCTGCTGGGGGCTTGGGGGCTCCCCTGCCTGTGGCTTCCTTACCTTGTGCTGGCGTGCCTGATGCTGATTCTCCATTGGCTGGCAGAAGAAGGGGCCCTGACTCTATGCCAGATGCTGAGTCCTCTGGGACGGCAGAGGCTCCAACTGCTGATACTTTGGCCCTGGTACCCTTGACACCTGATGATTCCCATGCACCTAACTTGCGGCCGAGCTCAGGCGAGCACAAGAAGCCTAGACCATATTATGCACCATCACAGGCAGAGCCTCCAGACAAACCCTCTACTAGCAAGGGCTTGCAGCGTGGCTTTTTGAAGTGATTGCTCAGTGCATTACACCCTTTTCAATGACTAGCCGATGGTTATTTGGCCACTTGAGGCTTTGCTTTTGGCATATGTCATTGGTTCACATGATTGGCTTTGACCTGTTTGGCATGTATGTACTGAACATTTTGAGCCTGACCATTGCTCTTTTAGGTGTATATTTTGATTTGCCTTTATGGTGTTTATGCTATAGGGTCGTGTCATTCTGAGTGCCTTGTATTGGCAATATCTAATTTCTTTAGCTCGTTGGTGCGGCACTGTAATTTGTGCAAGTTGGCAAGCTTGAATGGCCACCTGCAGCCAGCTCAATGTCAGTAAGTCTCGTGGATTTCTGGTTCAAGCTGGCCTGTCTGAGCATCTTGAACGAGTTGTCTGCCGGAGGCCGAGAGAACAACCTGAAACCAAGTGCATGCTGGCTTTGAGCTGACGATGGTGCGCCATGCTGGAGGAAGTGCCAGCAAAACTGAACTCAACTCGCTTGTCAGCAGCTGGGGTTGCTGAAGCTGCAATGAAAGCCGCAGGTGAGCTACCTTAGTGATGCCCGCCGAAAGCATCAGGGCCTTTGCTGAGGAGTCAGGAATGCAGCAGCTCGGCAGGCAGTGTTGGTTGTAGCTAAGCTTGCAGCAGGCTGAGAAATCTGCCTGTTGAAGAAGAGCGGTTCGTCTAAGACGTCCGATGGCAGCATGGCAGTGACTGGTTGAAGGCGGTGAGGATAAAGAGCCCTAAAGGCCGCCACGTAGGCTGACAGCCGAGCTGGCAATTGCAACTGGTCTGTGCTGAGCGTGCCGAACAAGATGCTGGCCCCATGGCCCAAGGGCTGAACCTGAGAGGCTTAACTCAGGTGGTACAATTGGAACACCTTCCAAGCCAGCCTCTCAGGCTCTAGCAATCGGGAGATCACCTTTGCCTGCAGGGATCTGTGTCGGCACATGCGTAAGCCCTACACCCCCCTTGGACAAGGGCAGAGAGCTGGTGAGCTGCCCTGGGCACAGTGCAACCCCAGGGCCAGAAGAGGGCAGATGGGCACTGCCCTGAGAGCAGCCTTGTGCCAAAGCCACAGCATCACCGCTGTGGTTGGCCTGCTGAGCTGATGCCACAAACTTGCGTAGCTGTTGGCTGAGCTGTTTAAGCAGCTGCTCTGAGGGCCGTTGGAAGCTGGCATGATACCACAGCGAGGCAGCTAGGACTTGCTTGGCCACATGCACCCTGCCCAGAAATGACCCCGAGCCCCGAGCTGCCCAGTGCCTGACCTTGGCTGATGGCATGATCAATGAATCGTTGATGAGAGGCTGCCTGCATGTCGTAGCCCAAGAGAACCCCAACATGCTTGATGGTTTGTTGGCCTGTGGTGAATGGCCTGTGAAGCATATATATAAAGGCCTGATCTGCAAGGTGTTTTGCAACTCAGACTGTTCTACCGGCCGCGGGTAATGTCTCTTCCAAAGGTGAAGGGCGTGCCTTGAACCCTACCTTGACTGCCCAAGTGGTTAGGAGTCTGACCAACTCCAAGTGCAGGTGGGAAGGGATCCTTGACCTTAACCTAGGCACTTTGGACGTACTTGATCTGCCTCATGATCATGTTATAGTCGTTGATGAACTTTTCTCGGAACCGATCAGCCTTGGGCAAGGACATCTCCCCCTTCAACAAAGATGTGACCTGCAATCACATCAAATTGCGTACGCCAACAAATACAGGTTTGTTTTGTATGATTTGATGGTGTTAGGCAAACGAATGGCACAATGAAAGTTGAGACACTGGAATTTTGATTGATACCAGATTTTGAAGCTTTTGCCCTAGCTTTATGCAAAAAGCAAAAGACACTCAGAACCTACCTTGATCTCCATAAAGGCCAGCATTGGTGCAGTCATATGTGTGATCACACATCCAGGGTCACTGAAGTCCATCATATCAATTAGAGTGTCAGGGTCAGCGGCATAGGCAATCTGCTTGTACTCTGACCCTTCAAAGTAGTCCTGGCCTCCGCTAGTCCGAAAAATATTATCTGCGTTGGCAATAATATGTGATCAAGCTCTTGGTATATACCGCAACTTATCATGCAGCAAGGACGCTAGATTGTCATCACCAAGACATGTTTGCAAGTTGTGTTATTGCTATTGAACAACTGCGCTATGGATCACAGATGGTACACACATAAGAAGTTGCTTACCCTTGGGGTAGTCACCAGCTATGGTGGCATTATAATTCCCAGCTCCCTCAAAGTCACTTTGAAAGGGACGCTCCTTGCCATGCCACACATTGGCCACTTCATCTGAAATTCGGGTGCCAGTCTCAGAACGATAGTTCCGTGCTCCTGTCTCAGCCTTACATACACAAAGAAATCCTTCAGACTCGTTTTGAGGCTTGTCACCATTTGCCGCAGCAACAAGCTACAGAGATGCAAACCAAATCTACCAAGACAACTTGGTATGATGACTCAGGTCATCAGCAAGTGAATCTTATAGGTAGCTACTAGAAGACTCTGAGAGATAGAATGAATGCGTACCAATATGGTGACATCTAGGTACAATGTGAAGTTCTCTTTGACTGCCTCATCGTCAGGCTTGCGCAACACCTTACAGCATATTGAATCGTAGTGGTGACTCTCCAAATAGAAGGTGGAGCTGTTCAACTACTTTACGTAGGCTTTGAGACAAGACCTGGGATCAGCATGGAAGCTTCACACAGGAGACACGCTTGTGACAATCTTGACTGATGGTGTAGAGAAAGCAATCCGCTTTTGGGAGAACAAGGCAACCAGAAAACAAGTATAGTTGGCGCATGGTGGTAAGTTGCATTACAATCAACCAGACGTTGACATCAACTGCTGAGCCTTACGTGCTAGCCTTACCTGCTAGTAGCATGTGTGGGATGTGTGTAAATGCTTGCAATTGCATCCTCTGATAGCATGAACAATCTCAAACACAGTGCGCGTGGGATGTGTGTAACTGCATGCAATTGAACACACTGCAGCCTTTGAGAGGGTTGAAAGGGTGCTGGCATTTGTCACCGGGAGGCAAGCTGAAGCCTGTTGTATCTTCTTCCTCTGGCAGGCAATCTACGGTAGGTTGCAATTCACAGAGTTGCTTGCCATGCTGTTTGCAACAGCAGTGAAAATGTGGCTTATTCAAAGACAGCTGCATGCACAACAGTGACACCATGATTGAGCTTGTGCAGAATGTGAAGAGTTTGGATGGACCATTGAACTTTGCGGTGGAAGCAGATGCAGCACCACCTAAGTCTCTTCACTCTGACAGCCATTCTACGGTGGGGTGGCACTCAGTTCACATGTTTGCTTGCTTGACATCCTGCTTTCTTGACCATGCCCATTGTATGAAGATAAACAAACCAAGGATCAAACATTGATGCATTATGTTTGTATACTATGATAGGGTACGATGATTGGGACAAGTGGCTGCGGGGTTTGATCTTGCAACAGCAGTTGGGATGCGTGCCTGAACGAACGCATCTTGCAACAGCAAGAAGCCGGTGCAGCTCCATGCCGGGAAACATGTAACATTGCAAAGTGTGGCAAAGTTAATTCTGAGGATTGTGTTGCCCCCTGTCCCCGGAAGGGTGTGAATGGCGGTACAGATTGGATCAGCGATAGCGAAGAAGACTAGTGCTTCGCTTGTCCATTGAACCATCATCAGCGAACAAATATGGATTGTTAAGTGATCATAGGCATGGGCGAGTACTGCACATGTATGATGGGTTTGTACAAACATTCAACCATGCAAATGCATTGTGTACCCACAGGTACAAGCTTGCACGGATATGCACTAATGGATTAGTACCGCCCGCCGTATGCATGACACAAAACACATTGACAGCCTGGTGATTCCATGCAAGGCTGTGTGGCCACCAATTTATCAGAACTCACGTGACTATCGTGTACAGATCCACACTTGCATGTACAGGTCGTTATAACGTAATTACCAGGCACGGATCCGCACCGATTTGTATACCACAAATCCGTATCATCGGTTGAGCTCGCTGACTGGCATCAATTGCTACATGCAGATTTGTACCGTTTGATGTCCCTGTCTTTGGGTACATTTCCTCGACCCCCGAACTTTAGGGACCCCCGAACTTTAGGGACGTCCCCGGGGGAAACGAAGGATAGTTGTCAGTAATTATCAGCAGCAATTATAATCACCAACAGCAATAACCAGCAAATCAGCAATGACAGCTTGTGCCGTTGCTACCTTGCAAGGTGCAAAATGTTTGAAAGTCAGAATAGAATCTTGAGAAAATCAAGACCCTAGAGCCCCATATGCTTGTAATCCAGGAAACGTCTCTGGATTTGTTGCCTAGACCGCCGAGTCCGTCAAAACTTTGATGATGCCGAGCCCACCCAAGCCCACTGGTACCATTGCTTGCACAAACTGTGTGGTGGAATATTGGTGAGTACTGCGCAATGCCTCCAGGGACCACATAGCCATGCCAAAGGTGATGAAACTGACAACTATTTGCAAGAACCACCCACCAAGCACCCACTTATTAGCTCTGCTCAGGTTGTCTTTGAAGACTTCATACTCGAGCTTCGAGCGCATTATGGGGCTCTCATGCACTCTTTGTATCTGGTTAGTTGTTGCTGAATGTTGCCGCAACCCTATTTCAAATGCCTCCTATAGCGTCCACACATACACCAAATTACCGTGCATGGCAGTTTCAACCATGCTTCTGGAAGAACAATTGTGTATACATTGTTGTCTGATACATCGTTGTCATGCACCATATAGTGCAGACCGTGCAGCACAATTGTAATCCTGCCTAATCCGATTGACGCTCATTGCAGATGTGCAAAACACCTCCCTTTCTCACAAACACATTCCTGCCTGTTTGGCCAAAGAGTCACAGAGCAGCTATGACTATACTTGCTAATCACTGAGAAAGGGTTTTGGCAAAAGACGCACCTGTGCGTTGGTTTCCACCACTTCAGCCGAGACAAATGCCTCTCCTGCTCCTCTAGGAAGGAGCTTAGTCTTTACAATAAAATCATCCCTCCCCGTTCGTCGAGCTGTGTCGATGCATTTCACAATCTGCTTCTTCGCTACTGCACCAAACTTATCATACACATCTGTAATTGCTGCATCTGAACCTTCCTCGGGAACACGATGTCGGTGCTCTTGGATGAGTTCTTGAAACATTAATACTTGTCTTCGCTGCGCACAAACTGATGCCAAATACCACGCGCACCCGGATCCTGGGTTTCCTTCGCTATGCAGCAAAAACTCTTTCAAGATGCCTTACGCGCAGAGGATGCAATGCCATTGCTGCAACATCCTGTCGTTCTCCTGGCACTACAAACTGTACCTTGCTGCAACGGCAAGTTTAAAGTATAGCGCGAGGCGGCTGAGGCACCAAGCTTTCAGAAGGACGTGTAAATTGGCCACGGATGACTGGATGAATGCACTCACTGACAGACGCAGTCACAAGAAGGCGCATCGAGGCTCGATGATTGAGCTGACTAACTGACGTCGGTACAGCTAGTGCAAATGCCAATGGCTGCAAATCAATCAGGCCAGCTTTAGTTCTACCACCGCAAGCATGGTGCTGCCCACCTGCTCCAAGCCATGATCACCGGACAGAGTATAAACGTGGGGCAATCATACGGCATTGCAGCCCGTAAGTCTGCCCGCGTGACTTCTGGGTGAGAAGCAATGGCATGGGATACATTTGAGAGGGCGCAGGAGGCAGTTGGTGGCTCAGACAATTCACCCACGACCTCAACGGAGCCCTCCGGAAGGTGTGTCGGCACCCAAAGCACCTCACTTGTGTTGTGTGACACTTCCATACGATTGTGGTGGGCAGCTTCGACCTGCAAAAGTCAATGCAAGTCCTGATGCTGACTCTCTTACCTTGTTCACATACACCAACTGCATACTTTGACTTAAAGCCCACATCACACTAAAACTTCACACACCAGCAATTCAGCAGCAAAATATGTAAGTCTAACAACTTGCACAAGTGAACACTCAATGACTTGTGCAGTGCTTTGTCATGCAGCAACAGTTCTGAAGAATTCGGTGACGCCACAAGCGACGAGTCTCATGAGCATACCTTACTCAAGCAATGCACACTGCTTGCAAAGGGTGTATATGGCCTGCCAGAGGCAATCGCGAGCATACATTCTCTCAAGACCAAACTGGCTGCTCTCACTGAGGATCGAGCAGGTCTGTACACTTTGAGGCTATGCTGGGAAAACATCCTGCACTGCCATGACATGTGAACAGCAGATGCACAGTCCATGCCCATTGAATAACATGTTTGTGTAGTTGCAATAACCACAATCAAGATTCTCACATCTGGCTTCAGCCTCTTCCAGACGCAGTGTGCCAGAGCGTCAGGAATGCCTCAGACTGTTGAAGGCCAACATTGCCAATATTGCAATACAATGTCTGCTACCTGCAACAGCATGTTGTACAAACTACTTCACAGTGACATTCAGGGCTGATGGAGCGCATGCGGACAATAAAATGCGCAGTGCAAGACTTGTCACATGAGAATCAGGTGCTGCGGCAGCAAGCTGGAGTATCTGCAACAGACACTGTTGACTTGTCTGGTATAAAGCTTGCCAAGGTGAAGCCTGTCAACACTCATGACGCATCAACTGCAAGTGGTGTATCTGTGTTATCACTTCAAGCATGCCATGCAGATTTTGTCCTCAATGCAGCATGATCATAGAATCCAATCCATGACTGAGCACGGCAGACCTGGAAAACATTGTCAAATGCAGTCATGCATTCAATTGCAGGACAGTATGATTTCAGAGCTGAGAGGTGTGAACAACTGCCTTGAGCGTGAAGTGGGTGAGCTGGAAGAAGAACGGAGGCGTCTCAAGGCCCACCTGAAGTTCAATGCCAAGTATCAAGGGCAGATTGCTGTAGACATTGGCCTGTCTCCAGATCAGCTGTCTGCCATTGACCAGTTTGTGGACCAGCTGAAAAACAGCCAGCAAGTGAGTCAGCCCAGATGCATCAGCACATGGGTCCTTGTAGACATGTGTGCACCGCATGTTGGTGAAATGCATACAGGATGATTATTTTTGCAAGATCTGCCAGGAGAGGTGCTTCTAACCCTGTACTTGTTTCACACGTGCACAAGGCAGCACACCTCAGGCATGAGATGTGTACTTGCCTGCTTGCTTGGAACATCGTTAGCAGTCACAACACATTGCAGTGATGTAATCACTGCAGGATCTACATGACTCATGCACATGCTTTGCAGACTCCTCAACATGATCAAGACATGTCACGAGAACTTGCTGACAGTACAGCAGCAGCAGCATCTCACACTAGTCCCACCAGCACTGAATCAACTGCAACAAATGACGCTGGTCAATCAGACCCAGCAGCACCTGTTGCAGATAGAACACTTCCAGCTACACGTGAGGCAGACGCCAACAGCCAGCAATCACGTCAGCCTTCGGCGGACACATTGCTTGCGGTCAGTCAGGATAAACAGCAGGATGCGCGTCAGCCAGTCCTCAACAGCTCACCAGTTGCAGCAGATAAACAGCTCAAAGGTGACAGCATCAGCAGAACAGGCTCTTTTGACAGACAGCTGTCTGACATACCAACAAGTTTGACACAGCCTGGCGATGTTGCTGCTGCAACCACAAGTCTTGTGCGTGATGCCAACTTACCACCTGCCAGCTGGCATGCTGTGCCGCACAGCCAGGCTGAGCATGCTGATGTGGAGTCTGGAAGCAAGGGAGGAGGAGGCACGCATGTGGCAGCGCCCACTGAGCTGCCAGATGAGCAAGGGAGCAGTGCAAGCAGGGCTTGCAAGCAAGAGTGTGCTCTGGCACATCAGCGCTGCCAGGAGCTGGAGCAACAGTCCAGGTGATTGCTTGATACACAGCTAGTTGCTCTGGATTGCCTGCAAAGGCATGCATTCATGAATGCCTGGCAGCCTGAGTGCTGTTCTGTTGTCAGGCCAAGCCACCCACAATGCGCAATGCACCATGTAATGATGCTGATCATGCCTGGACTGGTCTTCCAGCATAGCAAAAGCGTCTGAAACGGCATGGATCCTTGACTGCCTGGCTGCGTGAGTGTTGTTCTGTTGTCAGGCAAAGCCACTTGCGCTGCACAATGCAACATGCAATGGTGCTGATCATGCATGGACTGGTCTTCCAGCATGGCAAAACAGCCGGCTTCCACACCAGGGGATCGAACCTGGAATCTTCCGCTCCGTAGGCGGACGCCTTATCCATTGGGCCATGCGGAATGAAGCCCAGGAAGATTGCCATGTGTGGTGTGCCAGTTGCCTCATTTCCAGCAACCACTCTCTGATTGAACAGGACATCAGCAGTTGGCTGATGAGTCTGCCTGCTGTCATGCACGTGCGACACCACAGCATTTTCACCAGAAAGCACATCACAAAGGAAATTACGTTTGTCAATGGCAGGTTGAGTCTGTCTTGTCATGCAGGTCTTTCCAGCAGCAAACCGATGACCTGAGGGCACAGCTTGCCGACAACAGCTTGGAGCTGCAACGCTTGCAAGCAGACAAGGCTCAGCTGTCGGCATTGCTGCATGCTCAGAAGAACACTGACGGTGCTGAAGGCAGGCATGCAGGCACACCTGCTCTCTCAGACATTCAGGATGAGCTCTCGTTGAAGCACCAGCAGGGCGCCGACATGAGAGAAGAGCTGATTAGACTGCAGTCAAAGGTATGACACACCACATGGCAACATACATGACATTGCTGCAGAGTTGGTACTTGGGATGGCCTGCCAACAATGCGAAACTGTTTTACAAGCAATTTCAAACCTAGTCCTGCAAGTCTGGTGTGCTCTGCACAGCTGCTGATTGACTGTGACACATGTACGTCAATTCACCATCTGTACACAACCTTTGCCAAACAAGCACCATCACGGCAATGTGCCAAAACTTGAGCAGGCGTTCAATGGCCAATAGCGTGCTGAGCCCTTGGCTTGTGCATCTGACTTAACATGGTGAGATACACAGAACAGCCAGGGCAGCACCTGACAGGCTGTGTATGTGTGCAGCTTCGTAGGGCTGAAGGCGACAAGCAAGGCTATATCATCAGGTGTGAAGATTTGGACAGAGGTCTCACTGCCCTCACGAAGGGCATGCCCCAGCAGGCCCTGGAGAGGAAGTATGCAGATGTTGTCAGCCGCATGGCAGGCATGCAGCTGCACAACAGCAGCTTAGCTCATCAGCTAGAAGCAACTAGTGCATCCGAGAAGCTGCTACAGGTAATCTTTCACATAGCTGGCTTGCCTATAACTTTGTGTGCGCATTCAGTCTGGTATGCCAGGCCACCTCAAAAGCTACGGTTGCTCAGCACACTTGGGCATGTGGCCTGTAGGGCAGTGCAGCGTGACTGTGCAATTCATGCCTGACAGCATAAGCTCAGCTAAGCAATGCAGAAGCAGTAAGTGTAAAAGCACTCAGACAGTTGTTTCAATTTTGGTGCCCCCTGTGTAGCCAGCACCACACATGACTGATCTCCATCACCCTTTCTACTTTCTGCACCTAAGCATGACCCAGCATGAGTGCAAGCCTGATACTGATGCTCTCTGGCTGCCAGGCTGAGCAGGGCAGCATGTCCAAGGCAGCAGTAGACATGAGCAGGCGCTCGGCTAGCCGTGTCAAAGCAGTCCAAGCACGTGCAGACAGCCTTCAAGCAGAGCTGCTGCAAACTCGTGAGGAGCTGCATCACACAGTCCCCCTCAAAGTGAGTGTGCTTGTTTATGCATACACTCATGCAGTGTTCAGCAGTCTTAGCCATGCTTGAGGCCGTTCAGTGGAACAACATGTTTTTTGGCTAGGTCAAATGGAGCAAGCAGCAGGGTGTGCACACACATGCATTGTGTGCGTAATTGGAATTGCCCATTTGGTAGCCTGAGCGCAGCCATTTCCCACAGAGCTGCATGTCATATTATGCAGGGTGAAGCTTGGCTGGCCATGTCATCGAAAACCTTACATAAAATAGCAGGTCTTTGTCTGGCTGCTCACATACAAAAACAACCCTGATGCATCAACAGATGGGTGCCAGCTGCTGACTCAGCAGTCACTCTGCCTGCAGGTGCATGACAGTCTTAGTCAGCAGCTGCGCAGCCTGTCAGACAGGTACCAGACACTCGTTCAGCACCAGGCTGCCTCCTTCACTCACGACTCAGAGGTACCAAGGCTCAGGAATGAGCTGTCAACGAGCCAGAGTGAGGTGGCTGTGTTGGCAGGCAAGCTGGCAGCTGCACAGCAGACTTGCAGGTCAGCCGCAGGCCAACCACACAGTGTGTGCAGCAACGGTCACAGTGTGATCACCGGAGACATTGTGCCATCCTGCAGCACTAATTTCGTATGTTTCTGCATTTTCCACCTATATAAGCTGCGCCAGCGTGAGACTTTACCTGGTTTTGTTCGATTGCTGGCGTTCGATCAAGGAATTCTTGGTTCCTGGGTTGAGATCACCTCCACACCCAATGAGTATCAAGCGTTCTTTTTGTTATTCATGCCTAACTGTGCCCCTTCTTGTGGTGAACAGCCATTAGTAGGACCACAGAATGGCATGTGCTTGTCCAACATGTGTATTACTGTCCCTCGTGCAGAAATCACAAGAAGCCCCTTCTTGTGGTAAACAGCCATTAGCAGGACCACAGAATGGAACGTGCTTGTTCCAACATGTGTATTACTTGTCAGGCTGCCTGAAGGTAGCCTGGTGTTCTGCCTCATGCAGAGTTCAGGAGAGGCAGGTGCAGGGCAGCAAGGGGCAGCCCTCCAGCAGTGCAGTGGACCCAGATCTGGTCAGAGACCTGGTTGAGGGACAAGTCAGCCTGGCTGCCGCTCTCAGGTATGCCGTCAACCCCTCTCTTGCCCTCGTATCACTACATTGCTGCAGCTGCATGCTGCTACTCTGGTCACTCTAGGCCTTGCGGGTATTACAAGACAGGCTGCTCTGGAGAGACAAGGCTTGTCCCGCACATACTAGACCCCTAGCTCATCATTAGCTTATCATGATTGTTGTTGTTATTATGATTATCATTGCAGGTGTTGCTGGTACATGACTGTTGTTGACTTGCACAGGAGAGTCAGCAGATTATATTGCATCTGTGAAATACCCTATCGTTCAAACCTAAATCCTGAACAAACCCCATAATAAAGTTGTGTGTCCATGATTGGTGCAGGCGGGCAGACATGGCTGAGCAGCGGGCAGGACGGGCTGAGCAGGCCCAGCGTGACGCACATGACACAGTGGGACAGGTGGAAGCACAGCTGGCACTGCTGACCAGACAGCTGCACCAGGCGAGAGAGGACCACCATGGCTTACAAGACCACTTTGAGGTAAGAAGATGTTTGCCAGCAGCCTTCTCTGTGCATAGTGTGGTTCTCACATGTTGGATGTATGCAAGGACTTGTTTGAAACAGTCTGTTGAGACAAATTAAAGTTGAGATACAGATGTCATAGCAGGCCGGCGTTGGTAGAATTCATGCTCAAGGCAGTTGAATGATGAGCTTGGTTGCTGTTTTGCTGCATCCTTGCCGTTTGTGACTTGGCACAACCAAGTCACCCAGCAGTGGCAACTATGCATACTTTTGGCAATGATCTGTGCACAGCCATGAGCATGTTCATATTCTCAATGTCACCACTGCAGTATCACCAACTCAGCTTTTCAATCTGTTAAGTGCCCTGATGGCAGGGAGGGGCATGTTATGAGGAGGTACGTGAGCTATGGCAGCGCGTGAAGCATGCAGAGCAGACAGCTTCTGAAGCCCTGGCGGAGCTGCACATCCACAAGAATGCTGCTGCACATGCTACTTTCGAGCTCAAGGTGAGTGGCACATGAACTTCTGCATGTCAGCGCTAAGTCATGCCATGTCAGTTGTGTGCAATTGATCAGGCTCTCAACTTTGGTGCATGCATTGACAACACATGTCCATACTGCTTGCTAGCTGGCTGCATCTGATTTTGTGTCATTTGTGAAGAATGTATACATACGTAGGTAGAGGAAAAGGACAGGCGCCATGTGTCCTGGGCACAATTTCATTTACCTTGAGCTGGAGGCAACAACTGCTCTGTGCACACACATGTTGTGCTTGCTGTTTGGTCACTTCTACTGTAGCAGTTACGTGTATTCAGAAAGTGACTGCACACTGTGTCAAAAATGGCACACAGCAGCTGTGCAGCGGCATCACCCCTGCTGCTGGTATCAACACCGCAGATTGATGTTTCCACTGTTGGTGGCGTCAGTTTGTTGTCACTTTTGGACTAACCCATTCAGTAAATGTTGCAGTCTGCAACAGTCTGGATCTTTCTTATGCCATAGAGTATCAGTGCAGGAGGCGAAGAAAGAGAGCGCAGCTCGGCATGCAGAGGCAGCTGCTGCGAGGAGTGCCCTCAGGGAGGCCCAACCAAACAGCCCTTCCTCTCAGCCCTTGTCCCACATGCAAGCGGACATGGCTCAGCTCAGGTCTGCTGCATGACCTTCCAGCTTTGATGAAATTCCCTTTTTCTGGTGCTGAAAGCCTCCAGTTGCTTGCTGTTCCTCTTCCTCATCCTTGATTCAATGCCGGTTGCTTTTCGAAAATCATTGGTGAAATGTGGACACACATTGGTTGCGAAAGATTTTGCAAATTGTAGATCTCTTGAGAAGCTCAAGCCTTTCTATGCTGGCGTGTCCTGTCCACCTTGGCAGCTAAGTCCGGGTTGTCTTTCAGAAGTTGCTGGTACATGCACATTGGTTGCAATTAGTCATTCATGAGCAACAGCCTGGTCCCCAGTGTCGTGAGGCTGATGCAAATGCGCACACCATCAGCAAAATCCTGGTTGGACTTCTGATGCTATGTCAGCGTGACATGCATCATTGCTTGGGGCACAAATGCAGTGAGTTGGTCACCTGACAATGTGCTGCTGCTGTCCAACTAAAAGTGAATATCTGCCATTTTGCTGCAGCAGCTGCTCATCCTTCAGCACTGGTTTGGCACTGATGTGGGTGAAGCAAAAGCCAACCCTAACAGTGATAATGATAGGAACAACATTGACATTGATAACCAAATAAAGTATAGTGATGGTAATAATCATGACAACAGTCATGATGATGTCAATGGTGATGATGATAGTCACAGTAATATTCATAAGATGAGAACAACATTGAATGATGGTATTAAAACCAGTCCTTGCACACTGCAGGAGCAAGCTGTCTCTGGCACAGAGTGCAGTACACCGGTGTGAGGCGGAGTGCAGCGGCCTGCAGGACCACAACCACAGCCTGTCTCACCAGCTGGCACGCTCAGCCTCACACCTCACCATTGCTCACACCAGGCTCAGGTACTCCCAAATGGCTGGATTGGCAAACACCTGCCAGAGGCTGATTTGTGCTGGCAGCACTCAAAGAATTCTAAATGCTGTTCGTTAGTGTGCACATTGTGTTGATGGTTTGCCTGCAAATGCTGCCTTTTGACTCTCTGCTAGTTTCACCACCGCACAGTCTTGGTAATAGCAACACCCAACAGACATTCTAAGCATACAAGAGGCAGCACGATTGCGCACCACTACATGCTGCACAGCGCAGCATGCAAAACTCGTGTGGCTTTTTAAGCTGCAAGCTTTGCACTCCAGGTGGCAGACAGCACAATGCTTGCAAGCAAGGGCAGCCTGTGAAGCAGCCTTGGCAGGCCAAATTCCTGCCTACATGGTTGACATGCTGCTACGCCAGCTGACTGATATGCGTCACCACAATGACACTCTGGCTCAGCAGCTGGAGGGCATGTCTCAGAGGTTGCTGGCAGCAGAGCAAGCCAAGGATGAGAGTGACATCAAGCTGCAGCACACAGAGAAGAGTCAGGTAAGCTGAGTACTCAGCAGGCACACACGCTTTTGCATGCACCGGGTGATTGTCTGCAGATGATGACGAGCTCACAAGCTGCTGGAGGAACAACAGCCAAGCAGCAAGCAACAGCATTTCTTGAGTGTGTGTTTTGCGCTGATTTGATGTCATCATGCTATGCCAGCTCAATTGCCAAGCTGATTTGACAGCCATGCTGATTTGACAGCCATGCACCTCGACCAGCATTCCAACAATCATGACCATGTACTGTCACATGAACACAACTTTTAGCTGCCGGGCACCTTAGAGGCCTCTGCTTGTTGAGCTGTCAAATGCTCAAAAGCTTGGGAACAAACCAGTGAGCGTGACATGTACTGCACCTGTCTGCACAGAATGGCAAGTATGACTCCACTCTTAAGCCTGGATCTTGTCAACTCGTATGGCCAAGCAAGGCAGCCGCACATGCGTAGTCAAGGGGCAAAGAGTGTCTGCACTGCAGGAAGGGACCTCAGACACACAGACAGATGGTGTCTTGCAGCTGCGTCTGGACAATGCAAAGCTGATGAGGTCTGAAGCAGCCCTCAGGGCTAAGGGCAGCAGCCTGGAGGAAGCTCTGAAAGCCCTTGAGGCCAGGCTGAGTGAGTACGAAGCCCAGGCCATGACTCAACATGCTGCTCTGGAGCATGGCAAACACCAGGTGCGTAGTCATTAGTCATTTGGGCATGGTGAGCTTCAGCACCTCTGCTTTGTGTCCTAGATGCTGCACACATGATGAGACTGTACACCCCAGTGGTAAGAGTGCTAAGCAATTTGTGTTGATTTGGCACACACATTCCTGGACTCGTTTCCTCAAGTCACCCAGTTGCAGGCTTTGCATCAGCTCAGCACAGTGTTTGCCTATCATTGGCCTGCCCACTCATCAGTACTGACCAACACTGTGCTGACCTGATGCAAAGCCTGCAACTGGGTGACTTGAGGAAACGAATCATATGACTTGGTGCATCTTTTGTGCACAGAATTCAGTCAAGCTTCTGCAAGCCCTGCACAGTGACTTGCTCTGCTCACAGGCTGAGAAGAGGAACACTGACCTGGAGGACAAGCTGCAAACCCTGCAAGCTCAACTCAGCACTCAAGATCTGGAGCTCACAGAGCTCAGAGTCAACAGCCAAGCAGCAGCAGCCCATGCTGCCAGCAAAGCTTCTAAATCCCAGTCAAACAAGGAGCAGGAAGGGCTGAAGGCCATGCAGGCCACCACACGCAATGTGCTGCTGGCTCAGGTGTGCTGTGCTGAGCAAAGATCATAGACTACCAGCTGCACACCACACAAACAGTCACAAAGCAATGCCTCTCAAACATCTTCTGAACATCAGTTGTAAGCCCTGTAATTCTGCATATGCTGTTCAAGGCATGCCTGCATCCATCATGTAGGCGTTGCTGACAGGCAGAGCTGGATGTGTCACTGACAGAGGGCTCATGCAGCTGTTGACACACCAAGCCACCCCTTGCACATCTTGAGCACACTGAGAGTCATACACATCCCTGGGCAGCTCAGTGTAGTGCTTGGACTTCTCATCAAATTGACGCCAAAATGCAAACTTTTCTGTTCCTTTTCCCCCTCATATACGTCCAGACAATGGGTCACACACCTCTAGAGATCCATGAACAAACTTTGTATGCTCCTGAGTACAGGTGGAGCAGCTGCGTGAGTCCAGGCTGGAGTGTGAAGCCTTGAAGGAGCGGCTGACAGAGAGCAAGCAACAGGCAGGACATGCACAGCATGCTCTGCACCAGCTGCGGCAGCAGCACCAGCAGCTGCTTGAGCAGGTGTGTGAGCAGCGGCAGAGGGCGGCGGCAGAGCCTGCCTTCCAGATGCAGCAGCATGAGGGAGCAGCGCTGGAGCAGGTGAGCAGTAATATTCCTCTGAAAGTGTCATGTTTTGTGAGGTGCTTAGTATAGAGGAAGTGATACACAATGCTGTGCATTGCTGTGGGTCATCTTTACTATGACGTGATGTGTTGTGCACCCAGCCTGCTGTGTTGTGCTCTGCTGTACTGTGTATGTGAGTACTCTGCTGCTTCAGCCTGCTGTTGTATAGAGAGGGAGCGTTATGCTGCTCCTCCTGACTCATCCAGGGTCTGCATGTGGACTTTAGAAAATCTGCATATTTGGCGCTCTTTACTGCTGACCCTGCATGAGCTGCCATCTGTGGCTGTCCTGCTTCCTCCTCACAGCTTTGCTACCGAGTCAGACCAAAAATTTGGATTAGTGCGCATCACATGTGACTCCCAAGCAATCCTGCATGCCAGATTGCCTCATACATATCATGCATGCTGTTCCATTGAATGCAACAAGCCAAGCTGACCTGTCAAAGCTTGGCAAAGCTTGAGTCCAGGTTGAACTGAGTGCCAAGCCCTCACTTCATCTACCCACATCAAACTGCAATGTTGCACCCCAGCATTGATAACTGACCAGAGGACACGCTGCACTGACAACTCCAAAGTGACTCGGCCACCAGTTTCCTTGAGAAGAGTTAATGTCATGTTGTTTTGGTGCGTGATGCAGGTGCAAGCCTTGGCCCAGTCCATCATCCAGGACCTGCACAACAAGCTGGCTGCCAAGACAGGTGAAGTAGAGGAGTGCCAGCGGCGGCTGCAGGCGGCACGCAGCATGGCTGCTGGTGAGGTGGCCGGCCTGCAGGACCAGATAGAGCAGCTGTCACACCAGCTGCAGCTGCAGGACCAGAGGCATGTCAAGGTATGCCTGGCAGCATTCATGAGCCACACGGCCTTGTACCTTCCTATGTGCCCTGTGGTGTGCCTTGTGTTGTGCCTTGCTGTGTGAGACACATTGCAGGTCTTTATTTATGCAGCAGACAGAGCTGACAGCCTGCAGCATTTTTGACGATTCTGATATGGTGTTGTAGCTTGTCACTGCATGGCAGGTGTCGAGCAGTGCAAACCACGGCGCTGATTGCACCATGTCCAGCAATAGCTCTGTAGGTGGTTATGTACAGGTTGTGTGCCAGGTGCATACCAGGTGCATGCCAAGTGCATAGCAGCTTCATACCAGGTTCACGCCAGGTGCACACCAGCTGCTTGTCAGATGCATACCAGGCCTACAAACCAGGCCTGTGCTAAATGCACACCAGGTGCACACCAGATCCAAACCAGGTACATGCACACAAGGTGCATACCAGTTACACACCAGGTGCACACCAGGTGCACACCAGGTGCATACCAGGCGCTGACTTGGTGCAGCTGTGCAGGCATTGGTGGCGGGCAGCATGGCTCCTGTTCAGGTGAGTCACCAGGACAGCAGCCCGGGGCATGCTCACATGCGCCACCTCCTCACCCAGCTCGCCCAGGAGAGGGACGACTGTCAGGCACGCTTGGACCAGCTGCAGGTCAGACTCCATTCTCAGACTCTTCTCGCAGACTCCACTCTCAGAATATACTCTCACACTACACTTGCAGACTACACTCTCAGAATATACTCTCAGACTACACTTGCAGACTACACTCTCAGAATATACTCTCAGACTCCACTTGCAGACTACACTCTCAGACTACAGTCTCAGAATATACTCTCAGACTACACTCTTAGACTACACTCTCAGACTACACTCTCAGACCACACTCTCAGTCTCCCAACTCTTACTAAACTCTCAAACTACATTTGCATACTACCCTTGTAGATTACGCTCTCACTTCTGTATGTGACAATATGTGCCAGTATTGCTTTGTCAGCTGGGACATAGACCTGGACCCCCGCTCTTTGCAAGATGGCATGCACATGAGCAGTCTGCACAGCACATCAGAGTTTCTGTGCACTTTCTGTGTTTGCATCATCGTCCCTACATGCCCTCAGACATAATGCTGTTAATGCCGTGTTACACATTTGTGCGTTAACGCGACTCTTATTATTAAGCCTGGTTGCAACATGTAATGTACACATGTTTGCATAGCATGTCATGCATAAGCAGCATGCAAGGCTTGCTGGCATTTCAACGCACATACTGTGCTCAACACAAAGAAGCCCATCAAGCTGGTTGTCACTGCACAGCAATGCAGGCAGCCACTTGCAGGTCAGAACCTCCAGTTCTGCTGCCTCAGCTTGACCATAGGTGCTGGATGTGCAGGCTCACTATGACTGGTTGTGCAGGCTCACTATGTCAGGTTGTGCAGGCTCAGTATGACTGGTTGTGCAGGCTCACTATACCTGGTTGTGCCGGCTGACTATGACTGGTTGTGCAGGCTCAGTATGACCGGTTGTGCAGGCTGACTATACCTGGTTGTGCCGGCTGACTATGACTGGTTGTGCAGGCTCAATATGACTGGTTGTGCAGGCTCACTATGTCAGGTTGTGCAGGCTCAGTATGACTGGTTGTGCAGGCTCACTATACCTGGTTGTGCCGGCTGACTATGACTGGTTGTGCAGGCTCAGTATGACTGGTTGTGCAGGCTGACTATACCTGGTTGTGTCGGCTGACTATGACTGGTTGTGCAGGCTCAGTATAACAGGTTGTGCAGGCTGACTATGACAGGTTGTGCAGGCTCACTTTGACTGGTTGTGCAGGCTCAGTATGAGTGGAAGGTGGACCAGCTGCAGCAGCATGCCAGTGGGCAGCAGCAGGAGTGCTCCCACCTCAAGGCTCAGCTTCAAGCAGCTCAGAAGGTAACCCAAGCTGGGATAATGCCACTGCCTTCACATTTGTCACTCCTGTTGCTGCCCATTTGCATGTCCTGTTTTGCTTTTGCTGCCCTTGTGCATGCCAGTTTCTCCTTTTGCTGCCCATTTGCATGCTGAGTTCTCCTTTTGCTGCCCATTTGCATGCTAGGTAAAGCTTCTGCAATTGACAAACTGACAAATGCCAGTCAGGCTTTGCACATCATCACCACTGAGCATGTGTTGCTGTCACAGCAATTCTACCAGACAGTGTGCCATTACATGCCCTTGATAGTCAGCTGCTGCATAAGCCAACTGTTGCAGTAAACCCAGGACTGTTCAGAATCACGTTGTACTGTCTGATCAAAGTTCGGAGCCACAACGTTTATAATGCTCAGAACAAGGCTGTCTGGAAAAAGCTGACTAGCGTTGCATGCTTGATGCTTTCTGGCTGAGCTCGTATTGCAATGATCATGATCATCATCATTTTTTTCTGTGTACCTGATCATTGTTACTGTCATTATCATTGTACTTGTTATGATCATCCTCATCACCATCATAAAGTATTATCATTATTAACAATATTGTTGTTGATACTGTTACCACTATCGTTATTATTAGTACCTTTTTTGTTATTATCACTGTTATGGTCAGCCAGGGGGTGCATGCAGGGGGAGAGGGGGGAGCAGCGCAGGCAGGCCCTGGCGGCTGCTGCCAAGGATGCCAAGCTCAGTCAACTGCGGCGCAACATGCAAGCCCTGGAGGCCAAACTCATCCACGCCATGCAAACTGACGCTCACAGGTCAGTCTGTCGACATCATGCTTCTTCACAACCACACAAGTTTTGTCAAGCCAAGCTGATGTTGAATTTGGGTTGTTTCATGCAAGCTGGGTTGTTTCATGCTGCATATGCTTGTGGGATGTGAGCCAGTAGGCCATCTTGTGAGGATCATTCCTTTTTGTAAGCTGATGCTTGCAGCTGGGTGCTTCAAAAGTGTGTTTGCTGTACGATGTGTGGCATGCCAAGCTAGCAAACTTATGCAATTGTAGCTGGTGCTGGTGAGTGCATGCAGCTGCTGAGATAGCAATGTACCCCGTGATTGCATGTTGCATCAGCATGCTTCACCACTGTAGAGCCTGACCTTGCAATGTGCTTTTGTAATGATAATGATAGTAATAATAAATATTCACACTTTCCTGCTCATGATGAGCTAGGTACATGCAGGCCTGTCGTGTGCATTCCTGTAAGGCCTACTAACATGACTTTCAGACCAAGTCCATCTGCCGCTATTCAAGCCAATTGCTTCAGCCAGTCAGACAGGTCTGGGCTGTCAGCAGACATTTGCATTTTATGCTGTGCATGCAGTAAGTTTGTATGGTTCGTAGGGCTGCTGCCAAGGACACAGGGCAGGCACAGCTGCAAAAAGCCCTGCAGGAACAGCTGCAAGAAGCCCTGCAGGAGAAGGCGCAGCTACAGATTACAACCCAGAAGTTGCAGGCAGAGGTAATTTTATTACTTGTGATTCCCTTGTCACGGGGCTTGAGGCATAGGTCATGGGGCATAGAGCCATACTCAACATGACAGACGAACACACAAACAGACACCTGGCTGTCTGCCTGTGGTTTGTTTGCCTGCCTGTCTATCTGAATGTCAAGTTGTCTGCCTGTCTGCTGGTCTTTATTAGCCAAAATGAGGTGTATAAGACTCCATGTTTTGTCCTGCTCCTGACTGCTCCTGCCCTCCTGCCCTCCTGCCCTCCTGTCCTGCTCCTGACAGGTCTATCTTGATCAGATCTAAAAAGTCTAATGTGTCCCTTCACATGTGCAAAGATCAGATGTAAACCCACAACCGGTCACTTGACCAGGGCTGGGGTTCAATTTGACTCTCGTGATAGGGAGCAACTTTTCCATCAGCACGTAATACATGACTTGGATCGCATGCAACAAATGCAACATGAATGCAAACGTCGATACCGTGTCTTAGTGCGCTGATGATCCCACCATCATGCACCCCCCTCACTTTGTCCCCACCTTGCAGGTCAGGGAGCTGCAGCTCCAGGCCATGCTGGCCTCTACTTCCTCTTCACAAGACTCAATCCCTGCAGCGGGCAAAACTCAGCCAGCCAGCACAGGTTGTGATGCAAGCAAGCCTGCCACAGACCTTACCCGACTTACCAGACATGGCAATGCTGACTCAGCAGCAGCAGCAGCAGCAGCAGCAGCAGTAGGCACAGTAGGTGACATGGCAGCTGGCAGCTCTGACTCAGCAGCAGCAGCAGTAGGTACAGTGGGTGGTGCTTCAGCAGAGGACACTGCAGAGCTGGGCAGCCTGAGGGCAGAGGTGGATCGTCTGCAGACTGAGAGAGGCGTGCTTGCTGCCAAGTTGGGCGATGCTCAGCAGCAGCTGGCAGAGGCCAGAAAGGCTATAGACCAAAAGGAGGGCCATCTACAGGGCTTGCAGGTCAGTTTTTGTCCTCTGATGTACATACCAAAGCCAGCTCCTTTGTGGTCATGTGCACTTCCTTTGCAGACTGCTTATCAGTCCGCGCAGACTCAGGGCTGCAGCGCATGTGCAAGTTCAAGTTTGTTTCCTTTCTGCTCCTCTTCTTGCCGGCCTGTCTTGCATTAGTGGTCTATATGTTTGTCTACTTTTTGAGGGTGTTGGTCTACCACCTCAACGTGTATGTCCTTGACTGCCAGCTGGAGTGTAGTTTGGATGTAAGTACACATGAATCACCTCCTGACCAAGGTGAATATGCAGAGACTGCTTGAAGAAGAGGAGAAGTCAGGGCGCAACCTGCAGCAGCAGCTACGCCAGCAGCTGGCCAATGAAGGAGCCACTGTACCAGCTGAAGAGCCGACAGCCAACCAAGAGGTCAGTGCTGACTCATGCTGCAGCAGTGCATGCAGTGTGTGCTGACTGTGTCTGTGGTTTTAGCTGCTTGTGTGAATTTGCAATGGCAGGACACAGTGGCAATGTACATGTCCAGTCATCGTCATGACTGCATGTCTGAAGTGCAATAAATCTGCAGTGTGCATTACAGCTTCTCACAAGCATAGTCATTGTCACAAAGCTGTTTCTGGCTGGTGGACAACCAGGAAAGAGTACTGTCAATGCTGCTGTGTACATGCATCTCTGTGTTTGATGCTGTCAGGGCTGCATACTGTCTCATGAAGCCCCAAGCCTGCATGATGACATGTCTGTGTGTATGTGCAGGGCCAGGAAGCAGCACAGCATCAAGTGGCTGAGCTGCAGCAGCAGCTTGCAGCGCTGGAATACAAGCTGCAACAGGCTGAGTCATCTCAGGGCAGTTTCAAGCAGCCCCTGCAGGAGCAGCAGCTGCCTGAGAATCTGTCTGGGAAGGTGCCACAAAACCCTGTGATGGCAGAAGCTGTGGCAGATGCGTCACACAGGCCACACTGGCAAAACCCTATGGCTGTGCATTTGTCACAAGCTGAGAAGGCAGAACTCCATGCAGTGGCAGAAGCTGCTGGGAATCAGAATGTAGCAGATGAGAATGGGGCACCTCAGAGCCTGCTTGCAGGGCATCCAGGGCTGTTACAGTGGGAAGAGAAGAAGAAGATGCAGAAGCGCATTGACCAGCTGCGGGCAAAGCTCAAGGTATTATCGTACACAGGGGCAATGACGCAGTGTACTACCAACATAGTGTGATGTTTCACATTGCTCAACCTCACTCACTAGTGTTTATGCATACATCAGTGTCAGCTCTAAGCATTTTGGAAGAGCTTTTGCTAAATATACAGCAATTTGGTACAAGGTTACCTTGCATTGCAAAGCCTTTGACTCAGACAAACTGACAGTCTGCTGTCTTGTGAAGGAGAAGAGCGGCCTGGTGGAACAGCTGCAGAAAGAGAAGCAGAGGAAGGGGGAGCAGGTGCAACAGGCACATGCTGACCTGGCGCGGCAGGCAGCCCTGATCAAGGACCTTCAGGCCCACCCCAGGGGCAAGAAGGAGCTGAAGGAGGGGGGTGCCTCCCTTGATCAGGTCCGTCTGTCTGACTGTTTGACTGATGCCTCCTGGGATTGACATGTTGAGGTTTGGCTTGGGGTAACCTGCCCAGCAGCCTGACCCAAAGCTAATGCTGCTAAGTCTCCACAAGCTCACAGACTGCTAGGAAACATTTTGCTATGCACTGCTTGGCAATGACCTTTCCAAGTTCATTATATTGGACTCTGTTGGCCAAGGCCATTCAGAGCATTGGTGCAGCTATGTCAAGCTTGAGTCACAACATGGCCTTCATCAACATTGATTACAGCCTAGACAGCCTAGACATGACAGCAGACTCCCCAGGTCAACTATCCCAAGCTGACAGTACTCCATTGCAGTGGCTGTCACAAAGTCTCTGACTCATTGTCGCAGGCAAACACTTGTGCATTATGGCATCATGAGCACATCCAACTGTTCAGCAGGTGAGCACCTCTAAGTGTTCAGCAGGTGAGGGAGCTGATGGCGAAGATCAACAGTTTGGAGGAGCAGCGGGACGCTCTAGAACGCCAGGTGGCGGCCAGGCAGCAGCCTGCTGCAGCCGATCAGCTTGCGCCACCTGGCTCTACCACAGCCTCTGCCTCAGACTTGCCTCTTCAGGACCAGCTGCTCTTCAAGGTCAGCACCCAGCTTTGTTATCTGTGTTGCAGATTGCTGTTTTGCTTCAACTCTTGATCATGCAATGCATGTCTAACAGCAGCTGTCTCTATGGTGTGGACTTGCATGACATCTACAAGCACATATGCTGGTTGCGTGGCATGCTTGTCTGTCCAAGCAGGTGTGCTGGTACAGGAGTCTGAGTTGGTGGAGGCTCGCCTGGAGCGCAGCCAGGCGCAAGCCAAAGCCCAGCGTGCACAGCAGCGCCTGGATGAGTTTCTGGCCCAACAGCCTGCCCCTCAGGTATGTCTGCAGCCTTTCCTGACCCAACTACCCTCTGTCTGCCATGGAGCTAAGGCTTCTATTCCTCTGAGTACAAAGTGCCTGCCTGTGTCCACATTCTGCTTTGACCCATACTTCTTAGCCTGAGTTGCTGCTTGCTTTGCAGTGGTTGTTGTGGTGCACTGTGCTTCTGGGTGCGTTTTACATGAGAAGCAGTGATCAGTCAGCTGCTTGCTGTTGTGTTGTTGTGCTTTGGTAACAATTTGCAATTGGTACATTGCATGTGAGTATGATGCCTTGCACATGAAGAATTCTGCAAATGGCCCTCTTTTGTGATTTTGTCAGCCATCAATTGTCATTACAGAGCTCAATATACCTCTTACCTGCATTCAAATACACTTGCTCCCAGCAAAGGTAGGCATCTAGACGCTTGGCATTCAGGTGGGGCCTCAGAGGGGTGGAGAGGGGTCCAAGCAGGGCCTGGTGGACACCATCCAGGGCCTGCAGAGGGCTCTGGAGCGCAGCAGGAAGGAGTGCCAGGCAGCTGTCAGCAGTGCCAAGTACATGCAGGTCACTGCACACATCTTGCACACACACACCTTGCTGTTCCCCTCTAGCTCACTCCCTCCCAGCGCTGTGCAGTCCTTGGTCCTTACAAATACTTGAACCTTACACTTGACATGTGACTGTGCTGTTACGGCTGCTTGAAGTACAGTGAAGCTCTTACAACTGCTTAGAGTTCATCCAGTTTTGCCTTGAACTTTGTGAGCATGAAGATGCTTGCTGTTTTCGTTGCTGTGCATCCGCTGCAATGGTCTTGTGTGATTGTGTCACCTGTTTAGCATGGTCGCTACAAGACATGCTATCCAGCAAAGAGGCTCTGCACACAGTGATTGGACAGACTGTTTGTCAAGGCCTCATGGCGTCTGATGAGTCTCATGTTGCAGCTGCTGGAGAAGAAGAAGGAGCTGAGCAAGAGGTGCAGTGTCTTGGAAGAAGAAGCGCGCATTGCAGCAGGCATCAAAGAAGAGGCACACCGACTGGAGCAGCGCTGCCAGCAGATGCAGGCTGCTAATGCAGCCCTCAAGAAACAGCTCAAGCCCCTGCAGGAGGGCCATTTCCAGGCTAAAGCCCTGTCTGAACAGGTAAGTGTCACTGCTATGCATACAATCTATCAAGCAAGCATGTTGAGGAGTGACAAGGAGTGCCGCACCATGCAACTAAAATGACAACCACAGGCCAACATCCCAGCATGCCCGCTCTGTCTCAAAGTCTCACAATGCTTGATGTCATGGAATATGCACTTCTTGGTGCATATTTAATCGAAGGGCTGCTTTCACACTTCACATGACAGGTCAACAGGGACATGCAACCACAACAGGCACATGTGTGATGATTTGGTGCAGGTGGAAGGTCAGCAGGCGGCTGTGGACCGCAAGGATGCTGAGCTCATCACTCTGCGCAAAACCCTGCAGCACAAAGAAGCCCAGGTCTGACACATCTGCATATCCTAATCTCATGAAACCTAGTCTCCCGTACTTAAGCTGAACACTGATGTGTTCTGCATTGTCTGTACATGAGCACAGCAGGTAGCCACAGACTGCTTGCAATGCAATCAGTAGGAATTATCACCATTGTGGGAGTGTATGCCTTGCATGCAGCTTGAGCTTGCTTGTCATGCTGCTGTGCTACAGGCAGTCATCAACAGCCAAAACAGCAATGAATCCTGTCTCAGCTTCCAAAACCTGTTAACGCACCTGTTATCTGTTATCTCAATCTACGAAAACTCTGGAAGTCACTTTCATCATTATTCATTGTTGTTTTGATTAATCTACAGGACTGCACAAATAGTATTTCATGGTCAAAATGCAATGCATGCAGGTGGAGCAGCTGAAGGTGGCTGAGGGGGCTGTCGATGAGGAGGTTGCTCAGGAGATTGCAGCCCTCAGGTGTGCTACCCACCAGCCAAAAAGCATGTCAGCTTGCTTATCTGTTTGTCTTGCTTGCGCATGAGCAGATGAGCCAAATTGCTTAGATGCACTCTGACAGACGCTGGTTATTTGCTCACTGCTAGCCAGAAGTTGTGCATCATACTCTAGTGCCTGTGATACTCCCCTCGACTAAAGCTGCCAGCAAGTGTGTGTGAAGGTATCACAATGCAAAGTGCAGCAATTGCTCAATGATAGTTACCCCATTTATAGTTATAGGTAGGCCCAGGTGACTCATGCAATCGTTTGATGAATCTACATTCTGGGATTCTTTGTTGTAATGAAGTGTGATAGCTGAGTACACAAGGCATGATTTCTGATCTTCAGGGAGAGGCTGGCATTGATGGAGACTGAGAATGCTGATATGCGGGAGGAACTCAGTGCTTTTGACCCAGCTTTCTTTGATGAGATTGAAGATCTCAAGTATGACCACCACCAGCTGCAGCTGCAGTGCACAGAGTATGAGAGCATTGTGCGAGAACTGTTTGCGCCACTAGGTATAGATGCGGCAGTGCTAGCAAACGTTGCTGGCTAGTATGTAACAATCAGTGGGCAAGTAAGACCCCTTGGCCTGCAGCAAAAGTCAGCTTCAGTTGTCACAACTTCACATGGTCTACAAACCATCAATGCACATAATGTATGTAAGTGACTTGATCTCCGTGATTGTCAGAAAAGTAAATTACTACAGCTGTATTGACTTGGAAGCATGTGAATAATTTCGAGGGAGGAATGAACAAGATTGGAATGATTTGCCATCACAGTAACGACCACAGACTTGACAGACGAGCAACAGCATCCCACTAAGAGTGAAAAGCAATGCTCCGGAAATTCAACGCACTCCGTGACTAAATGACAGTGCCGACAGGCAGCCTTGTCGCTGTGACACTCCATACAGCCCTCGGCTTGCTTCCACAAGCTCATGGCTTCGGCGCTGCGCAATGCCTTGTTCTGCTCGTTCAAACGCCGATGACAATGACATCCAAGGCACGGTCGAGTTGTTGCCTTGGATCACAGGTGCTGTACGTGACCTCGGTGTCTCTTGCAGAAAGCTCTTGCTGCTGCTCTGTGCTGAGGCGTGTACGAAGTCTACTGTCATGTGCTTTCACTTGCGCATGTCTGAGATCTGACAAAACTTCCTGTCGAGTACTTCCATACGACAATACTCGAGATCAAAACGTTTCGCTGCGTGATCTGTACGGTGAGCCAGGCACCTTGCAGCACGAAAATCAACACTATAGTCTCATCTTCTAGGCTGCCAAACAGGTCAGACTTATGAACAAGAGGGAGTCCTAGTAACCTGGGTTACTGGAGAAGCTTCTTCAGAGACTAGCAGCACGCTCAGCCATGCAGGTAATGACGCGGACATCAGCTCGTGCAGGTCAGCCTGCTCAGTGCAGCTCTCAAAGTCAAATACGTGATCAGCCTGTGTGTGATAGGTTCTTGTGTGCCCATACATCAATGCACATCAGCAGATGAAGAGGAAGCCTCGGGCCTCAGCTTTTGTTCCGAGAACTATGCACAGCAAGGTGGCCTTGCAAAGCTGCATGCTAGCAACCTTGGCAACACAACATCTTTCCAACTGAGTCAGGTAGGTCCTGGCACAACACAATGGTTGGCCCTACAACAGTCAGGTGAGTAATCTCTGGTTGCACAGGATGAACAAACTGCAGACAGCCTCCCAGCAACAGCAGGCACAGATGAGCAGCGTAATGCACAGTTCCAAGAGCAAGTCAACATTCTGCAGCATGACAAGGTATTCATGGCGTCCCATTCTCAGACAACATCATGGGATGAAGTGTACCTGAAATTCCCTTTGTTCTTTCAGCAATGATCATGTAAGAGTGCATGACCACAGCAACGCGTCACTATTGCCAATTGCAAGCAATATCATGCCCATGCCTGTGATCATCATTGGCTTGAGCTGGCATGTTTCACAAGCTGTTCTTTTGGCCACTGCCATGTTCTTTTGGCCACTGACATGCTGTGTAGGGGTTGCTTCAAGAGGAAGTTGCTGGATTGCAGCGGCAGCTGACATGGCTGCAATCTCATGCAAGCTTACAAGATGGCGTCAATCAAGACCTGATGGCAGAGGTGCTGCATTTGAGGGAAGCACTTGCTGCTTTGTCTGCTCTCCCACCGCATACCTGTTGAATTTGCGTAGGGCGTGTAGATGCTGTGCACAAAAAGGTAGCTCATCATGACTGAAGTAACCTGTATTGTGCATGCGTCGTATTATGGCTATCTATTGTAGTGTCGACTGATGTCAAGAAGGCATCAGCTTACGAATGGCAAATTCCGGTTCACGCATCATTTAACTGCGTTTCCTTGATAGGTTGGATCTCAGATACACGTCCCTCAGGATGCACTGATATAACTGCGTTTGTCCTGCATTGACATTGTGGTGCAGTGTTGCCTGTAAGCTGATCTGCTGTTGTTGGCATGCTCAAGGCAGGTGCATGTAGACGCAGATGCACGATATAACATGGCAGCCTCTGCATTGCAAAGCACCAAATAAATTATCAAAGCAAGGTGTTCATTCCTGCTCAAGCAGTAGCAAAAGCAGGACATGCATGATTGTCAAGGGCTCAGTCATGCACGCATCAGCTGCACCTGCAGGCTGTGATCAACTGTATTTGAATGTATGCTAAGCTGCATCAGGTGACTTCACAAACTTCAGGCAGAAGCACACTCTGCATTCATGCCATGTCTGGGGTCTATGAGAGTGGGGTGCAAAAAAGTAGTACCATAATGCTCTTTTGAGCAAACTTTCAAAACATGCTAGACAAGCCAACCACAAAATCAATAACAACCTGGCATGTTAATTAAGCATTCAACAAAATGTATTCACACAAGCAGCACTTGCAGAAGAGGAAACAAGATATGGGCTCCAGAAAACATTTTGCAATTCGAAACCACCTCCAGAACTTCCAATCATGCTTTGATAGGCGCTATCACTTTGTATCCGATTGCAATGTGGTACATATGCGCTTGACTGGCGGTACAGCAGATTGTCTACCCTTCCTCAATCTGTGGTATGTACGTGTTCCAATGGACTGTTGCCAGGTTGGACGTTGTGGGCTTGTCCACCAAACAACAACTCCTGAATTAGCAAGATAATCATCTGGCGACTTGGCATTTTTGCTGTGGTCCCACTCAGCAGCAATCTCTGGACATCGAGTTTGCAGTGAGTTACACTTGCAAGCCTTCTTGTTTGCACAACAAGGACAACCTGATCCTTTGTAAAAGCGCCAGTTGGGCCATGCTGTCCACCTATGAACTTGGCCCTTGGGACAGTTGTAGCAGATCCAGTGCACCTGCTTGTGACTACCACACT
>JAABUP010002269.1_pt1 | contig 37867 bp, 45 predicted proteins | sample 5559201 | NCBI WGS metagenome assembly JAABUP01 (sample SAMN10711887, study PRJNA513373) | rock metagenome | isolation source: Antarctica rocks | place: Antarctica | reverse complement strand
TGGAGGTGAAGGGCGCTGGTGGGGAGGGTGAGGAGAGGGTTAGGGTGGGGAGAGGATGGGGTTGGAGAGTGGGTGGGTGGGTGAAGGGCTGGGTGGTGAATGGGAGGACGGGAGGTTGGTGATTGGGTTTTGTGAGTTGCGTGGGGTGGGTCAAATCGGAGATGAGAGATGGTGGGTGGTGGATAGGAAGATGAGAGAGTGTGTGATGCGTGTGATGCGTGAGGACGAACAGACAGATCGGGGTGGCGTGGTTGGGCGTGGTGGCTTGGTAGGCAGATAGAGAGTGGACGGTAGCATGGTACAATGGTAGGGTTAAAGAGAGGAAGAATGGAAGAAAGCGAGTTAAAATTAGTATGCGAAAGAAAGAGAACGGACATAGCAGGAGTTGAAGAAGCGGGGAGGTTCATCGATATCAGCTATATCAGAGTCGCCGAATCGGTCAGGACTGTCGCAAGGATAGGATATTCATACCAAGAGGGTACAACCCCGTAAAGTCATTAAGGTGGACAGCGGTAGGGAAGTAATGGTCTAAGACTGATAAGCACAGCCGAACGAGTGGCATGGCAGGCAAACCTGGCGCGTAAGTGCACAATGAGGTCGTTGGATAGCTGAACAGCGTTAGCACTTTCTTCTGTCACGTCTATTTGAGGTCGTTGTTGAGGAAAGAGCGCGTAGTTTGTGGGTTCGTAGAGTATTTGTTATTGACGCATGGTGTCCGGTACCATGATAAGACAGATATTGATTAACAATGAATTGAAACAAAAAGGAAGATGATAGAGATGAGCAGAGGGCTACATAATATCGCCTGTCTAGGAGATGGAGATAGTAATCAAACGCTAGTACCTATCCCACCGCCCATGGTGATGATCTATAACAGCAGGACCTTATGTCACCTTCACCTGATGTGGAGTTCTGGAGCTCAAATTTTCAACTGCCATTTCAATGGGATCGTCCTCCATTCAACCATGCCTCTTCTCGGCGTGCTTCAATGATCTCAATCAACTCAACGGAGTCATAAGAACACCCATACCCAGGAACACCATCTTCTTGTGTGTTCCAGAACACATCTCCTTCCTCATCAACGATAATCTCAGGATAGAAATCGTGCAGAATTTTGACGTACGAAGCTGTGATTGACGGTCCATCACGCCTCGCGATGTCTGCTGGTGTCTCCATGCCCTCAAACAGATACAGTGTTCGACCGTTATCGTAAGAGAGGCAGCCCACCTTGTGAGGATCTGCGCCGTGTTCAAATAATACCATGAAAAGATCTTGACTAAAATCAAAGGTGGCTGCTCCATGGAGGGGGGTAACTCCCGCAAGGTCCTTTGCACTCACATCTGCACCGCACTCAAGCAGCATGGTACAGACAGCCAATTCACCCATACACGCCGCGAAATGCAACGGTGTGTCTCCTTCATCGTTTTGCGAGCTCACGTCTGAGCCGCAATCGAGCAGGAACCACACAAGGGCTGAATTCCCAACGGTGGCAGCTCTGTGCAACGCAGTTTGCCCATTAATGTCGCGGGCGTGTGAATCAGCGCCATACTTCAGGAGCAGTTGCGTTACGTCAACCGTAGAGCAATCAGCGGCATGATGAAGTGGAGAACGATGAATGCAGTCCAAGGCATCGAAGTCGAAGAATGAGTTCGACAATAAGAATTTTACGAAGAGGCACTGAAGCTTCGGTACATTTAGGCGCCAATTGAAGCCACTGACTACATGGTGAGCGACATTTTGCCCAAACACGTCCACGTGCTCGAGCGAAGCCCCTCTAGAGACTAGGAACCTGCTAATGTCGAGTTCGAGCCCTCCACATGCCGTTTGTAGGGGGCTTCTGCACCACAATCAGCACTCCCAGTTCAGAAGCACTTCCTGCCTGCCAGTTACCTGTGATGGTCATTGTTGATCGAATTGACATCTGCCCCACAGTCTACCAGATATCGAACCAAGTTGCAGTTTCCCGATGAAATCGCGGCCTTCGCAGGAAGCCTCAGCATCCCACCCTGCAGTCATGGCGGAGGGAACGTACGGAAAGTGGGCCATTTGGCTCCCACGACTCCATCCCGAGAATCAGGTCATTTGGGCCAGCCCTTCTGTCTCGGAAAAGATTCCTCGCCCACGACTCGTTCCCTTGACGACAAGCCTTCATAATCTCCGAATCTTCAGAGACGATATGACTCACGGCTATTGCGCTGTGCATCAGAGATACGCTGGACCAACACATGGCATAATGGCGGATCTTAAACTCGAGGGTAAGTGCGCGGTTGCCGAAGAGTCTTGGTAGCTTCGACTTCAAAGAGATATTGTAGGTAGATTGATTTTCGTCCCAATAAGAGGAAATGGTTCCGGATATCTCAAGGTTCCGCAGCCATCTTGAACTCTGAAACTCTACGCTACCCCCCAACGATCGTCGGGACTGTCTTTGATCACATGATTTGACTATGGTCTCTTGTGAGGAATCATCGCTGTCCTCATCAAGCTCCAGGATGCGATTTGGTGTTTGCCTGCGTACATCGGCTTTTTGGGACTCTTCGGAGCCATTCACGACATCGAAGATAATGCTAGCTGTGGTCGACTGGGTGCTGAGAATCGCGATCTTCATAGTAGCGAGCTCTTGGGCTACGAGGTTTTGTGCCACTAGAACACTGTTAAGTGACGTTCGCGCGAGTAGCGCCAAGCGTCTAAGATTATCAGCATGATTCTGCCGAACTTCATCCTGTACTCTCGTTTTGCCAGTTGACACTGCATTGTTGAATTCCTTGTTACTGGGTTTGGTACTAGACCCGCATGCAAATGACAGATCGGATGACGATCAAACATTAAACATTCAAGACGTCGTGATAAGAGTTGCCCGAAAACCAATGAACGAAACACAGGCTCCCGCTTACAGTTCTAGAAGCTGCAAAGCCAGCATTAGACTGCTCTCAGCACCTTTGAGTTGCACCAAGGCTTTGTCCACGGACGTCTTCTCGACCAGTGCCCATCGGAATCGAGTACGGACACCAATTCTTCCACCCCGATATCGACAGACGGTGCTTGCCTTGTTGATAGCGTGGGAAGTCTGTTCAAGAGCAGTAGCCAGACTCATCCGAAAATCGAGCGGCAGGAACTCTTTGGCTCTGTCTCCGAGCTCTGGCCGGAGTGCAAGAAGCTGTTGCAGTAAGGAGCGTACCAGTTCAAGCTTGTTGAAAACGTTTCGTAGTTCGACTGGAGCTCCTTCGATGTCTTTGGCGAGGTTTCTTGCAGCCTTCGTGACTCTGAGGGCTACGTCGAGAATTGTAACCAAAGAAGCAGCTGTGCCGACGACATCCATACTCAATACTTGACACTGAGAGAAATGGGTGAGATGAAGTTATCTTGAGAGAATGAGACTGAAGCACGGCTTATGGTAAGTTGGATGACGACCAAGACTGCAGTAACAGCGGAGCTGAGAAAAACTTCGCCCCCACACCACACTCGCATGGCTACACAGTGTCTCTACCATGCGACCGCAGAAGTGAGCTTTAGCAATCATTCGATACCGGACTTCAGACCTCTAACGGAGTCTGCGTGAGGACTCCTAATCTGTACACGTACTCCGATATCGTTGTTGACATGTACTGATATGTGTGCGATGCGTTCAAGATTTGCCAGAGTATCGTACGAAGTACAAAGGACTCTGCCTCGTCCAGAATCCGAACCATCATTCGTCGCAAGCAGTGAAGATCTCTTCGTTGCCTGCGTCAACCCTAACACAGGTCCAAGATTCTACCATAGAGACTCCTGTCGCACTATGTAAGTAACGTCACTCGGCTAGCCGACCTTTAAGGACGGCCCACCGCCATCTTTCTTGAGAAACTCTTATCCTAGGACCTACCTCTACCAAACCCCCACTACTGCCATCAGACAAAGTACTCGTACGGTGAATAAGCTGTTCAATCATCAACAAGCCTAACTCCTATACCATCAATAATAGTGCCTAGAGCACCGTCGCGCGGATGCGTGTGTCTCCATCAGTCTATACCTCGCAGGTATGTTATCAACTTATCATCTCAAGCTTCAATCCCACAGCCATTGCCGCAAAGTGACGGTGAAGAAAGAATACCACCATAAAATGACACCTGATGCCGAGCATGAAGACTGTGGCTAACCATCCCATCAATAGGACTACATTTCAGGTACATCACCAACAACGAGGAACAATCATGTTGCCGCTTGCTCACTATACTCACTACAGCCCACCTGTGGAAAGCCTCCGTGAATTGAAGCAGCACCCAAAATCCGGATCCACATCAATCCATACCTCACTAAGTTCTACATCATGTTTCGTCATATTTTCATGCAATCCCGGATAGGGCCACAGAAGGCCTTTCGTCTACAGTCCAAGACCAGATCTCAATTGCGCTTTCTGGCCACTGTCCAGCACAATACATCTCGCCAGATGCCCATCACTAGGCCGAGGGCGACACCAGTGTCACACGACAGGGCTACATTCACGATACGGGTATAATAATTACCCTTTCTGCTCTCCTTCGTCATCAGCCTCTGTGTCCTTAGCAAATGCTGATCTGGGTATGTAGGATGGTCCCGTCTTCCATGGCAAATCTTTCGGTGCCAAATCAAACATCTCGGGGGAAGCAGTGTTCACCACATCTCTCGTCGGATACCCTGAGTCCTTGACCGACCCGTCCTATCGGGGCCAGATATTGGTGTTTACTCAACCACTTATTGGCAACTACGGAGTGCCATCATCTGCTCGTGACGAAAATGGTTTGCTCCAGTACTTCGAATCTCCGAACATTCAAGCAGTCGGTGTAGTTGTGGCGGATGTGGCAGAGCAGTACAGCCATTGGACAGCTGTCGAAAGTCTGAGCGAGTGGTGTGCCCGGGAGGGAGTCCCTGCCATCTCTGGCGTAGACACCCGAGCTATTGTAACATATCTGAGGGAGCAAGGATCGTCACTGGCCCGCATCACCATTGGTGAAGAGTACGATGCCGATCAGGACGAGGCCTTTGTCGATCCGGAGCAAATCAACCTTGTTCGCAAAGTCAGCACCAAAGCACCATTTCACATTAGCTCCAGCAATGGCGACCTGCACGTGGCAGTCATTGATTGTGGTGTGAAGGAGAATATTTTGAGAAGTTTGGTTGGGCGTGGCGCGAGCGTTACGGCTTTTCCCTACGATTACCCAATCCATAAGGTTGCGCACCACTTCGATGGTGTGTTTATTTCGAACGGCCCTGGAGACCCTACGCACTGTCAAGATACAGTATATCATCTTCGCAAGCTCATGGAGTCATCTCAAGTCCCAGTTATGGGCATCTGCCTAGGTCACCAATTACTAGCTCTCGCAGCTGGCGCTCGTACTATCAAGCTCAAATACGGCAATCGTGCGCACAATATTCCAGCGCTGGATCTTACCACCGGACGCTGCCATATTACCAGTCAGAATCACGGCTACGCTGTTGACTCTACAACTCTGCCAAGCGAATGGAAGGAGTACTTTGTCAATCTTAATGACTCTAGCAATGAAGGTTCGAATGCCTAACCTATCGTGTACTTGCGTACTCGCGTACTATCTGTACTAACACGCCCTCAATAGGGATAATCCACAAGTCCCGGCCGATCTTCAGCACGCAGTTCCATCCGGAAGCCAAAGGCGGTCCGCTCGACTCCTCCTACCTCTTCGATGCCTATCTCGACAGCGTGCAGAAGTACAAGCGTAACCAAGTCATCTTCCACCCGAAAAGGGACAGCAGACCAAGTCCGTTACTTGTCGATATACTTGGCAAGGAAAGGGTTGGGGTTCAGCCTACCATTGGCATGGATAATATGGCTCGGGCTGCAGCTGCCGCAGCGGCTTGAGATCTGATAGCGTTCTTTGATGTCGATAGCGTCTCGAGACTATCTCATGAGCAAAATCTAACAGTTCTTACATGGATATCTTCTACCTCCCTTTTACTCCTCATAACTCCGTACGTGCTACGACAATTGAGTACACACACTCTGTCCTAACTTTGCAGTACTTTCTCCATAGTACAATCCAACCCCTTTGTCCACCCCGCAGCCTACCTACCCTAGGACGCCCCATACGCGTCCCCTCACCAAGTCTTTGTTCCTCAGCTCTCACACTGCCAGCAGCCAAAAAATCTCACTTACCACCCCTTTCCCCCTCCTTCTACCCTCGCCCTTATCTCTTCCCTTACGCCTCGGCTACTCAACCCCCTAGCTCTCCCAATGAACCATAGCAACCCTCGCTCTTCTGTACTACGTGCTAGCCATCCCTGTTAACGTTGATCAGACTCAGCAAACCCGGTATCGTCTTCTGACATATAATAACTCCTACAGTGGTATCTAAAAAGAAAAGGTGACGTTCTGCACCGCCACAGGTGTGTCAGTACAGTAGTGTGTGGAGAGCAGGTTAAGGTCAAGGTGTTATGCTGGCTGTAAGAAAGGGGCGTTTGTTGGTTTGAGGGTCGAGGGTGCGGAGAGTTGGGCGGGGATTCGAGTGTGGAGAGGGAGCGATCTCTATAGGCGAGCTGACGTTACGCGACCTGAGCTTTTGATATTCGGATGAATCCTGGGGTGAAGACGTGCCGTCATGATCTTGAGGTGGTCAACGAAGTATGCAGATAATTTCCTGACTACAGCTAAACCAAGATACAGAGAATGGGACACGCTGACGTTGATGATTCCCAACTTTCATAACTTCGCCAACCCGGTCCTGCCATTCTTCTCCCATTCCTCCACCCTCCTCGAACTCTCCCCACTCCTCTCCATCTCATCCCGCTCTTCCCTCTCCGCTCTCCGCGCACTCCCCTCCGCATTCTCCAACAACCTCACAGTCTCCTTCCACATCTCCGCCTTCAACCTCCCATAAACCCCACTCCGCCCCTTGTCCACCAACTTCATCTCCTCCGCAAACACCAGCGCCTCTTCCAAGCCCCCCAGCCCATCCACGATGCCTTCTTCCAGCGCTTCGAGCGCGTTGAACCTCTTCGATTCGAGGACCATGGTGCGGTAGGTGGCCGGGGACGGGAGTTTCTGGCGGAAGACGGAGGCCATGGGTGGTTTCAGGGGGGCGCCGAAATCGAGCTCGTTGAGGCAGAGGAAGCCTCGGTGCGGGTTCATGAGGCGGTAGTCGTGCATCATGGCCGTCATCAGGCCGGCGGCGAAGGCGTGGCCGTTCATCAAGGCGAGGGTCGGCATCGGGTAGCTATATTCGGACAGCAGCGTTAGCGTATGGGGACGGGCGGTGGGGGGGGGGGCGGCTGGTTGGGAAACTCGTACGTGAGGAGACGCCGCCATAGTGGGTAGAGGCTCTCCGAGAAGAAGGGTTTGCTTTTGATGGCGGATTCGTAGTTCAGGCCGTTGCTGTAGAATTTCGGGATGGCGGATGTGGTGACGACGATGCCTTTGGGGAATCTGTGTTCGACTATGTCCAGAGCGAGGAGGAAAGCGGAGCAAAAGGCTGATGTTAGGCGGTTATCGGGAGGTGATAGAAATGTGAGGAGGTAGATCTTTGGGCCCTGTTGGGTACATGTGATGCTGCCGGATGGTGCGATGGGGACGGTGAACAGTGGTGGTATCGGTGGCATGATGGCTGATGGCCGCGACGGTCACGAGGATTACTATGCTTTGATAGAAGCTCTTGAGACGTCCGATCGAAAGATAGTGAGCTTCAGAGGATATTGAGGGACAGGGTGAGGCGCCGGGATGTGGTGGGAAGGTTATCGTATGTGCTTTGGAATCAAAGAGTCATTATATAGCTGCAGCTATATGCCTGTGGAAGCTTAACAGCGTTAAGGTGTATGTATAATACACAGTTTGGCCGATAAGGGACGTGATTGGGGCAATTGCTTGGGTCAAAGCTGCAGTCACAGCTGCAGGAGCTCCCTCCGTCGGGATGATCGGCGATTGCATGGATGCTTTTCACTACTCATGCATAAATTATGCGGGACATTCTTGGATGAGCTAGACGTAGAACGATCAACAAGCCGCTGCTTTTACTATTGCTCTTTTTGATGACCTACTAACGGAGAACGGGCTCAGTAAATTTGGGTTTATAATGATGAGAGTACGGAAAAGTCAATGGTTGAAACCCCAAGCTTTCTTCTGGCTGAGGTTAAATGGGGGATGGAGAATCAATGCGCTTCAAGGAGCTACCCTGGTATCTGCGAAGACTGAACAGTCAGTTGACTTTGAAGGCCAAAGAGTCGCTGAGGAGTATCTTCAATTACTGGCTCTATCTTATCCATCTTTGCAAGGGTTAATCGAAAGGAATATCTTATGTTTTACGTCAGCCGCCGTCGCAATTTTGACCAACCTCGGGTCATGATGATTCTCCAAGCATAACAATTCTTATCATCAACACGTGTTGATCCTTACTGCGTCATGTTCTCTCTCGTCCCTCATTCACACATGGATCCGTACAGATGCCCACCACCATTCCCCAGCCAGATCAAGCACGGGCATTCGTGCGTGTCCCCTGCATCTGCCTCTGCATTTCTGTCCTCGCATTCATCATCACCTTCTCTTCCCAAGCATCAGATCCAAGCTCTAAACCTAGTCAAACGCTGACCGATCTTACTTGCTGCGTCAGCCAAACCTGCGCAAAGTTCTCTTCAACGGCGCATCCGAACGGCTGTGGTCACTTATCAGATATAGAGACGTAGGTTACGATACCTCTCAAGAGGAAGAGCTGTCTTCCTTACTGCACTTGGAGAGCTACAGCCCCTTGAACCCTTACGCTCCCTCTCTAGTTCCTTCCTTTCGCTCTTGATCCTAAAGGGCACATTCCTCGGCCTTTCGCCCTCGTTCGCCGGCCACGATACATCCACCTCAAACACCTCTGTTCCCTTCACCGCCCTTAACGGTTCTAGCAACTTTGCCTCCGACTCGGGATCTCGGTCCAGCCAGTCTTCTACCACTACGGCCCGTAAGTCTCGAAGTCCCTCCATGCGTGCAATGATCCGCCAGGTCTCCTCCCATGTAGCCCCGTCGTTCGGGGGATAGCGTGTGACACGATCCACGTACAAAGGAAAGTGGAAGTGCCAGTGGAGTTGCAGGGAGCGGATGGTATTCAAACGTTGCGCCAGGATGGTGTGGGAGAGGTAGATGATGCAGTCTCTGTGCTTCACGTCGGAGGTGTTGTGGGAGTAGATGATCTCAATCGCTTCCGTGTACCTATGCTGGGTGTTAGCTTCGACATCTCATGTCTCCACCTCTAGGACATGGTGACATGCGTACACCCGCCGACAAGTCATCACCAGCGATAGCAACCCTTCATCTTGGGGATCTCCCGGCCGGGGTCCAAGATGTGAACCATCAGACCACCCAGTACCCCGACATTTATATCCCAACGAGGCCTGCACCTCTTTCGCCCAACACCTGATACGCCCCAATCTGTTATGCATGGTCGCGATATGTAAGATCTCCCCTCCAAGCACATCATGACATATCAACCTCCGCACTTCCAAGGGCAGCTTCATGAAGAACCCCGATTGCGACTGATCCCAAGTCCGCTGTCTCGTCCCGGGAATCAACGGCAACGTGAGCGAGCGTTCCCGCAACGCAGGAAGCGGCCGCGGGGCCCTATTTTTCCAGCGCTCAGACTGATTCCGCTCACTGCGCCAGGCATGGCGGCGGCGGGTCGTGGTAGGATACGAGACATATGCAGGGGAAATAGAGAATTGCAAAAAAGGATGAAGGCAGTTTTTCGGGCTATCTCTTTCGTGGTTAGTTGGAGCATGGAGTCCGTTGAATTTGTTTGAGGGAAGAAGATCGTGATGGAAGTTGACGTAGTGACGGGTGGGAGTAGAGCTGGGGTACTTGGTTTAGAGACGGCGGTCCTGCGCTGCAAACCGCCAACCGCCCTGTCTGCAGGAGGGGCACATGCAGGTCGTCGTAGCCTTGCGGGTCGAGGCTAGAAGTGAGACTGTAGAAGTCTGAGAATCAACTATGGGCCTGTCCAGAGACGAGACTGTGAAAGAGCGAGAAAGGCCTGAGATAGGTTGGGAAGAGCCTTGATTGTTATATGGACGATTGTCCGAAGCAAAGGCTCCACAACATGACATCCTGCCGCTATTCTAGAAAGAATCATTATGAAAAGAGGAAAAAGACGAAGTCGAAGTTGATCTAAATAAACAGCCAAAGCCTGCTTACTAGTGGAACCGCCTTCAGATGTGGAAGAATTGCGCCACCCAGGGACATTATTTAAATCGCCTCCCCATACATGGTGAAAGATCTCTGCGGCCGCATCTTCTAGTTCTTGCTGGCTATACAACGGAAGATCAATAGGTTGAACAAGAACCTCAGCCGGCTCAAACACAATATCGCATGAGCATCCTTTGAGCAAGTCAGACTCGCATCTGCCGTGTTTGCCCTGGCAACCTTGAAGCTTTCCTTCTGCTTTGCATTTCCAGTTGCCGTCCTGGGATATGTCAGTTCGTCTGATTGCTGTGCTATAGAGTCCTAGGACTCTCCTACGTTTCCACCGCAATGTGTCTCCGTGCACTGGGGTGGATCCGCTGGGCAATCCTGCTCCTCTTTCCCGGCACCCTCGGGTGGATCCACCGGGAATTCTCGCTCTTCTCTACTGCCACCTCTATTGTCGCGAATAGGGAGAGCACGGGACGCTGTAGATGTTGCAGATGTTGCAATGGATCTTACCGATACATCGACAGTCGAAGCAGCGGAGGCAGGGATAGGAGAGAGCGCAGAGCAAATCGCGGCGGCAACTGAGGCGAGAGCAACACAAGTGTACAATAAATGCCGCATTGTTGTTGAATTGAGGAAATTCTGGCAGAATGGGCTGTTAAGCGCAAGGTACTAGAAGCCAGGAGGTATAATTCTTCTCTTTGCCTGTCAGAGTGACATCAGCTAATTTACAGGGGGGTAGTGAAGGAAGCTCACCAGTCAACAACGATCAAACAACATTCTGATGTACCTATGTTCTCTAAAAAAAAAAAATCACACATGGTATTCCTTTTAGCGGGTTCTGCATGAGAAATAAACAATACATAGACGGATGTTACTTCGCTAAGTATGAGCGTAGCCAGATGACCCCTACGAGCTGCTTAATAGGTCATCGACTCCGGGACGCACCCAAGGTTAGGCTGTGGTACTTCAGCCTCTCATCAGACACTAAGGTCCACAAGAGAGGATCAGAGAATGTGTATGAACCGCGTGAGGTAAGCTATTAGCCCTATGCATTGACGAGATGATCGCTCATGGATTCCTGTTCCACGCAGGTGCCAACAGAACCAGTACTTAGCCTTCAATGCTCGGATATCGATAGGCGGAAGATATGTATGCATATATACAAGCGGCGGTGGACGAGAATTGTGTATTTACAGAGCACCCAATTCCTTAAGTTTTGAGATCATGCCGTCAACGTCCTCAACCTTGCCTCCTCCCTTCCGCGGTGGAGGTTCTGTGAGATCATCAGCTAATGTATCATCAGTCCTTGGCCCCACCAGCGCACTTACCCATCACCTTTATTGTCTTCAGTCGTCTTGTAGGGTCAATTCCATAGTCGTCCATGGTCTTCTTCTCCAGCTTCTTCTTCTTCGCCTTCATTATGTTCGGCAAACTTGCATACCGCGGCTCATTCAGTCTCAGATCTGTCGTTATAATCATCGGTAGTTTTGCCTTGAGCGTTTCCACACCACCGTCAACCTCTCTTGTAACCGTCACTTCCTCGCCCTTGAAGTCCACTTTTGATGCCGATGTCGCTTGAGGCCAATTCAGCAACCCTGCCAACATCTGACCCGTCTGATTCGCGTCATCATCAATCGACTGCTTTCCCAATATCACCAAATTCCTATTCTCCTTCTCCACCACCGCCTTTAGTAGCTTTGCCACACTCAGCGGCTCCAGATCGCCGTCCTTCTCTGTATTGACTTCAACGAGTATACTCCGATCTGCACCCATTGCCATTGCTGTTCGTAGGACATCTTGTGACTTTGCTACCCCAGCGGAGACGGCGAGAATATCCTCGACGGGGACTTTTCGCTCGCGGATCCGGACCGCTTCTTCGATGGAGAGCTCGTCAAACGGATTCATGGAGTGTTTGACGCCTTGTGTCTCGACTGCCGTTTGAGCTTTATTGACTCGCGGCTTGACCTGCGAGGGTGTCAACATCAGCCATGCGTTTCAATTGCTCACGGAGACAGTTTCGGGGTCCGTTCGCAGAGCTTGAGATGAACGATTGACCAAGTAATACGCACAGCATAATCAATCACCCGCTTGACGGGTACCAGGATGCGCAATGAGGTCGACATGGTATTTTACAAACTCAGCGTAAGCCCAGGACTGATATTACACTTGAGACAAGCTTAAAAGCACAGGGATGGCCAGCTCTTGACGTACAGGATCTCTCTCGAGAAGCCGCGGTTGAGCCGCATAAGCCTCGGCTATAGATTAGATTTCCCGCCGCTTGCTCGTTTAAGCCCTCGTCTTCATCCATGCATCACCTTCGGGAGCCAGAGGAGGAGCGTTGGCATTGTCCTCTGGCTGGAACACGAGTTTCCATCCTTTCTGAGAGCTTAGAGTGGCGCTGTAGATGTCGGTTTCCTACGGTCACCGAGCTTTCTCTGTGATTAGTACTAAGGCCTTCTCCCCCTTATTTCGCACGAAGCAAGCCCCTGGCTGGCACGCAAAACCTAGCACCATATTTGCATATGTATTAGATTTGGCGCATCTCTGTCCCATGCAAAAGCATAGTTTCGATTATCTTGTTTCCAAGGTTGTCGTTCACAACGCACCGTCCACGTCACATCCAATCATTGGGTTGGGCATTCCCATTTCTTTACGGCTACCGATCTACAATTCACTGTTTGACTACCGTTCCATTCACACAGGACCTAGCTTTGGCATATGATCACGATGATTCACCCCACTATGTACGACTTTCCAAAATCTATATGATCTTGCTGAGTAGTTATCCCCTTTTCCGCTGTTCAACCGAGGTCGTTCGAATCCCATATTTCACCATCATGGGTCCCTCCACCACCAGAAGCCCCAGTAAACCTCCTACTCAGCAACCCGCAGCATCATTAGCACCGGCACCTCCACCAGCACCATTATCAACAAGCCCTCAACCAGCATCAGCATCAGCACCTCCGCTTCCACCTCCACCTCCACCACACACCTCCACCAATCTGCGCCCCGTCTCACGCAACCCAACCGTCCTCCACGTAGCTCCCTCTCAACACTCACAACCACAGCCTCCAATCCTCCTCGTAGGCATATCCGGCTCCCCTTCCTCCGGCAAAACAACTCTCTCCCACCTCCTCGCCAACATCTTCCCATCCAGAACGATACCTTTCGTCCTCCACGAAGCTGACTTCTTGCTCCCCAAGCACCTCTTGGAGACCGAAGATGCTGATTACCGAGCCACTATAGATTTCGACGCACTGATCAGGACGCTGCGAGAAGTAAAATGGGAAGGCAGGTTGCCGGCGGACTGGAGGACGCTGCTACCGGCAGAGACAGAGGGAGCGGATGCAGGGCAGCTCGTAGGGCCGGAGGTGGTGGAGGAGTTGAGGAGAGACGTTGCGGACAGGCTGGGGCTTGCAGGAGGGGAGGGGAAGATCGGTATCGTTGACGGCGTTTTCCTGTACCACGATCCAATTATCAGGGAGATGCTGGATGTGAAACTTTTCCTGCAGGCCAGCAAAGCAGTGGCGAAGGATAGGAGGTTTGGACGACCGGAAAGTGGCACTCCTGCGGTGAAGGAGTTCCGGCCAACGCCGAAGTACTTTGATCGGGTTGCGTGGCCGAATCATGTGAAGGCGAATGGGTACTTGTTTAAGCATGCCGATGTAGGGGGTCCCATCAAGAGGCGAGTGTGTCGGGAGCTTGAGATTGATATGCAGCCGGAGGTGGATGGATCTATGGAAGAGACACTCAGGTGGGCTGTTCATGTTATCGTCAGGGGGTTGGAGGGAAAGAATGAGAAATCCATCTCATTGGACAGCAGAGAGTTGGACGATCGGTACGAGATATGTCATTGCCGCGAAGGCATTCTTGGGCGTATTCGGCAGTTTCTGTTCGATTTTCTCTAGAGGACCGAGTCATAGAGGTCGACATGCACAAATGGTTGGGTTGGGACTTTGCATTATTCTACCAGGTCTCCTGCTTGTATCTGCCTTCCTTCTCCATGGTCAGGAGGTACGCTTCGGCAGCTTCACGTTCCATAGGTGCTCCTCGCTGAAAGACTTCGATCAAGGCTTCGCGGACAGCTTGGGGCATCCTCCCTGATGATCCACAGATATAGACTAGGCCTGACTGCTTGTGCAATAGCCGGTAGACTAGCTCGGCTTGCTCGCGCACGAGGTCCTGTACATATATTTTTTGCTTCTGATCACGCGAGAAAGCAGTGAACACTCGCAATCCCGTCTTTTCTTCCAGCTCTTCCCACTCGGCTTGGTAGAAGCTATCGGCCTCACGGGTCCGGCAGCCGAAAAAGAGCACACTCTCTCCAGTACTTGACGAACTACCATTTGCGGCATCGTATCTGTTTTTCTGATACTGGTCCTTTATTTGCTTAGCCCATGCCAGCCTCTCCCAGATCAGTGATCGCATTGGCGCCACGCCAGTACCTGGACCAATCATCACAACCGGGCGTTTTGCCTCAGCTTTCGTGATATTCAAGCCGCCTTTCTGTAAGAGCACATTGATCTGGGAGCCTTCAGAAAGCGCAGCGAGATAGCGTGTACAGACCCCTTCACGGATCTTCTTGATGACAGTTCGATACTTGACGATAGCCACAAGTAATTCAAACTTAGTGCCCCCATTCTCAGACTTCTTTTGTTCTCCTCCGCTTGCGATACTAAACTGCCTGCCTCGCAAGATAGGAAGAACACTCCCAATCCATTGCCATGGAATCTTCACGCTCTCGAACTCCTGCAATACCTCCAGGATACTCCGTCTCGGCCGGGTAGTATAGTCGTAGAGCTCATCGACGTACTCAGGATTTGTAAACTCCAGCAGGCGCTCTTTGTGCATTTGATCATCCGTGAAGTGAGCGATCAGAGAGAAGAACGATCGTCGAGGTATGGCCGTGATATCTAGACGATTCAATAGCAAACTTCGGAGAGTCAACTTGGGGTAAGAAGGCAAGTTTTGTACTGGAGGAGGCGGATATGCTTGCGAGTCGTTGATAGAATTGGTAGGCTTAAAATGGACAGGTTCGTCCGCGATGGACGCCCAGTCCATCAAGCTGAGAAAATGATCAACGTCCTCATCAAAATTATTAGGAAAAATAGTTAGAGTATCTCCAGGTGCATAATTCACTTCCGATGATGTGACAAGATTCAGATGTCGAACGTCTTGCCAATGCGTCAAGGGAGTAAGTCTTGAATTCTTGGTGAGACCTGCTCGCAGCGTCCCAGGAATTGCGAAATTGTCAGTTGACGGTAGCATTGACGTTGAATGCGGTCCAGAACATTGATAAAAGGATGAAGTCGACTGCTCCTCAGTCAGAGAGCCAGTCTCCTTGCCGTGGCCAGCAGTATTGGAAAAGGCCTCAGAGGCTTCAGAGACCATTTCCAGGGTCCATTTCGGCTGGAGAAAAACATCATCCGGGATGGGCGTCTGTCCATTTACAAGGGGGTATCTTCCAAGAAGATGATTGCGAAGATCTGTTGACCAGGGTAGAAAGCTTGCATCGAGTCTAGCAGTGTGTTAGCCAGAGAAACGACAGGGTCGCAGGCAGAAACATGCATACCCTTCCGGATGCTGCTCATCCGCTTCACCTCGAGGGTAGATCTCATTCGCACCTAACTGACGAAGCCGCTTGTGAAGCTTACGGGCTGCCCAATTGTACCTGTCCTCGGTCAGGTTCTACATGACAACAAGAGAGCGATAGAGATGTCATAGTGAGCATACTTCGGATATGAGCTATCCCCCAGACCAAACGTAGTAAATTCAACGTCTTCTAAGTAATCCGAAGATAATCGCTTCCTGAGTAAGCTCCTCCAGAATGCTCGGCCATTGGCAGGTAAATCCCCTTGCCCGGTGGTCGCGATAGCAATTAATACAACCGAATACTGTGATAATAGACTCTATCATAGAGTGTAATGAGCACACTTCATTAGAGAGTGGTAACATCGTAACAAAGCTTACAGTATCGACGGAGTCAAGATCAGATACTCGTGTCAAGAAATGGAGTCGTTCGGTGATGCGTCCCAATTCGTCCGCCACGTCATGTGCATTGCCTGTCTCGGAGCCATATAAGATAAGAGCTGTTCTTTCATGTTGTTGCCCGTTGGCCGTCATATCACAGGGTTAATGTAGAACGTTTGTGAGCGAAGTCATATTGATGTTCTCATATACATGTATGTAGTCATCAAACCTGCCAAGAACATCACTCAATCACGTTTCACGTCATAAACCGCACTGTAGGATGAAGGCCAATGAATATTGACAGACAGAGAGCTATCTGGCAATCGAGGGTTATATTTTGGGCAAATTTAGGGATTACAGCGTAAATAAAGCATTTGCCAGACAGGCTCTCGGGCTATCAGGTTGATCACTACATCACGGCTTGAATAGTCGAGTAGCGATTAGTATGCGTCACTTGGGACCTTCTCATAAAGGGATGCTCTCCGTGCTATCCAAACAGCCTGTCCTGTCAGGCTGCGACCCATGAGGCAGTTTCAAGAAGTGGAAGCGCGCTAGAAGGTTGCCCTTGCAGCAGAGTTTTGATGTGGCGGGCGCGAGTTGCATTGCGCTTAGCCGCGTTGGTGGGTCGCTTAATGGTTGTAATGCTTGGCAGACAGAATTTCTTTAGCCCCTTCCCCTTCTGATTCACTTTTTCTACCACTACCATCAAGACAAACATCGTGCACCAGAGTCAACTTCATCCACCTCAACACATAGTCATCTAGGGCACTTAGCTACCCTACAACCCCCTCAATCAATCTATCAAATTCCCAGGCGGCGTTCAGCTACCTCGCACTTGCTTCGGAGTACTCCTTGCTATCCAAAGCTTTCATCTTCAACCTCCAGCCACAGCCAACATGTCTGCCGCAGTTGACAGCACGAGCGACTCCATGGCAAACGCCACTATCCAAGACTCTACTAGCAATGCTGCTGGCGCCAATACCGCTACCGGTGGTGACAAGCCTATCAATGCCTCTCAAAACGAGGCGGTTCTGGCCAGCGCTGCTGAGGGTCGTAGACTCTACATCGGGAATCTCGCGTACGCGACCTCTGAGGGGGAATTGAAGGAATTCTTCCAAGGCTACCTCGTGTAAGTGATTATGTCTTTGAATATCAGAGATCTCATTGTGCAAGCCTCTTAGAGGAGTCTAAGCTATTGTTTCTTCGCTCTACCACATTAATCACAATTTATCGAGCTCGTGACAAAAAAATGAGCACACCGCCTCAACCAGCAGCTAATTTTTCTTGTTACCTCACAGTGAATCTACCTCCATTCCAGTCAATCCACGTACCACTCGCCCTGTCGGCTATGCCTTTGTGGATCTCTCGACGCCGTCCGAGGCCGAGCGTGCCATCTCTGAACTTTCTGGCAAGGAGATCCTTGAACGTAAGGTGTCTGTCCAGCTTGCCCGCAAGCCAGAACCAGCCGGAGAGAGGGGTGAAGGTGCCGCAAATGGAGCCGAGGCAGGCAGTGGGGGTGAAGGAAGGAGGAACTCTGGCCGTGGTCGTGGTCGTGGTCGCGCTCGTGGTGGCAGAGCAGGACGTGCTGGACGTGCCGTAAGTATATCTGGCATAATACAACCCTAGGCTTGTTGCAATAGTCTAGGCTCTCCTATCTGAGCTAACAATGCATGACAGCGACAAAACGGTGCTGAGGTTGCCGAGGGTCCTACCAATGTTCCCGGCCAAGTGCTGCCTTTGACCGAGACTACAAACGAGGCTGAAAAGGGGGCTGAGGGCACCCTCACCGGCGATCCGGCCAAGGATAGTAAGCCACGTGCACCAAGAGAGCGTAAACAGCGTGGGCCTCCTGAAGACGGTGTTCCATCGAAAACCAAGGTGATGGTGGCCAACCTCCCGTACGACCTGAGCGAGGATAAGGTTAGTGAACTGTGATCCGTGGTCATCTGTTTACAACCTGATGCTGACGTAAAATTTACAGCTCAAAGAGCTCTTTGATGCTTATTCGCCGTCGTCTGCGAAGATCGCCCTCCGGCCTATTCCACGTTTCATGGTGAAGAAACTTCAAGCTCGCAACGAGCCTCGCAAGGGTCGTGGTTTCGGCTTCGTCACCCTTGCCTCTGAGGAGATGCAGCAGAAGGCTGTTAAAGAGATGAATGGCAAGGACATCGAAGGTCGTGAGATTGCTGTCAAGGTTGCCATCGACAGTCCAGGTAAGGAAGACGTGGATGAGGATGCTGCAGGTGGGGAGCAGCTGAAGGAAAACGGAGTTACTGTCGCCGACAATGCTCCTACCACTGCCGCCACCTAAGCAGTCGCCGCTGGCCGACAACCTTAGTGTCATTATGGTAGAGGCAAAGAGGGAGTTTCCTTTCTGGGGCTTTTGATGGAATGATGTATGCGACGACCCTTATAGATCGTGGTGGCATCAGCGACATCGAGAAGCGGGATGGATTTGCTTGTGCTTTTAAGATATGGTGGCATTTTAGCACTGGTGATGTTCTTGCGTGGCATATAGAGCAACTTGACGTCCATTTTTCAGGACGTCTTCGGAGCACTATATGTCGGCAGAGCCTAGCACGCATGTGCTTGTACTACCAAGTTCACGAATTCTCTTTCTCTTGCTGTGTTCCTTTAGCCGGATCCTCTGGGTTTACATGTATTCTAGAGCACTGGTTGCAAGAACAAAGCAACGGAGAAGTATTTTCTGATCGATGGAGTGTTCTAAGCCGTCTTGATCTATTTGAAGTAGCGCTGACTGCCAATCCTGTCCAACAGAACGCAAAGAATGATGGGAGGACTCGACATGGCCGCGCGCGCACATTCCGTTCACTTCAGATTGCCCAACATCCCCAGCATTAAATCCAATGGGTAGTTACAGATCTCACAAGGAGAGTGCTAGTAGTCATGCGCGGGCTTGCCCTGTAATCTCTCATATCTTTCGGGATAGACGGTTTCCAGTTTGGAATGTGCTCCCGTGTCAACTGTAACGATCCGCACGCTGTAGCCGTTCGGAGCACAGTCAATCATGATCCTAGCTACCACTAAACGTGCTTTCGGCCCTGAGGGACCTGCCTCAGCGACTTGAAGCCTTTTGAGATCGGGAGAAAGCCCTTAAATTATGGGAAGCCCTATTGTTATCAGCCCAAAGAAATGTTCTGGGTATAGGATGTGAGCCAATCGAACGGATTTCATGCAGAGCCTACACAATCAGAACGATGTTCACCGTGGAGTGTGGTCTTCCCAACTTTGAGCAAATCCCATGTGGAGTCTCTGAGCTAGGTCAGCACTTCGGATTAATTGACGCTTATCGATAACCGCGCGCTAGTCTGCCCATCCCTGGACTCGAGGTCGAAACCGGGGGCTTCTCTCCTCAGACGGTTTGGAGGGCTTCACGACTTTTGGAGGGGTAGATTTGCGCATCAACATGTGGGAGGTAGACCCCGAGACTAAGAGCAAAGTATGATACTGTGATTGTGGGATCCTGCGTTGCTCCAGAAATTGGACTGCACTTGTTTACTATGGTGCAGAAACGTGCACTGACCCGCAATTTCTTCCATACAGTTGCTCATTATCCAAAAGAAGGACGGTAACGACCGTTGTTGCGACTGCGGCGCTCCTTCACCACAATGGGTACACTCTCTCCGCTGTTCTTCCTTGTTCACTTTTAGTTCGCCATAGCTAATCGCATACTTGAGTTAGGCCTCCCCAAAATTCGGTATCTTCATCTGCCTTACCTGCGCAGGTACCCACCGCGGCCTAGGCGTTCATATCTCTTTCGTGCGCAGCATCACGATGGACGCGTTCAAGATTCCTGAAATAGCGCGGATGGACAAAGGCGGAAATAACAACTGGAAGAGATTCTTTGACGAGCATGAGATTACTAAAATGGAGGGGAGGACGTTCGAGGAGTGCACCATTGGGGATAGGTACTCAGGGGATGTGGGCGAGGAGTGGAAGGAGAGGTTGACGGCAAAAGTTGAGGGCAGGGAGTATGTGCCTGGACCGAAAAAGGCAACGGCCTCAGCGGCGTCAAAGATTAATTCGACCGCGGACCGAGTCTTCGTTGCGCCGCTTGCAAAGAAACAGGGAGGCGGATTTTCCGGCTCACCTTCACGGTCGTCGTCACCTGCGTCATCGATAGGTACTTCGGCCTCAAGCTCAAAGAAAGCGCAAAACGAGACGTACTTTGCAAAGCTCGGCAGTGAGAATGCATCAAGACCAGCAGACCTAGCACCATCACAGGGAGGAAAGTACGCTGGCTTTGGAAGCGACCCCCCACCGCCTGCTCGAAATGCTGATGAGAAAGGGGCATTACCGGGTGTTGATGAGTTTCAGAAAGATCCGATGGCAGCCCTGACTAAAGGATTCGGATGGTTCACGACAACCGTTGGCAAGAGCGCAAAGACGGTGAATGAATCTTATATACAACCGACTGCTCAGAAGGTAAACATACCTCGTCATCTCTGATACTACTTGGAGTTCTTCGTTTTGACAGCAAAGTGCAGCTAGCAGAGGCAGACCTCGCAACGCAAGCCCGCCTGAAGGCAGCTCAGGTCGCTCAGAACATCCAATCCGGCACCAAAAACGCCTCGGAATCATTCAACCGCTTTGTTGAAGGTGAATCGAATCCCACCTCCACTCCCTCATCAAGACCCCGTGATACCGTAGATCCGGATAAGAGGGATTTCTGGGATAGTTTTGCGGCTGCTGCGGAAGAGAGATCGAGCACCACGAGTAAGCCTAGCGCGATCGGGACGGCGGCGATGAAGAAGGGAGGGTATGGGGCAACGGGAGGAGTGAAGAAGGAGAGCTGGGATGAGGACAAGTGGGAGAAGTTTTGATCTTCGTTATGTGTCCGCCTTGCCTCTATAGAACTTTCGGCGTTAAGGAGCGAGTTTTCAGCATCCAGAGATTAGATGGTTCGTAGACTCAACTACAGTCATGCTCGCAGAAAGGTAGCAGTAACCGCCAATAAGCGCACTCGTCAAATTTTTCAAAGAATCCTATGAAGTGAATTCAATCTGTTATTCTTGCTTCGCAAAATCCAGCTAAGCACGACACGTTCGCTTGACTCACAGTGCGTTTGCATCCGTCACATTCACCTCAGAAGCGTGAACCCCTAGGGTCTGCACCCTCATTTATATGGACATCACAACAATCTCTTGTCTCCTACCTACAGCACTCGCACATATCTCAACAAACCTCTGAAAGACCTTCTGTCCACTCATCGAGACCAAACAAGAAAGATATAGCAAGCATGGCGAACCGCTATAAACCACCGCAGAAGCGCAACGCATCCGGTCAGAACTATTTCGGTATCCTGACAAACGAAAGCGACGAAGTTTCAACATCGACTACTCACCTCACCCACACCGACCAGCGTCGCTTGTCCGTCCAGACGGCGACACGTCCCGTGCAATCGTCCAACCTTCGCGGCGATTCGGTACCCTACACACCGGTTCAGTCGCGCTCTACCCCCAACTCAACCTCTAACCGTCGAACCGACGTCCTGAACCAAACCTCACGACCAAAAACACCAGCAACCATAACCACGACATCACCGAAACCTCACTGCCGCACCCAGTCTCCCTGTCCACCACAGTTCGTCGCTCAACACAGCCATGGGTGTACGATGTCTCCGAAACCATCTGTCAAGCACCTGACGTGTTATTTCTGGAACGAGTTCGGCCAGTGCCAGTGGAGTGCTGAGGAGTGTTTGTATGCGCATTGGGAGACGGGGAAGGTTGCTAGTGCGCCTGTGCAGGTGGAAGTTGGAAGTAATATTCACCTGGATCTGCATGAAGAGAGTGGATTGGATGCTGACATCAAGGCATAGAGCCCGCCGTCGCTGGTCGCAACGCTGGAGCGGCGAAGCCTAGGTATGAGGACTGGCGTGCGGTGGAAGGAGGTGCATCATCATTGCCAGCTCAGAGTGGTCAAGCACCACACAATGATGATGAAGGAGATGGAGCGGCAGGTTGCGAAGGGCATGTTCAAGTGCTTAGCAGTGCCGTCTCATCATTGTCCAGCGCCCTTCACCATCAGCAGATGAGGGTCGTCGGCGTCAAAGAGGCGCTGATAGGCCACTGCAACGCGATGCTGGAGCTTGCGCACTCGATGAATACGCGTGGGATGCCGATTGACGAGTTGGTGGGAAAGACAGAGAAGCTGATTGAGAGCGTTGCCGAGCATGGGAGGTCGGCGGAGGAGATCGAGGGGTTGTTGGGTCAGGTTTCGGCGTGTTTGGAGGATGCAGGGCTTCATGGTGTGGTGAAGGCGTCATAATCAATCAACTAGAGTAAGCACGAGCGCATGGGGGTGGAGGAACCACCATTGATCCAGGGGAGGCACTAGGATATAATGAAGCTATAACAAGTAATACAAATCGTACACCTTAGAACGTGCTAGTGGCCAACCTACTAGCCGCGTTCCTCGCATCGACTCTATCCTCATCTTCTTCTTCCTTCACCCCTTTCAAGCTAGCTCCACTGACCGCCCTTGCCCTTCCTCCCTTGTTCTCATCACCATTCAATCCTCCCTCTGGCACTGGGGTCACGAAGCTTCCACTAATACTCCTATTCAATCCATCTGACTGTCTGGGTACTCCACTCCATGCATCACCTTTTGGTCCCTGACTGGCCGCCATACTTGCTCTTCTAGCTGCCGGGTGTGTCTCTCTGCCTAATCTTGACAGCCCACCTGAAGAATCGATGGCACGGACATCCGGCCGTACGCCCTCAAGCGTAGCGAGTGTACGTCTCTCAGCCTCGATTTCGCGGATCACATACTCGCGGATACTCGTCTGGAGATCCGCCGCGGTGCGCGCGAACCAGCGCCGCTTCTCCTGAAGCAAATTTGCGGTGACACGTTGTGCTTTCTGAGACAGGTATGATTCATGACTTCTTGCTTCGTCGAGTGCACTAATAGCTTCGTCCACTTTTTCTCTTCGGACCGAGCTACTGACCTTTAATCGATCGGCTGCAGAGAGCTTGCTTCTAGTGGCTTGCTGCGCTTGTATCAGTTCGCGAAGCAGGATGTGTCGATTTGTAAGGGTCTCTTTCACGATGAAGGCATCTGAAGAGTGGTAGTTGAGGGGATCACCAAGAGTAGTGGCCTCGGCAGTGCCTTGGGCAGCGTGGTAGTCGCCTGTCATCTGGATGGTTTTACCAAGCTTGCGGTAAGCGTTCGCAAGTCCAGGGTGTATTTCTTGGACATGCATCGAACCAAGCTTGACGCCTAGATCCGATTCTGCGAGTCCAAGTCCTGAGAAAGGTTTCATTATCAGTACATTTCTGGGAAATCACAGTGCTGCCTCACCTCGTCTAGCTTTAACAACTCGGTCCACCTTCTGACCTGTCTCCATTGTACCTAAGTAGAATAGTTTGACGGTTGGTCTGGCCTCATGTAGCTCTGGCGTGTCGTCGGGCGGAGGTGCGAATTGCTTTATGACCCTCCGCCGAACCCCTGTAGCTGGTTGCTTCATCCTTACCACAGGGCTGTAGCCGAAATCACTTTCCACAAAGAAAATCATCTCGTCGTCCCGCATCAGAACATCATTTCCACAGACATAATTGAGCCATCGCTGTAGAGATCCCTTGACTCGAGCTTCGTCTTCATCTGTACCTGCTCCTGCGGCGGTCAATGGCGGCGGTACGGCAGGGACGAAAGCTTCGGGATTCGAAGATATCAAGTGATCGGCAAGTTTGACAAATTCTGAGTGTGTTCGGCGGACATCTCGGAACTGAGTTGTGCGAAATTTGGGTAGGTTGGTCTGTAATTACTGGTTAGCTCTAACGCTGTCATATTGGGTATGCTCCAATGGCACGATGCGTGAGAGCGCCCTTACGTGCACATCAAATCTCAATATTGGATCCTTCCTCCCTGTCCGCTCCAGAGCAGTGATCTTTGCCTGCAATTTGTACTGAGGTACACTTTGGCGTTGTCCTGCTCTAGCCCCAGACTGGTATCTCTGTGGGCCGTCAGCTCTTTGCTGCGAAGGATGTTGACGCTGTTGATGATACTGATGCTGGTCCATAAAGCCGGATTCGCCGATCTGCGGACTTTGCAGTCGTGCTGAGAGGTCAGGGGAACTTCCATTCTCTTCCGGAACAGATCCTTCACCGGAGCTCTCAGGCCTGCTGTACCTACCCTTTCCTGCAAGCTGATCATTGGAGTAATCCTGCGCTGATTCAGACACAGGCTCTGGTGTATATGGAGACTGGGTGGCTAGTGGTGAAGAGGGCACATCTGTGCTCGTAGGTGACTGAAAGCTCGGTCTATTGTTCGGCTGTGGTGACGAAGACCACGGTGACGTGCCGGCGGGGTGGTCAGAATCATTGGGCAAAGATGAGTAGTCCATAATGATAGCTCAGATGAGGACATTAGAGTGCGTAGAGTCGAAAGAGGTCCAGAGCAGCGTGAGACCGGGGGTCGATCTGCACACGTTCGGGGTGGTTATGCGGCGGGCTTGATTTTCATGCGCATAAAACCTGATACTGTGTTGGACGTTTTTTTGGTGCAACAGTACTGACTTCCTTCCGTCCGTCTTACAGAGGTGGTTAATGATGTGGAGTACGAACACTTCTTACATGTATGGAGAAGGTGGTTGTGCAAATCATACGCTATGTAAGCGATGCATAAATTATCAAGACTACCGTAACCAATCACAAATGTTGGTATCTTGACAAGTACTCCAGTACTCTCCTTACGGGAAATGCGACCTGGTTCTTTGTTGGGCTGGGTTTGTCAAGCATGTCGAAGGAAATTGCAAAGGTCTACCAAGACTCTCATAAGGTCGGTCTCATACACAGCATGTCGAAGAACGGACAAGCCTACTGGCCGTTCCGGGCCGGATCTGTCAAGGACGAGGAACATCGGGATCATCGCACATATCGATGCGGTAAGTGGTCTTTCCCAGTGTACTTGGAAACACATGTAAGGTGTTAAATAACGCAACAGGGAAAGACGACGACGACTGAGCGTATGCTCTATTACAGTGGCTACACTAGGAGAATTGGAGGTAATCTTTGGCAATGTTCTGGTTCAAGATCTGTTCAATCTTATGATATGCTCGGCCTACATCGCCGCAGCCTATTTGGCTTCTTGTTCGTCCGTTTACCCTGAACTCTAGACCTGATGATTACTTGCAGATGTTGACGATGGCTCTACTGTCACCGATTTTCTTCCTGCTGAGCGCGCACGAGGTATCACAATCCAATCTGCTACAATCACATTTCACTGGCCTCCACGTCCTCCAGCAAATGTGCAGGAGCCAAAGAATTCGATTCGTACAGAGAGTCCAACTCTTCCAAGATCACACGCAACTCATACAATTAACTTGATCGATACGCCTGGGCACGCGGACTTCACCTTTGAAGTTTTGCGCTCTTTACGTATTCTTGACGGTGCAGTCTGCATTCTCGATGGTGTCGCTGGTGTTGAAGCACAGACAGAGAATGTTTGGCATCAAGCGAGTAACTATCACATACCCAGTATCATCTACGTCAATAAGCTTGACCGAGATGGTGCAGCTTTTGGTAAGACCGTCAAGGAGGTCGGCTCAAAGCTCTATGGGTGGCCAGCAGTCTGCCAGATCCCGTGGTGGGAGGGAGGCAAAGGGCAGTTCATTGGCGTTGGAGATGTCGTTGGATTGAAAGCGATGAGATGGGCTGCTGGTGGCGACGGAACGAACGTGCAGGTCTTCGATCTCAATGAGCTTGAGTCTACCGACCAAAATTTGGCGCAAGAGCTTAGGAAAGCTAGGGTCGCTTTGGTTGAGTTGTTGAGTGAATACGATGAAGTTTTGGTGGAGAAATTCTTGGAGCACGGCGAAGATCATTTAGCGATTCCCGCCGCAGACATTACAGAGAGCCTCCGAAGATGTCTGCTCAGAAATGCCGGAAAGATAATCCCCATCTTCGCAGGCGCGAGTTTCAGGAATATCGGTGTCCAACCAATCCTCGATGCTATCATTGATCTGCTGCCAGATCCAACAGAAGCCCCGGAGGCTGAGGTTAGCATCGGATCCGTCAAAGGTGGTCTGAACGGTCTTGTCGACGGGAAATTGATACTCGAGCGAATGGATCAAAGGACTGGACACCAAAGTAAGGTAGGTGCGTTGTCCGCACCTACGCAAGCGGTAGATATCATTCGCAGACTTGAAGCATGTGCTCTGGCCTTCAAAGTCGTCAATGACCCTCGACGAGGAGTTCTCGTTTATGTACGTGTTTACTCTGGAACCATTCACCGCAATGTTTCGCTCTTCAATACCAACTTGCACATTTCAGAGCGTGCCCCTCGCCTGCTCAAGATGTATGCTTCAGATGCAGTCGAGGTCCAATGCATATCAGCTGGCCAGATAGGTGTCATCGTCGGCCTCAAGCATGCCAGGACGGGAGATACACTTGTGTCCTATGCAGGGACCAACCCCAAAGTTGGACCTCCACCGCCCCTGAACAGCCTTCAGCTTCGCCCTATTGACATACCCCCCCCCGTTTTCTTCGCGAGTGTGGAGCCGCATAGTTTGAGTGAAGAAAAGCATCTTGGTGAAGCATTGGCGCTGCTTCTAAGAGAAGATCCAAGTCTGCAAGTCTCGGTCGATCCAGATTCTGGCCAGACCCTCCTCAGTGGCATGGGCGAGCTCCATCTTGAAATTGCTCGTGACCGGCTGGTCAATGACTTCAAAGCCAAGGCCTCAATGGGTAAGATCGAAGTCGGCTATAGGGAGTATATCTTGACATCTTCTCCGCCTGAAACTATCATCTTCGACAGAGAAACGGCCGGCAAAAGGGGCAAAGCCGGTTGCACAGCCTCGGTCATGCCTCTCTCTACCAGCGCTGACATTAGTTTATTCTCTACGACTACTCCTCAAGAAGAGGCTTACTCCACCATCCGCGGCGGCAATCTAATCACTATCTCAACTCCCCATCTCGAGTCCTCTGGTCATCCTGCCGATACATCAACCCGGCCTCTCCCACCTCATCTCACCCTCCCCATCATCCACACCTCTCTCATCAACGGTGCTCTCGCTGCCTTAGCCCGAGGTCCCAAGCACTCTTTTGCCCTCCACAGCACCCACGTCAAGCTGACCTTCAACCCAGCGACACACATCTTCGGCGCCGAGACCACCAGCGCCGCTATGTCGTCCGCCGCACGGCTCGCCACTCAAGCAGCGCTAAAGTCAGCTTCTGCCCAAGGTGGCACCGCATTGATGGAGCCTGTCATGAACGTCGTTATCAGCGTCGACGAGGCCAGCCTGGGCGCTGTAGTGCACGACATCTCCGCCTCGCGGGGCGGGCATATCATTTCACTGAATGACTCCGGCGCTGCATACATGGCAACAGATGACGTCAGTGAAGGCGAAGCCTCAGTCATAGATGTTCGCAAAATCTACGCGCCTCCCGACCCCTTCGCCTCCCCTAGCGTCTCTGGCGCGGAAGACTTGGCAAGTAGTAACAATAGACATCGCAGCGTTACAGCACGAGTGCCGCTGAAGGAGATGGTTGGGTATTTGAAGCACTTGAGGAGTCTGACAGGCGGGAGGGGGACATTTGTGATGAGCGTGGACAGGTTCGAAAGGATGAGTGCGCAGAGAGAGAAGGTCGTAGTGCAGGAGATGCGAGGTATGGTAGCTTGAAATAAAAAGAGCACAGGACAGCGCACAGTAATTCCGCATTTCCGGCCCTCTCGATTTCTTATATCCATGCGTTGACCGTCCGCGAGTGAAGTCCGGGGCCGGGGTGACAAGCTTCATCAGGTGGAAGAGTAGTTCTCAATACTTTGGAGTCTTCGTTCTGATGGTTGATCTGCAATATTGTCGTATGACTTTTCTACATCTCTAGCATACTCATTATCTCGGGCCTGTCTTTCGCGACGGCGTCAATACGCCATACTCATTATCAAACATATCCAGGCAAAGCGATAGGTTGAAGCCAGGTTTGACAGTTCACGAATGGTCCTACCTCCAACGTAGGTACTGAACACATTTCGCGCTTACGCTCTTCTGGCCTGCACTCGAAGCCCTCTCTTCACTTTACAGAGGCGTACATCCTCAGACTAAAGAAGGTTATCATTTCATCTACAAACACCAATGCTCATCACCACCAACAATTCATGCATACTGTAGCTACATCTACACCACAGTCCCTCCCAAATACCCAGAGACTCAAGCAGATAATCAAGGCCCTGCTACCTCACCGCGACAGATCCAACTCAGCCAACAAACCCGCAGTCATCATAAACCGCGCAAAGTTACCTTGTGCAATCCACAACCTCGTGAAGCTCCTTCTCACTATGATTACTTTCAACGTCACGTGATTATCCGCGAGCCTGCGTCGATCTCGCCACCATAAAAGAGCTATTTAGCGGTCGAGGCTTGTATGCACGACTGCTTTGACTAATACATCCCAGCCTCGCCCTCGACGCCGCTCGTTCGAAGAAGAAGTTAGACAAGGATCAAGCGCGTCGGCTAGCCAAACAGTAATGTCAATCCTTTGATTCAGGGGTGCTAGTGGCCTGGATTGTTGAGGAAAATTGGAAGAGCCAAGGTTGGACTCTGCAGGGATGTCTGGGACGAAGTTGAGGGCAAGCCGGATAGGGGCTACTCCGAGCGGTTTCTGGGGGCAGTGCTGAGTGTCGAGCTTGAATGTTCTTATGCGGCAAGTGGGTGTTAGGCTTATGCGCCGGATGGTTTGGGAGATTTGATGACAATTCAGAGGACGTTTTCTTGGCAACATGGATCGAGAATTGTCACCTGTGGGGTTTCAGGACCGGGTCCGAAGGATTGAGGCTTTGGTCACCTTCCGTGTATGTAGAGTAGTCCTGACATTGAGGTTAAATGGCCTGATACACCATCTACCCTACTAATCTAGCCTCCAAATACGCGTGAAGTCTTCCGCAGAGTCATGGAGTAAGTCTCCAGTCCTCGGAATGAAGATGCGCTCGACATTGCAAGGGGCTCAATACGGCTGTTGGTACCGCCCCGGAACAACGAAACGACCAGGCATCCCAACCGCCTCGTCATCAAACTTCCTCACATCTGTAAACCCCTCCCTAGTCACCACAACCTCACCGACATCCTCATCGACAGCATTAAGCCGAACAGTATACTTCTGCAGCGGCCCCTCGTTCGTCCCCTCCGTAATCTCATCATCCCCCTCAACATAACTATCCGCCAACTTAACATGGACCTGCTGTTGCACAATCCGCTGCAGCGATCTCGCCCCAAGGGCCTCCTCATATCCCATCTCCGCCAGATGCGCCGCGATCTTTCCATCGTTCTGCAGAGCGAGATGCACGTGCCCGATTAAGCGGTTGGAGAGGAGGTCGATGGGCCGACGCATCTTGTCGACGAAGTCGAGGATGAACTTGTGCGCGACGACGGCTTGCTCGCTTGCGCTGAAGGGGAAGAAGGGCACGATTAAAGTGAAGCGGCCTGTCATTGGAGCGCCCATTTCCGCGGTGAATTCTTTCTTAAGCATGCTGTCGAGACGAGCGAGGGGGGCGGATGCGCGGGTGTCTTCGGGTTTGTCTTTCATGTGTGTGTTGTAGAATTTGACGATTGTTTCTTCGCCGTGGTTGGTGGCGAGGACCCAGATTGTGCGGGAGCAGTCGAGGGCTTTGCCGTTGCGTCGGTCTCTGTATAAGCCTGGAGGATACGCTGTTTAGTATTCTTGAGGGAGCATTGATGGGGTAGAAGAAGAATAAACTTACCAGAATCAAAGGCAAGTAAGAGGGCTCTTCGAACGTTGTCTGTTGTCTTCTCGAACTCGTCGAGAAAGACTATGCTTCTCACACCACTCTGCTGCGCCAGGTAATTGTTCAGAGGTGAGCCCTCCGCAGAGCCAGCATAAGGATGTTTCGGCCCAAACATGTCGGTCTCGTAGCGCATCTCCGTACAGTCTACAACAAGTGTATCGACCGACATGAGAGTACCCGTCTGCCTGGCAAGCTCAGTTTTGCCGTGGCCTGAAGGTCCCGCGTAGAGCAAGACGAGAGGTGTATCTGAGCACAAGGCGATATGACCGAAGACGCGAGAGAGTACCATGTTGGTAGCGGGCGCCTGCCCTATCAGATGGTAGGGCGCTTCAAGCAAGGCGGTGACCTTGTGAGCTGCAGCAACTTGCTTGGCTCTTTCAGTGGAGCGCTTGAGGGTCGCGGTTTTGGCGAGAAAGTACCGCTGAGTGAGGTTGAGGGTTCTTGCCAACGCGGCTCGAAATTCCGGTATGCACCACGGAGCGGTTGGGTCGATCTCTGCTGTATTGTATGCGCTGCTAACGGCTTGTGGAGCCTTCAAGTAATCGACCCACATATCTTTCGGAATGTCAAGTGGCGAGGCACCAAGTCCGAGCAAAGTTGTGATCACATCAGTAGTGTTGAGCGTGTCGTTTTCTGCGTGCAAAACAGCGAAGCCAAGGACTGGTACATATCTCGGAAGAGTGCAAGCATTTGGGCGAGCCCCAAGTTCGAGCAAGAATCGGACGATCTTGGCACAGTTGCATTCGACAGCAAAGAACAGCACTGGAAGTGAGATGTTATCGGTGTCTATATTGACGTTGAGTCTGCTCCTGACGGCTTCAATGGGGTAGCTAAGAATGTACTTCTTGATTGCTTCGAAGGGAAAGGAGTGCTGAAGGGCCCAGGCAAGAGTGTCCGTTGAAAAGGGTAATTCTTCACCGAATTGCAGAGCGAAGTCGTCGTCGACGTAGTTGATCTCAAGCTGAGATCGAGGTAACATGAACGGGATTGGCGGGCTCTCCTAGCAGGACCTTAGCTACTCCTTCTCCTTGAAGTAAGAGATCTCACCTTTTTCATCGTAAGTGCCAGTCCATCTTCGGTCTCTTTGATAACTAGTAAGGCTTCGGCGACAGGCTCTTGTTCGATCTTCAAGCCTTGCTCGATCTCTTTGATCACTGGTCGGAGTTCCATGAAGCAGTCACGCTCGTCCCAGGAGTCTAAGCGTTTATTAGTACTACATATCAGCTTTACAGTATAAGCCAACACTAGATATGTCGTCCATTTTGAAGATTCGCCCGGTTTGAATGATTTTGGAATTTCTGGTTTAGAGACTGTGACCATGGTTCCGGGTGGAGGGCCGACCTTCCCAGTGTTTCTGTGCAAGTAGATGCGATTCTTTGAGCTCTTTGGACAGACACAGTCTTGTGTCTTGCAGCGCCAGCAGATAAGGTCTTTGCGTAGTGATAGATGTGGAGCCATGCAAGAAGCAAAGGGCTGCGCAGAGAATGGTCAGATCGCGTGTTTAGTTGTGCACGAGCAGTCGGAAAGCAGTGTTCGGATGTCGACTACTATTGCACCAAGAAGTCTTTCAGCAACACAAGGGCATTGTCATGAAGAACGCGTTAACTTAGATCATTAGCACAATGTGTGAGCAACCCACGAAAGCCATTGCGCGAGTGTTTTCGAGCCATAATCAATTCAACAGCATTTCATCAATTCAGATCGCCGTATCATCATCCTGCAATGCTACAAACCATTCTTCTGGCCTCGCGGAGATACGATCACCACCAGCCTTATCCAGCAACCTTTGCCGCATGTCCTTCCACCAGACCTAACCTCCGTGCTTCACTCGCAATCATGTCCGGTATTTCATCATCTAAGCTTCTCTGTTTCGGAGACCAGCCAAGCAGCTTCCTCGCTCTTATCGCCTTGCACCGAGAGTTTGCTCCAAATAACATAGAGCCATAGGGCGTCAGTTCATCCGCTTCCTCGGCTGATACAGTGACAACTTGGTCTGATGGTAGGAAGCCTTGCTTGTGGGCTGCAGAAGCAATGTCTTTTGAGACTTGTCCCCAGACATGCTCGCCATTTTCGGTGAAGTAGTACCCTTCCTTACCCCATGTTGCGTTTCCACCTCTCATTGCAGCGTCCTCTACTAGTCTCAGATAGCAGTCGCTAAGATCGAATATGTGTACGTTCTGCCAGTATGTCTTGCCGGCGCCGACTTGGATGCCGTGTTTCTTCTCAAGCGTGCACCTAGCTAATTCGTACACCTGAATACTCCTTTGGTTTCCCGGTCCTCTACCTTTGCCGTAGATTGTGGGCGGACATACAATCGCCGTGTTGACACGGTTGGAGAGATCCACACCAGCGGCTTGCACTATCTTTTCGACAGTGCGGTGCGGGGCAAAGTCAGGAACGGAGAACACTTCGCCAATGCCGTCCCAATCATCGTAGATCTTAGCGGAAGCCTCTCCGAAGACCTTACGCTGCATATCGGCGAAGAGCAGGATGCCTGTACCGGAAGTGTGAATCCAACAGCCTGGGCGATCGCTAGAGTGCGCAGCGAGGCCTCTGGCTATGGCATTGGCGGAGACTACATGATCGGCGTTTGCAAAGTCTTTGAGATGAAAGCAACATCAGTAAGTGGATGTGGAGAAGATAATGAAGTTACACAAGTCGATGAGAGCGAAATTCAAAGTACTTAGGATTCTGCCAAGTGCATGGATCATTATATAATACTCACGCAACACTATGTCAGCCTTCTTGGCTTCCTCCTCAAGCAATCCAGCATTGTCAAGGTCGCCATCGACAAGCTTCACTTTAGGGTATTGGCTGGCAATTTGGGCACCCTTGTCGCTATTTCGGACAAGGCACGTAATCTCGAACTCAGGATGGGCATTGGCGATTACGTGAAGAGCATCACCGCCAATGTATCCTGTTGCGCCAGTGCTATGGAAAGGGTGTTAGTTAGAGAAGGTGAAGTAGCATAGGAAGCAGGCTTACGCGAAGATCTTGGGAGCAGCCATGATTTATAGGACTCAAATGGCTTTGAAACCAGCGGAGAAGTAGAGGAGATCGAGCTTGAGCTTCAGGATTTCCGAAGAACTGCTGGGCTATTATCTGGTGAGTATATGTATTATTAGGTACTGAGCAGCTATTTATGTAGATCGATGATTTGTATCCGGTTCAATGACGTTCTGCATTTGTCATCTTAGAAGCAAGAAGCGGAGATCCATCACCAATCGATTTCTACTCAAACGAGAGGCACCAGATTTGATGTAACCTCTCAATCTCTTGTGGCTATGCCAGCTTCGATGGTGGTAACCTTACTGAGTAGAATGCCTGACGGCCCGGTCCGGTTTGGCGTCCGCTTCTTCAGGCAAGGCGTCTCACTTCACTGTCTCATCGCTTTCCTCACCTCACCTCTCAAATCTATTTAAACAGGCTCATTCCCCTCATTGTTCTTTAAGAGGCTCTTGGCCTTCAGCAGTCAAAACCTTCAATTGTCCTTGCTTCAGACTCTGTAAGCTTTCAGACCTAATCAGAATGAGAAGAATACTGAGATAGGTATATGACAATGTAAAACACAACACTGTGCAGACTATTCAATGATATAATGATGATATGAATTTCTATTAATGATGAAATTAAGTGAGTAAAGCATCAGCACCTCAAATATATATACACTTACTTAGTGATGCTTAGTCACTTGTGTTAAGACTGTTTTATAAATATACTTTAATTCTGACTTTAACAATTGTCTTCTCTTTATATGCTGATTCTTCAACACTGAATACATGCTTTCTCATCACAGTGTAGCTGTTATAAATATGCATAGTGTATGTAACTGCAGCTAGCTTCACACATTCATATTATATGTATAGAGTTAATCTTACACATTCAGTGAATAAGTTAATCTTACATACTCAGTGAAGAAGTTAATCTTACACACTTATATAACTTAAATACTTTACTTTTTTTATTTCTTCTTTCTCTTCTCTTTCTTTTACAATTAAAGCATCATCATCATCATATATACATCACATTTCTGTTATCTTTTTAAACATCTTACTGACATATAATAGCATTTACACAGTTATTCAGACACTTACAATCTCACAATGTCATCTAAAATTAATACAGTCACAATTCTGTAATTTACATTTAACACATCTTTAGAAATCAGTGTTTACTCTTAATAAAGATTACAGTCACTCATGTAAGTATCAGCTTAATAATGACATTATATCAGTGAATGATCTTACTGTAAACTCTATTTTTATCTCTTCTTCTGCTTTTAAACACACTTACATTATTATTAATTCTGCTTTATTTTCTCATTCTTTTACTTCTGCTTTTACTTAACTTAATAATATCTTTATCTTTATACATTCTTAAGCTTTATTCTTTATCTCTATTATTAAACATAGCATCAATCTTACATTTGTTCTCAAGTGTAGCTTTTATCTTCATTACAGTAAAAAGATTGCTGAGAATTCAGAACATATTTATGAGATGATGAAGAACTAACATTATAATCATTACATTATTATGAAAAAGTCTTATAATCTTGTAAATTAAATACTGATGCAATGTCATTCTTACACTGATATTATTTTTAAATATCAGCTAAATTTATAAAAGAGATTAATGCATTATTTAATTTAACTGTCACAGCTTAAGATAAAGATAAGATTGTTATTATAGTGCTGTTTATACATTAAAAGAAATACATTAAGAAGATAATTGCTGTTTTATGAGTTATTGTTAAATATAAGTGTAAAATCAGACTAACATGACAGGGTGAACAGTAGCAGTCACAATAATGATGATAATATATGATGATTAGTCAGCATTCTATTTGCATGCAAAAGTGTAGTAATCTTCATCAATAAATTGATTATTAAAGGTTGTAAATGTGCAATGCACACCTTCTATATATATATGCAGAAATGAGAGACTTAAGCAAATGACAGATAGCTGAGATAAAGCCTCATTGCATAAAGTTGATTCTTTAGCAGAAGAATGCGTTTCACGCACTAAAGAAAAGCCTTAGCAGAACGGCACACCTGAGGATACTCAATTCAACATGCAAAAAGATACTGAAAACCAACACGTCAGATTTCACAGTAGGCGCATGCTTGTACCAGATCGAGGATGGGCAACAAAGACCCATAGCCTATCAATCTAGAAAACTGTCAGAATCAAAGAAAAGATATGAGGTTCACAACAAGGAACTTCTTGTGATAGTGAAAGCACTGCAAGATTGAAGACCTTATCTTGCAGGTACTGAGAAGTCTATTCAGATCTACACAAATCACAAGAATTTGAGGAACTTTGCAACAACAAAACAGTTGAATTGACAACAGGTTTGCTGGGCCAAACAGTTAGTCAATTACAAATTTCAAATCCATTACAAGAAGGGTAATGAGAATGGTGAAGCAGACGCTTTAAGTAGACAGCCTGATCATGAAGAAGTGAAAAAGATTCACACTGAAATTCTGAGTGAAGACAACAAGGGAATCCTCACAAAGGGCTTAGCAGCAACATACAAAGTGAAGCAGACTTTCTTGACAGATGAAGAACTGATACAAGTATGTCACAACAGCAGGGCCGATGAACACCTTGAAGTCAAAAGAACTGAGGACCTCATACAAAGAAGGCACAATATCAGCAACCTTAAGGATTGAATCATCAAGTACATCATCAGATGCAATTCATGTTGCAGGAACAAGATTCAGAGAGACAAAAGATATGACAGAGTAACACAACTAGACGCACTGAATGCGCCATGGGAGTCAGTTACCATGAACTTCATAACAAAGTTATCAACATCAAAGAACTCGGCATGAGGAGTGAAATTTGACAGTATATTGACTATAGTTGATAGACTGACCAAGTACACCATGTTCATTTCATTCAAGAAAACCATGACAGCATCAGTATTGATGTACACCATACTGCAAGAATTGATTAACAATCACGGGCTATCAAAGGAATTTATCACCGACAGAGACAAGCTGTTTACAAGCAAATTTTGAAAAACGCTCACAGCAGAACTCAGAATAAAACATAAAATGTCAACAGCATACCATCCACAGACAGACGGGCAAAGCAAACAAATGAACCAGACGGTCAAAACGTACTTGAGACACTATGTCAATAAGAACCAGAACAACTGAGTACAACTGTTGTTGATGACACAGTTTGTGTACAATAACACACAAAATGAAACCACAGAAGAAACACCATTTTGAGCAAATTATGAATATAACCTGAAGGTATGACAAGAACCGCAAGCACATGAATCACGAAGCCAGAAAGCAATACTAGACATCACAGAGATCAAAAAGTTGCATAAGGATCTGGCAAGCAGAATTCAACAGCAAACAGAACAAACAACAGAGGTAAAACCTTTCAAGATTGAAGAAAGAGTGTATCTAAGAACAAACAACATTCATGTGAAACAAAGAAGCAAGAAGTTGAACAACAAGAGCATAGAACCGTTCAAAGTAAAAAGAAACATCAAGGAAATCAGTTACAAATTAAACTTACTCAAGGAAATGAGAATACACTCAGTATTTCATGCATTCATGCTTCAGTGTTGCAACCCGTTCATACCACTTCAAATCATCAAAACATCTGTTGAACCTGATGAGAAGTATCAAGTTGAGAACATTTTAGAAAAACAAATGATTAGTGGGAAAGCTCACTACCTCATCAAATGAAAAGGATACAGTATCTCAGAAAACACATAAGAGCTCAAAGAAAACCTGCTCAACTGTGCAAAAACACTACAACAGTTTGAGAGGGGGGCTCAGGGTCAATACAGAAGCTAGAACTCATTGACTTCAATAAGAAATCAAGGTTAGAAGAATTGAAGGAGTTTTCCTCATCCTCAGTTTCATTGTTATCATTGCTCAGTTTGAAAGCAACACAGCGAACTTTGGCGACTGCACAAGACTTGTTCAGTTTCAGAGTCTTAAAAAGGTGAAGGACCTTTGCATTCAGCTTGAAAAGGTGCTCAGCCTGTTTCACACACTCATTCATAGCCACCTTGAGTTCAAATTTCAGCTGAAGGTGAGCATGATTCAGAGAATTTAATGATACTGACACACACAGATGACCACAACAGGTACACTCAGAACACTTTGCGTGACCTGCCATAATAATGCAGAAAGAAAGAACAGCTGAACAGTGATCACAAGTGATGAGAGGAGTGAAACTGAAGGTTGCAATGATTTTTACAAGGCAAAGACAATTGTGCTGCTTATGAGAAGGCATGACAGTGAGAAAGCTATCTGTCTTTATACTCTCACTTATATAGACACTAGAGAACTAGTGCCTAGAAGAGAAGGAATCGTGTTACAGTCAGACTGTAACCAGCTAGTGTGTTCTAGAGAATACGCAAGAAAAGCATATACCTGAACATAAGCTTGCACAGCTCTATATGCTCATGGCGAGCTCAGCAAGGTGATAGACCTTTGATAGGTCTATTGACTCTATTGCTCTATAGCAAGCAAGGTGAGCACGATGATCCTATAGTATATAGTAGAACCATTTCCCCTATGGAAATGGGTTGTGTTCAACTCAATACAAGTTATCAACTACTGATTTACCCTACACTGCGCACTGAGATTCTTATATCAACAAGCGCAAACCTCTAGCTCTAATATTCAAGGCATCTCAGATCAGAACATAACAATATGCTGAGAAGAGAGAGCATTCATGATTGTTGACTGAAGCATGACTGAATAAAACACATTATGAATATCTGACAATGTGTTCAGCCAGAATGAATGTGAGCTGATCTTCTTAACAATGGTGTATTTGACATTCTTTACATCAAACTTCTTGCACAGATGATCTGTATGTATGTTCTTAAGATCTAGTCAGATCTTGTCTTCTTTCTTGAAGTTATAAGACTGCTGTCTCTTTCAATTTATCATTTCTTTTTGTATCTGCTGAGTGACAGCCATAGTCATCTGTGCTCACTCTGTGACTTCTTTCATC
>JAABUP010002268.1_pt1 | contig 37872 bp, 39 predicted proteins | sample 5559201 | NCBI WGS metagenome assembly JAABUP01 (sample SAMN10711887, study PRJNA513373) | rock metagenome | isolation source: Antarctica rocks | place: Antarctica | reverse complement strand
CATCGGCAACCTCAAGACCTGGCGGATCCTCCACACCGACTACCGCAGACCACTCCACACCTTCAACCGGACCATCAGCGCAGTCATCGCACTCGAGTTCTACCGGGCCACATTATGAATAAGCCTCGAGGGATGAACCGGAAGGCGATCGCCAGAGCGATTGCGCCGACCGGCACGTTGAGGATGAAGATTGACCGCCAGCCGAAAAATCCGATCAGGGCGCCGCCGGCCGTTAAAGCACTGACTCCAGCGCCGCCGGCGACAGCACCGAGAACCCCGAGATATGTCGCACGACGACTCGGGTGCACAACCCGCGAGATGAGCGCGATCGTCTGCGGCAGCATAAGAGCAGCACCGAGGCCCTGAAGCGCCCGGAACATCGTCAACTCGGTCGCCGACGCCGCGACGGCGCACAGCCCGGACGCCGCAGTAAACGCCGCAAGACCGAGAATGAGTAGTCGGCGTTGCCCGTAGAGGTCACCGAGTCGTCCGGCGATCAGAATACCGGACGCCAAAGCAAGGACGTAGGCGTTGGTCAGCCACACCAGGGACGCGATTGGAGCATTGAACGCCCGACCGATCGTCGGAATAGCGATGGTTAAAATCGTCAGGTCCAGCGAGATGAGAAATGTTCCCAGACATGCGACGACGAGCGTCGGCTTTCCCGCGTCAACTCTCACCGCCGGCGCAAACGGGGCGCCCGGGCCCAGCCTGACCGATCCGCGGACAGCGGCGGTGCACCTGCCGTCAGGGGCCGAACAGGCGCCGACCGCCACGTCGCTTCCCACGAGTGATCTATCACGGATCGCCCTAGCAGATCCAGCACAGGCGACCGCGGAACGCCCACCGCTAGCCCGCCGCGCGCCACCCCCCCATCGTGCGCGCCACAGGAACTCGTCATCTACCGCGTGGCCGAGGCCCGGATCGCCGAGATCTGGGGTGACCTCGGCTCCACCGTCCGCGACGAGCTCACCCACCCAGACACCGCGGCCTGACCCCGGCCGTCGGGTTGTCGGGTCGCCGGGTCGCCAGAAGAACGCTGCACCGAGCATCCTCAAACCCCGTCACTCACCCGGGGGACCGCGAAGTCGCCGCTGTCCGCTGGTGGGATCGGACCTCGATCCCTGCAGCCGCCCTCACCGACGGACCGGTGAAGTCCTTCGCCTGCACTCACCTGACCTGACCGCCCAGCCGGTCGGGACGTCTCGTCAGCCGCGGCGGAAGGCCGCGGACAACCAGGCACGGTTCAGCTCCGGGGACACTGACCGTCATGGGCCGTGAGGTGGTCATCCGAACCGCGAGAACCGAGCTCACCTCGTGGCTATCCGGTGACGTCGATGACCTGCTGGAAGTCCACTCCGACCCGGTGACCATGCGGTTCGTCCGCCACGGCCGGCCCGAAACCCGCGATGAGACAGCTGCACTCATCGACGACTACATCGACGAGCACGCGCGGTGGGGATGGACCAAGTGGCGCATCGCCGACCACGACGCCCACCTGATCGGCCGCGCGGGCTTCGGCGCGGACGGGTCCGGTAGAGAGCTGGGCTACACCCTGCGCCGCGACCAGTGGGGACAGGGCCTGGCGACCGAGGTCGCCGAAGCACTGGTGCGGTGGCACCGCGACCACGCCCCCGAAGTACCTCTGCACGCGTACGCGGCGGTAGAAAACGCAGCCAGTCAACGAATCCTGACTAAAATCGGCTTCCAGCCCGTCGACGTCCGGGGCTACCACGGCGAGGCATGCCACCTCTACCGCCTTCCTGGAATCTGAGCGCACGCAGCCTCCCCGGCCAGCCGAGCGAGGAGCGGTCCAACCGCTGTCCCGGTGACCGTCGGATCACGAAGGCCGCGCGGTCACGTCGTCGTCGCCAGCACCACCCACCGGCAGTGTCGAAGTGTCCAAGGCCGCCGCGATCCGCTCCGCCGGTGGGAGCACCGCCCGGGTCTCCGCGGGCAGTGATGCCCAGTCGGCGACCGCGACCGGTGCGGCGCTGGCCGCCAGCGCGTACTGGGCCAGCGGGTCGCTGCGCCCGGCGACCAACAGCAGCCCCACCGTCGGCGCATGATGCATGTCAGGTCGGCGCAACTTGTCGTCGACGACCGCGACGTACGCCCCGAGCTGTCCGACATCTCCCGGCGCCAGGCGGCCGACCTTCAGTTCCACGACGACGTAGCGGAGCTGCTCGACGTTGAACAGCAGGAGGTCCACCACGACCTCGTAGCCGTCCCCGAGGTCCAACCGGACCTGCCGGCCGACGAACGCCATCCCCCGGCCGAACTCCAGCAGGGTGGCCTGCAACCGGTCCATCAGGGCCTGCTCGAGGTCGCGTTCCGCGATCGGCGCGGTCAACCCGAGGGTGTCGAACATGTACGGATCCCGGACCAGCTCCTGCGCCAGATCGGAGTCCGCAGCGGGAAGCTGCGCGGTGAAGTTCGACGGCGCCGCCCCCACTCGGGCGCGCAGGCCGCTGCCGATCGAGAACTCCAGCACCGCCCGGGACCAGCCGTCCTCGACGGCCCGGGCGGCGTACCAGTCCCGTTCCGCCCGGACCTGCAGGCGGTCCAGCAGCGCACGGACGTGACCCCAGGGAAGTTGTGCCACAGCCTGTGGCACAACCCCGGCGAGGTCAGGCCAGGCCTCGGCGAAGGCCCGCATGTAGAGCAGGTTGCGTCGGGACCAGCCCCGCTGGTCCGGGAACTCCAGGCGCAGGTCAGCAGCGAGCCGGGAGACCACCCCGGTCCCCCACCCGGCCTGGTCCTGCCGGTCCAGGATGTCCCGGCCCACCGACCAGTACAGCCCGAGCAGCTCGGTGTTCGCCGCCCGCGCCGCCCGGACCTGCGTCGACCGGACCCGGACCTTCAGCTGCTCGAGCAGCTCCGCGTACCCCGCCGGCACCGCCCCGACCGACGGCCCCTCACTCACCGGGACCGACCCACGTGTTGCGCGGCCGTGAACACCGGCACCGCCAGACACTCCACGACCGGGCGCTGCCCGGCGCGGACCGCGTCCCGCTGCAGGACCGCCGCGTCCGCGCGGGCCACCTGCTCCTCCGCGTACACCCCGACCAGGTCCTCCCCGTCCCACACCCCCCACACCCGCGGCGGAACCGCCGACACTCCCAGTGCTGCGGGGAGCTCCTCGGTCACCGGACGCGGCCGCCGGCGCACCGGCCGCGGGTCCGCCGGTGCGTCCAACCCGGGCAGGTCCAGGGTCAGCTGACCGGGCAGCGCCGCCGGGTCCACCACCGCGCTCACCGGGCCACCCCACCAGCCGCCACCGATGACCCGCCCACCGACTCCTCGGCGTCGGCGAGGTTCCGGGCCACCGTGGTCTTGCTGACCCCGAGCTCGGTGGCGATCACCCCCAGACTCACCGGCGGGTCCTGCGCGCGCATCGCCACCGCGACCCGCAACTTCGCCGCCGTCATCGACCGCGGCCGGCCCCCCACCCGTCCCCGCGCCCTGGCCGCCGCCAGCCCGACCAGGGTCCGGTCCCGGATCAGCTGCCGCTCGAACTCCGCCAACGCCCCGAACAGGTGGAACACCAACCGGCCCCCGGCGTGGTGGTGTCGATGGCCTCGATCACCGACCGGAGCCCCACCCCCCGCTCGTCCAGCCCGGTGACCGTGTCGATCAGGTGCCGCAGCGACCGGCCCAGCCGGTCCAGCCGCCACACCACCAGCGTGTCCCCCGCCCGCAACGAGTCCAGCACCCCCGCCTGGCGGGACGCGGCGGGTGCTCAGGGTCCTGCGCGTCGGTCGGTGAGGCGTTGCCCGCGGGCGCGGGTGCCGCAGTGGGGGTTGCACCACTGCTGATTGGGGCGGGCGCGTAGGTACAGCTGGCCGCAACCGGGCGCGTCGCACAGGGTCAGATCGGTCCGGATCGGTGTGGTGAGCAGGTCCACGACAGCGGCTGCGGTGTCACTGAGTAGTTGCGTGGCTGGATCGACCCTGCCGGTCCGGACGATGCGCGGTGGTCCGGGTGCGAGATCGAGAACACGGATCGGGGGGGCGGCCAGGAGGGCCGTGTTGACGGCCGCCACCTCAGCGCCGGGTAGCGGCTGTCCGGCGGCGGCGGCGCGGAGCACACGCAGGGCCGGGTCGCGGGCGGTGCGGAACCGTGCGGTGAGCTCCTCATCGACAGGCGCGGGGGCGCTTAGGCGGCCGTGTTGGTGGGCGAGCCACTCGGTGAGGGCGCCGGGTCCGGTGATCAGTTCGGTGTATCGCATGCCCCGGCGGCGGACGGTGTTGGCGAAGTCCAGCGCGAGGTGGTCCCCGAGCCAGCTCCACCGGATCACCATCGCCGCAGGTTAGGCGTTAACGCTTTTCACCTAGGAAACCGTTGGTTATGGTGCCACGGTGTCGAGCGTGGGGTGGGCTGTCGGGTCGTTGTGCCTGCTGCAGTTCGTGGATGTCCTCGGGGTCACGGTGGTGGTCACCGCGCTGCCTCGGATGCTGGTGGACCTGCACGCGCCGGCTTCGTCGGGTGGCTTGGTGGTCACCGGGTACGCAGCGGCGTTCGGCGGCCTGTTGATGTTCGGGGCGAGGCTGGGTGACCGGTTCGGGCACCGGCGGGCGATTGTCGCGAGCCTGGTGGTGCTCGCGGGCGCATCGGTGGTCGGTGCGACCGCGGGGTCGGTGGCGGTGCTGGCAGCTGCCCGCGCGGCCCAGGGCGCCGCGGCGGCTGTGTCGGTTCCAGCCGCGCTGCGGCTGTTGACGACGGTGACAGCTGCTGGGGCCGCGCGCGAGCGGGCGGTCGCCGCGTGGAGCGCGACCGGTGCCGCGGCGGGTGCGAGCGGCTTCGTAGTGGGCGGAGCGGTGACGGAGTTGACCAGCTGGCGGTGGGTGCTGCTGGGGTATGTCCCGCTGGCCGCACTGCTCGGCGTCGCAGTTCTCGGCACGGTTCCAGCAGACCGCCGTGGGCTAGGGCGGCCAGCGAGCCTGGATCTCGGCGGGGCCGTGTCCTTGACCGCGACGGTGGTCAGTCTGGTCGTAGGGACCAGCCTGGTCGCCGAGCCCGGGCGACGGTTGCTCGGGGGGCTGTGTCTGCTGCTTACGGGGGTGCTGGGCGCGACGGTCGTCGCGGTTGAGCGGCGCGCCGACTGGCCGTTGCTGCCAGGCGCCGCACTGCGTTTGCCGCCGTTGCGCACCGGGACGCTCGCCTCGTTGCTGAACACGGCGACGACGAGCTCCGTGATCACGCTGGCGACCGTGTACCTGCAGGACGTGCGCCACCACAGCCCTCTCGGCGCGGGTGCCCGGCTCCTCCCGTTCAGCGTCGCCGTGGTCGTCGGGTCCGCGGCCGCTGCGGTGCTGCTACGTCGACTCCGGCCGGCCCGGGCCATCGCGGTCGGACTGGCCGTCATCGCCGTGGCGACCACGGGCCTCGCGGCGACCACGCGGACCGCGGAGCTGCTGCCGGTGTGGGTCGCTGCGGCAGGCGCCGGCCTCGGTGTGTCCGCAGTCGCTGCGACCGCAGTCGGCATCGACGTGCCCGAGACGTGGCGGGCAGCTGCGTCGGGGATCCTCAACACCGCCGCACAGCTGGGTACCGCGGTCGGTACGGCGCTGTTGCTGCTGATCGTTTCCGGCACCGGGGGAATCAGCGGACAGAACGGAAGCGGTCCGGTCCTCGCGTGGTCGATCGCAGCGGGGATCGCGGCAGCGGGCGCCGCCACCTACGCGGGCCGCTCGCATCGCCCGGACCACCGCCCACCGGGCGAGTCGCTGCCCGGCCGCAGCTGGCGGCGGCGTTTGACCCTGTGGGGGCGGGAGACACGTGCTTAACACCGGCGCCGGCTCGACCAAGGCTGGGACGGGGACGGTCTGGGTGTGTGACGGGTGCAGCAACGAGTACCCCGACACCGTCTATCCACCGGCGGGGAAGTGCGTGATCTGCGCTGACGAGCGAGCGACTCTCCCACCAGGTGGACTGCGGTGGACCAGCCACGAAGAGCTCACCGCAGAGACCCGCGTCGCCGTTGAGCTTGTCAAACGGGACCTGCACGCGGTCACCACCGTCCCAAAGGCGGGAATCGGACAACACGCGCTGCTGATCCGTACCCCTAGGGGGCAACCTGCTGTGGGAGCCGCCCGGTCACCTGGACCAGCACCGCGTCGACACCATCGCCGGGCTCGGTGGGCTCACAGTCATCTCAGCCAGTCAGCCCCACCTCGTCGGTGCCGCGGTCAGCTCGAACCAAGCCCTCGGGCAGCCGCCCGTCCTGTGGGCCGCCGCCGATCGTGGCTGGGTCCTGCGCCCTGAATCCGTGGTCCGCGGTGGCCGAATTCCCTGGGGCCGCGGGGACCGGAGTGGCGCGACGTATCTAATCGCGGAGTCTGAATAGCCACAGATCGCGGCGAGTCGGGAGTGGTGCGTGAAGTTCGGTATCATGGGGCCGTATCTGATTTATCCCGACCGCGATCATCGGATACGGGCCGGCAAACACCGGAGTTTGCTCGCCATTCTTACGGTGAATCCGAACGCCTTCGTCACCGTCGGGCGGCTGTCCGACGAGCTCTGGCTCGGCTCGCCGCCCGGCTCGGCCGACAACCTAATTCGGCAGTACGTGTCGGCGGTGCGCCGGGAACTACGCGACGGATCGATCATTACGCTCTCCGGTGGCTACCGGCTCGACCTGCGGACAGGTGACTTGGATTTGGACCATTTCGACGGGTATTTAAATCAGGCTCACCGTGAAATTGGCAACGGACGGCTCGACGCTGCGTCGGAGGCCCTGTCGCAGGCGCTGTCGTTGTGGCGCGGTGACCCACTGGGCGACATCGAGCAGACGCCGTCGATCGTCGCTGAGGCACGCCGACTGGTCGAGCGGCGGCTGTCCGCGATCGAGCAGCGCATCGACCTAGACGTGCGCCGCGGCCGCCACGACGCCGCCCTTGACGAGATGGCCGCGCTAGTCACGCTTCACCCGGAGCGGGAGGGGCTGCGGGCGCGCCAGATGCGGGCGCTCTTCGCGACCGGCCGGCGGGCCGACGCGCTCGCCGCGTTCCGCGAAGGGCGCGAGGCATTGATCGAAAGGATCGGCATCGAGCCGGGTAGGGAGCTGCAGCGGATTCACCATCAAATCCTCGTCGGTGACCTGCCGGTTGAGTCCCGGCCGCAGGTAGCAACTACCACTCCCCAGTCGCGGCCAGCTCAGCTGCCGCCGGACTTGCCCGACCTGATTTCGCGCGACGGGGAGCTGGCCGCCATCGTTGACTTCGTCACCCGGCCGGCCGAGACGGCGCCGGTCGTGGTGGTGTCCGGCAAGGTCGGTGTCGGTAAGAGCGTGTTAGTTACCCACGCGGGCCACGCGCTGCGTGACCGATTCCCGGACGGACAGCTCTTTCTGTCACTGACCGGCACAACGCCGGCTGCCGCACTACGCGACGCGCTGCGCGCGCTTGGCGGACCCCCGGTAGCGGCGGGTAGTGATCTTCGCGAGCTGCACAACGCGTACGCAACAGAGCTGCTCGACCGCCGGATCCTGGTCGTCGCCGACGACGCGACCGAGGAGAGCGACGTTCGTGCCTTAGTGCCGGCCGGCTCGCGCAGTGCCCTGCTGGTCACCAGCCGGTCGGTATTGCCCGGCATCGAGGGCGCCCACCACCTGAAGTGCCATCCGCTGACCGAGGCGTCCGCGGTGACCATGCTGTCCGCCATCATCGGCGAGCAGCGCGCCACCGCCGACCCGGGCGCGGTGCGGTCGCTGGTCAGGAGCCTCGGTTGCCTGCCGCTGGCCCTACGCATCGCCGGCGGACGGCTGCTCGTCCACCAGTGGCGGTCGGTTCGGCTGCTGGCCAAGCGGCTTCTGCACAACCCGCTGGACGAGCTGGCTTATGGCGGCCTGGCTATCCGGCCTCGCCTGGCGGAGAGCGTGAGCTACCTCACCGAAGTCGAGCAGCGCGTCTTCCGACGCGCCGGGGTACTGCGGTGGTTCGACGTGGACACCGCGGCGAAGGTCGCCGGCATAACCGCCGAGGAAGCGGCCCGGGCCGTCGACCGGCTGCTGGAGATACACCTAGTCGACCCGGTCGGCGACGACCCGGCCGGTCGGGAGCGGTTCATGACCGACTTCTTGATCCGCGAGTACGCGTACGAACGCCTGCTCGTCGACGATCCGCTGTTGAGCGACGAGGGCGCAATATGCGTTCAACGCTACGCCTCGGCTAAATCTTGGCTCGCCAGCCGATAAATCTCCGGCGGGCACCGTTCGAGGCATGACAAGCACGCCGCTGCAGGTCGAGCTCGACGACGACAACGCCGTCGCCACGGTCATCATTACCGGCACCGCCGCCGGCAACGCCCTCGGCGGAGCCGCCTTCGACGCCCTCGTGACCACCCTCGGCGCCCTGACCGCCGACGGTCGGGTCGGTGCGATCGTCCTGCGCGGTACGGGCGACACCTTCAGCGTTGGGCTCGACCTGCGCTGGTATCTCCCGGCGTACCGGCGGCTGGTCCGGGCAGGCGACGAGGGCGCCGCCGCCCGGCGGGCCTTGCACGAGCAAACCGTCACCCTGCAGCGCGCGGTCACCGCCGTTGAGGAATGCCCGGTGCCGGTAGTGGCCGCCATCGCGGGACAGTGCGTCGGCGCGGCGCTGGAACTCGTCACCGCCTGCGACCTGCGGGTCGCCTCGGCCGACGCGGTATTCACCGCGGCCGAGGTGGACATCGGCGTGGTTGCCGACCTGGGCCTGTTGCAACGCCTGCCGCGGATTATCGGCGCGGGCGCCACCGCGGACTTGGCCCTCACCGGACGTGCTGTGGACGCCTCAGAGGCGTTCCGGCTCGGCCTGGTCTCCCGGGTCGCCGCCAACCCGGCCTCGCTGTACATCATCGCGGCCGCCCTGGCCGCTCGGATCGCGGGCGCCGAACGGCACGTCACCGCCGGAATCAAGCAGGTGCTGCGGGCCAGCCGCGACCTGAGCGTCGAGCAGGGTCTCGCGCTCAGCGCAGTTTGGAGCGCCGCGTTCTTGCCCAGCACCGGCTTCACCGACCGCCTGCGCGACCGGATGGGCGGCGGCTGGCCCGTGGTCACCACCGCCGGGAGGAGCTTGCCGTGACCGCCGTCTCCGAGGTCGACCCGACCGGCCTCGACGCCGAGCTGCTCGACTGCTATGACGACAACCTGCAGGTGCTCGCCCGCCACGCGGGTGCCGCCGACGTGTGCACCCCGTTCGCCCGGGACTGGGGTTTCACCACCACCGGCCCCGAGCGCGAACCGGAATTTTTCCGTGAGCCTGTCGAGCGCCGCCTGCGCCAGGACACCGGGCTGGTGGTGACGTGGCACCCGGCCATCCCGTCAGGCGTCGACGCTTGCGCCGCGCTACTCGCCGCCGGCCGCCCGGTATTGGCGCTTGCCGACGCGTATGCCATGCCGTGGCTGCCCTACGCCGGTAACGCGCACATGACGCACTCGTTCGTCGTCGACACGATCGAGGGAAGCAGGGTCCGCATCGCGGACGCCTACCACAACAACACCGACTGGGGCCCGGCCCGGCCCGGCCGCGCCGCCATCGACACGACACAACTCGCCGACCTGCTCGGCGAAGACGCCCGGATGGCGACGCTGGAGCCCGGCGGCCCGCCGGCACCCCCCGACCCAGCCGACGTCGTGCGCGCTAACGCGCAGGCGCTGGACGTGTCCGCGCTGCGCGCTTACGCCGGCCGGGTGCACCGCGAACTCGATGACTCGGCCGCCACCGACGCCCTCGCCCTGGCCTGCTGGCTTGGTTTACGCAGCCGCACCCGGTACGGGCGGTGGCTCGATGCGCTCGCCCGGCGGCAACCGGCGGTCGCTCCCGTCGCCGCTCGGTTCCGTGACGAGGTGGTACCAGCCTGGCGACGGGCCAGCGAACGGGCGCACATCGCTCGCCAGCGCGCGCGGCGCGGCCGGGCAGTTCCCGCCGGAGCATTCGACGCTCTGGCTGGGCCGATCGCCGATGCAGAAGCAGCCGCGGCCGACGACAGCCACACAGCCAGCCGAAGTACCAGCTCCCGCGGAGATGAAGGCCAATGAGACTGACCGACCGGTTCTTCGCCGCGGCGCAGCGGTGGCCGGAGCAGCTGGCCTTCGACACCGGCGACTGCACCATCAGCTATCGCGAGGCCGCCGCCCGTGTCAGCGGCGCCGCGAGTCGACTCGCGGACTGCCTTGAGCCGGGCGACCGGGTAGCGCTGAACCTCGGCAAGTCGCCCGAGGCGATCATGCTGATGCTCGCCTCCTTGGCCGCCGGTTTGAATTACATACCGATCGACCCGGCGGCGCCGGCCGACCGGCGCGCGCTCGTTCTCGCCGACAGCGGGGCGCGCGCGTTGATTGTGGACGAGCGGACCGAGGCCGGCTGGACGGACGGCGTCGACGTGGAGTTGTTCGTCCCGGCCGCCCAACTGGCCGGCCTGCTCGAGCCGCGCGGCGCGGCCGACCTGCCGACGGTCGATCCGGACGACACGGCGTACGTGCTTTACACGTCTGGATCGACCGGCCGGCCGAAGGGTGTCGTGATCACACATCGGAACGCCGAGACATTCGTGGATTGGGCCGCTGATTACGCCGGGGTGCGGCCGGGCGACCGGGTGGCCGTGCATGCCCCACTACATTTCGATCTACCGGTGTTTGACCTGTACGCGAGCCTGACCAGCGGCGCCACGGTGTGCCCAGTCGGCGAGCACGTGGCCCTGTTCCCGCAGGCGTTGCTGCGCATGCTGCGGCACCGGCGGGTCACCGTCCTCTACGCCGTCCCGTCCGCTCTGCTCGCCCTGATGCACCGCAGTACCCTGACCGAGGACGGCCTGCCCGATCTCCGCTTGCTGCTCTATGCGGGTGAGGAATTTCATCCCGGTCCGCTGGGCCGGCTGATGGCGGCCTTGCCGGGCGTTGAAGTGCACAACTTTTACGGCCCGATCGAGACCAACGTGGTCACCGCCCTGCGCCTACGCCCACACCACCTGGAGTTGTCCCGAATTCCGCTGGGTCATCCCGTGGCCGGCGCCCGGATCTTCCTGGTGAACGACGGCGTGTTAGTGGCGGCTCCCGACGAGCCCGGCGAGTTGTTGGTCAGCGGGCCGAGCCGGACTCCGGGCTACCTCGACCGGCCGGAGCTGACCGCGGCGTCCCGCGCGGTGGTGCACGCCGACGGCGAGGCGTGGACCTGTCACCGCACCGGTGACTACGCGACCCGCGACACTGACGGCGTGCTGCACTTCCTGGGCCGGCGCGATGGGCTAGTCAAGACCCGCGGGTTTCGGGTGGAATTGGGCGAGGTCGAGGCGACCCTGTTGCGGCACCCGGGCGTCCAAGAGGCTGCGGTCGTTGCGATTGCCGACAACGAGCTCACTACCGTGCTGCACGCTTTCATTAGCGCCGACGCCGGGACCGGCAGCGAGGACCTGCGGCAGTGGTGCCTGAGTGTGCTGCCGCCATACATGGTTCCGGCGACCGTAACGGTCGTCGCCGACTTACCCCGCACGAGCACCGGCAAGCTGGCCCGGCGCGAGCTGGCGGAGCGTCTGAGCGCGCCGGTGGGTGCGCGATGAATCGGCCGGACGTCACCGCCTTTCTGCAGCGGGTCGTCGCCGAGCAACTCGGCCGGCCGGTCGCCGCCGAGGATCCGCTGCTGGACCAGCCCGGGTTCGACTCCCTGGCCATCACTGCCGTCATCGACCGGGTTGAAACCGACCTGGCTCTCGAACTGGACCCGGACTTGCTCGTCCCGGAGACGTTCACCAACCTCGGCACGCTCACCGAAGCGGTCTGCCGCAGCGACCGGAGGACCCAACTGTGATGTCATCGCTACTCACAGTGCACGGGCTGCTCGATGAGGCTACGGCTGAAGTGCCCGAGCGGCCAGCCATCGTGACGGACGAGCAGTCCTGGACGTATTGCGAGCTAGCTGCCCGTACCCGCTGGATGGCCACCTGGCTGGACGCACGCGGCGTCGGCCGTGGAGATCGGGTGGTTCTACTGGCGCCTAACAGCGCGGAGTTGGTCTGCGCCTGCTACGCAATCTCCCGCACCGGTGCCGTGTTCATCGTCGTCAACAGCGACACCAAGGCCTTCCAACTGCATCACATCATCGCCGACGCCGAGCCCGCGCTAATCCTCACCGACCGAGCCGACCGAGTACCGGCCAAGGTCGGAGTTCCGTCCGCGACCCTGGCCGACGCGGCCAGCGGCCCGGAAACAGAGCCGCCGCGGTGGCCGGGCATCAGCACCGATCCAGCGTGCCTGATCTACACCTCGGGCAGCACTGCCGCGCCGAAGGGCGTCGTCTCGCCGCACCGGACTCTGCGGTTCGCGGTCGACGCGATCGCCGGCCGGCTGGGCATGCGCGCCGACGACCGGATTGGGTGCCTGTTGCCGCTGTCGTTCGACTACGGCCTCTATCAGGTGTTCCTCGCCGCGCGGGCGCGAGCGACGCTGGTGCTCGGCGACCCGGCCCAGGTCGGGCCCGGGCTGCCGGGCCGGCTCGAGCGCGAGCAGGTGACCGTGCTGCCGCTGGTGCCCTCGCTCGCCACTGCGCTGCTGCGCCTGCGTCACCGGGCCGGCGCGGGTGCCCTGCCGCGACTACGCACGGTCACCAACACTGGCGCGAGCCTCGACCCGGCAATCATCGACGAGCTGCGCGCCGCATTTCCGGGCGTCGCTGTATACGCCATGTTCGGGCTCACCGAATGCAAGCGGGTGGCCATCTTAGACCCCGCCGATTTAGACACGCGGCGGGGTTCAGTGGGTCAGCCGCTGCCGGACACAGAGTGTCTTGTGGTCGACGAAGACGGCCGTTCGTTGCCGGCGGGCCACACCGGCGAGCTGGTGGTGCGCGGCCCGCACGTGATGGCCGGCTATTGGCGCGCACCGGAGCAGACCGCGCGACGGTTTCGGCCCTGGGGACCGGCCGCCGAGACGGTCCTGTTCACCGGCGACCTTTGCGCTCTTGACGAGGACGGCTACCTATATTTTCGGGGCCGGTTCGACGACGTCTACAAGAGCCGGGGGTACCGGGTAAGCACGCTCGAGGTGGAGGCCGCCGCGCTCGACGTGCCCGGGGTGGCCGAGGCGGCGGTGGTGCCGCCCGATGTCGACAGCGACGGCGCGCGGCTGTTCGTCACCGGAACCGCGGACGCGGTCACCGTGCTGGCCGGGCTCCGCGAGCGGCTCGAGCCGGCGAAGGTGCCGCATGGCGTACGCGTGTTGGACCACTTGCCGCTCAACACCAACCGCAAGGTGGACCGGCACCGGCTGCGCGCCCTCGACGTGGAGGTGGGCCGGTGACCGCCCGTCAGCTGGTCGAGCGGTTCGGCAGCCCGCTCTACACCTACGACTTGGCCGCGATCGGTGCCGCGCACGCCGACCTGGTTGCTCAGCTGCCGACCGGCTCGCACCTGCTCTACTCAGTGAAAGCCAACCCGCATCCCCAGCTGATCCGGCATCTACGCCGACTCGGCTGCGGGGTGGAGGTCAGCTCCACCGGCGAACTGGACGCGGCTCTCGTCGCGGGCGTATCGGTCGGCGACATCATGCATAACGGGCCGGCCAAGTCCCGCACCGAGCTGGAGCACGCGGTGAATGCCGGGGTGCGCCTGTTCTCCGTGGACTCGGCGGCCCAATTGCAAGCGCTTGGGCACGTCGCCGCCCAGCACGACCGTACGGTCGACGTGCTTGTGCGGGTGAACGGCGACAGCCCCCCGGCCGGCGCCGGGCTAACCATGACCGGAACCGCCTCGCAGTTTGGTATCGACGCCGCGGCGCTGGACGCCGACCCGGACAGCTTCCGCCACCCAAACGTCGCGGTTCGCGGCCTGCACTTCTACCTCGGCACGAACCTCGCCGACGAGGACGCCCTGATCGAGATGTTCGGCAGCGCGGTGCGGCTCGCCGACCGGCTGCGGGCGGTGCTGCCGGGCTCGTTCGACGTCCTTGACCTCGGCGGCGGGTTCGCCGCGCCTTACGCCCGTGCCGGAACGCGGCTGCAATACCCGCGCTTGCGCCGCGCCCTCACCGACCTGCTCGCCCGGCATATGCCGCACCGGCCGGCAGTCTATTTCGAGTCCGGCCGGTACCTGACCGCCGAGTGCGGCCGGCTCTTCGCGACCGTGCAGGACGTCAAGGAGTCCAAGGGCCGCATCTTCGTGCTCTTGGACAGCGGCATCAACCATCTCGGCGGCATGGCCGGGCTGCGCCGGGTGCCGCCGGTGGTGCCCGAGCTCATCACCAACGTCACCGGCCGCACGCCGGTCACCTGCGACGTGGTCGGCCCGCTGTGCACGCCCCTGGACGCGTGGATCCGCCGCGTACAGCTGCCGCGGATGCGTGCCGGGGACGTCGTGCAGGTGCCGAATGTGGGCGCGTACGGCCTGACGGGCAGCCTGATTGGCTTCCTCAGCCACGAGCCGCCCGTCGAGATCGTCCTCGACGGCGATCACGTGGTGGACGTCTCCCGTCTCGCTCTCGTCCGATCCCCGCATAAGGAACTGTGACAAGCGAAAGGATTGATCGTGAGCACGATTGCCCTGGACGAATACGAGCAGATCCTTCGCCGCCACCTCAAGTACCTGCCGGCCGGCGCCGACCTGCCGTTGGACGCCGATCTTCGCTCGCTCGGCCTGGACTCGATGGCCGCGGTCGACCTGCTATTCGATCTCGAAGACAACCTCAACGTGGTGCTGCCCGACGAGGCGCTCGCCGAGTACACCTTCGCTACCCCGATCTCGCTGCGCACCGTGCTGGAGGAACTCGGCGAGAACGGGGGCCAGTCGTGACCGCCGTCGCCCCGCCGATCAGCCCGCTGGACGCCGCGCGGGCGGTCCTGCCCATCGTCGCCGCGCGAGCCGGCGCGGTCGACGAGAACGCGGAGTTCCCGGTCGAAAGCTTGACTGCGTTGCGCGAAACGCCGCTGATGGGGTTGCTGGTGCCGCGCGATTACGGAGGCATGGGCGGCACCCTGGCCGACCTGGCCGAGGTCGCCCGCGAACTGGCCACCGCCTGCACCGCCACCGCCGTCATCTGGTCCATGCACTGCCAGCAGGTCGCCGCGGTCGTCCGGCATGCCGGACCAGGCCTTCGCGAGCGGGTGCTGCCCCGGATCGCCCGGGGCCAGATCTACGTCGGGTCGGTGACCACCGAGCGCGGCAAGGGCGGCCACCTGCTCACCGCCCAGGCGCCGCTAGAGCCTGCGCCCGGCGGGCGGCTGCGGCTGCACCGTGACGCGCCGATCTCCACCGGCGCCCTGCACGCCGACGCCTACCTGATCACCATGCGGGCCGCACCGGAGGCTGCGGACACGGACGTGCGGCTGGTCTGGGCCGATCGTCCGGCGGTTTCGGTGCGGACCCACTCCGGCTGGAACCCGATGGGGATGCGAGGGACGCAGAGCGTCGCGCTCGCGATCGACGGCGAGATCGAGGCCGGCGACGTGGTCGGCCGGGACTTCCGGGACGTCGCGTTACGCACCTTCGTGCCAGCCGGGCACATCGCCTGGGCGTCGGCGTGGCTGGGTGCGGCTCAGGGCGCGTACCGGCGGACTGTGTCCATGCTGCGGGATCCCCGCAGCCGCCGGGGCTACGACCTCAACTCCGAGCTGCTCGTGACCCGGCTGGCCCGTAGCCGCGCCGATCTCGACTGCATCGAGGCACTGCTGGAGCGCACGATTGCCACGGTTGACCGGATCGGCGGGCACGGAACCACCGCAGAGGTGGAAAGCCCGGCGTACCAAATTCTCGTGAACGAGCTCAAAGTGATCGCGTCTGAGCGCTCGTTCGAGGCGGTGAACCGGCTCGTGGACCTGGTCGGGCTGCGGCACGGCTATCTCAAGGCGTCGACCACCGGCCTCGAGCGGGTCTTGCGCGACCTGCGTTCTGCGCCGCTGATGTACGCCAACGACCGGCTCGACCTGGCCAACGGCCGGCTGGCGCTTTTCGACCGCGCGGCGAGACTGCCGTGAGTCCGGCGGTGGCGGTCGCCACTGTGGCCCGCCCGGCCAGCGCTGAGCTGGTCGACCGGCTTGCCACCACGCTGCCGCGCCACGAGCGGGACCGGGCGGCCCGCTTTTTCGGCCATCGGCGAGCCGAGTTCGTGGCTGGCCGGGTCTTGGCCCGCCGGCTACTCGCCGACGAGTTCGGCTGCGCCCCGGCCGAAGTACCCCTGAAAGTCGACCCGGGCGGGCGGTTGGGCGTCGCCGGCGACACGGTCGGGGTCAGCCTCGCCCACTCCGCCGGACTGGTCGCCGTCGCGCTGAGTCGCGACGGCGCGGTCGGGATCGACCTAGAACGGGCCGACCGGGAACCAACCGCCCTCGCCTGGTTCTGCTCGCCGGCCGAACGCCGCTGGCTGGACACCCTCCCGCGGGCAGACCGGCAAACCGGCTTCGTGCGGCTGTGGACCCGGAAGGAGGCTTGCTTGAAGGCGGCCGGCACCGGCATCGACCGGAGGCTCAGCGGCGTCCATTGTGGATCAGGCCCTTCCGGGACCTGGCGGGACGTGTGGTGGCGCGAGGCCGGGCTTAGCCCGGGTTACATCACCGCCGTTGCTCTGCGCCCGGCGACGCCCCTGGCCGACAAGCAGGCCATACACATCATTCCCATCCCATCGGACCGGGGCGTCCCATGATCACTGCACCGCCGACCTCGACTCTGGCCACCTTCGCCGGGTATTTGGCCAGATGCTACCGGTGTCGTCGTCACCGCCGGATCGCCCGCAACGCCGGTTGCCTTGCCGCCAACTCCTTCACATCCGTCTCCCCCACCCGCCGAGTGGTGCTGTGTGCCTGGCCGCCACCGCCAGTCCCACCGGTGCGGTCACCGACAGCGACGCGTTCGGGGCCGCATCCTGGGGCCGTGACCAGCGCGGGTCTGCGACACCTTCGCCGTGGAACGCGCTGACAGGTTCGCGGGCGTTCCGGGCGGCGCGACCGTCCGGGGTGCTCCCTGCTTGACGACCCGCCTGCCCACCTTTACTGCCGGCCGCGCCGGGCGCTGCAGGCCGCTGACCACGTCGTCGTGATCGGCGCCGCCAAGGTCGCCACCGCACGACGAGCCCCTCACCTTCTTCCGCGACACCCTCAGCTGATAGGACCTCGGATGACCGACCTTGTTGTTCCCTTAACCAGCGGCACCCGAGCGATCGTTACCGGCGGTCATGGCTTCGTGGGCTCGCACCTGGTGGACGCGCTCCGTCAGCGCGGCGTCGCGGTGACCGTCCTGGACGTCGCGCCGCCCCCCCGCGACCATCCAGCGGACGTCGCCCACCGCTCGGTCGACCTCCGTGAACCGGCGTCTGTACGGGCCGCACTAGTACCGACCGACGTCGTGTTCCACCTTGCCGGCAACGCCAGCGGCACCGTCTCAGTCGACCAGCCACGTTTCGACTTCGAGACCAACGCGGACGGTACCTTTAACCTCTGCGAGGCGCTGCTGGACAGTCCGCCGCAACGGTTCACCTACCTTTCGTCGGCGATGGTCTACGGCCGGCCCGAGTGCACGCCGATGCCCGAAGACCACCCGCTGCGTCCTTTCCTTCCGTACGCAGCGTCGAAGCTCGCCGGCGAGCACATCGCGGGGAGCATGTTCGAGGCGTATGGGCTGCGCACCGTGATCGGGCGGGCCTTCACCATCTACGGTCCGGGCGAGGACCCGCGCCGGGCCGGTGGCGAGGTGTCGCAGTTCGTGCGCTGGCACCTTAATAGGCGGCCGATCCCGGCCGTCGGTGACGCGGATCGTAAGACCCGCGACTTCACCCACGTCGACGACCTGGTCGACGGACTCATCACCATCACCGAGCGGGGCACACCCGGCGGGGTTTACAACCTGGGCACCGGATCGGAGACGTCGCTGCGCGAGCTGGCCGATCTCGTCGGGCGGATTACCGGCCGGCCCGCCGACCTGCATTGCGATGGTCAGATGCTGGACGACAGTTACCGCCACGTCGCGGACATTACCAAGCTGCGCGCCTTGGGCTACCGGCCCCGCGTGTCGCTCGCCGAGGGGGTCGCCGACCTCGCTCTGGCTCTTGGCGACGACCCGGAGTTGCCCAGCAACCCGGCCATTTTCCACCGTCCGCCCGCACTGAGCAATGCCGGAAGGAGCTGAGACATGACTGAGTTTGTGGTGCCCTACCACGGTCAGGGCAGCATCTTCGACGAGACCGACGTCGCCGCCGTGACCAATCTGCTGCTCTCCGGCAAGCACCTGTCGTCCGGTACCGAGCGGTCGGCCTTTGAACAGGAGTTCGCTGGTTCCGTCGGCGCGTGCCACGCCGTGTCCGTCACCAGTTGCACAATGGCTTTGGAGCTCGCCACCTACCTGCTGGACCTACGCCCCGGCGATGAGGTCATCGCGTCGCCTTTGACCTTCCAGGCCACCGTTGCGCCGCTGCTAACCCGCCGGGTCACCGTACGGTTCGCCGACATTGACCCGGAGAGCCTCGCGCTCGACCCGGCCAGCGTCCAACGGCTGATCGGGCCGAGCACCCGGGCGGTATACGTCACCCACTACGGCGGTCTTGCGGCTGACCTGGACCGGCTTCGTGAGCTCGCTGACGCGCATGGCATCGCGCTGCTAGAAGACTGCGCCCACGCGCTGGGCACCCTGTACCACGGCCGCAGCGTCGGCACAATCGGCGACGTCGGATGCTGGAGCTTCCACAGCCTAAAAACATGTCCACGATGGGCCAGGGCGGCATGCTCACCACGGGGTCGTCGGCCTGGGCGGGCACGCTGCGCCGGGTCAGCGGAATCGAGCCGGATGCTGACTTCACCGAGCGGGCGACTCCGATCATCTTTGCCGGGCACAAACCCCCCCTCCCGGACGATCCGGAGCGGCACTGCAAGAACGCGTACACGCATGACTGCGGCACCGTCCGCGCGGGCGGTAGTAACGCGATCATGAGCGAGCCGGCCGCGGCGGTCGGGCGTACCCAATTGGCGAAGCTGCCGTCCTTCGTGGCCCGCCGCCGGAAGCTGGCGGGATATCTCAACGAGCGGCTGGGTGCGCTGCCCGGGGTGCGGGTGCAAGGCGACCTGCCGGACCGCGAACACTCGTATCACCTATACACGATCCGGCTGGAGGGTGCGCGGCCGGGCCAGCGCGACGAGCTGATCCGCCGGCTGCACCACGAGTACAAGATTGAAATCATTCTCCGATATTTTCCACTGCACCTGCTGCCCGAGTGGCGCGCCCAGGGCGGGGCGTACGGCCAGGCCCCGGTTGCCGAGCGGGTCTGGTTCGAGGAACTGGTGAACCTGCCGATCTACCCCGCGATGCTGGACAGCCAAGTGGAATACGTCGCGGACGCGGTCTCGACCGCGCTGCGCGAGGTCATCGCCGGACAACGGACGGCGGTGCAGTCATGATCGACAACCGCACGCTGACCGGCCTGCTCGAGGAGTACCGGCGCGACAACGACGTCCCCGGTGTCGCGGTATCCACCTTCGACGCCGGCGGGCCGCGCGACGCGGTGGCGAGCGGCCTGGCCAGCCTTGAGGAGCCTGACCGGCCGCTGCGCCCGGACTCCATGTTCCGGATCTGGTCGGTGGCGAAGGCCCTCACCGCCACTTTGGTGGCGGCCCTGACCGGCGATGGCCTTCTTGACCTCGACGAGCCGGTGGCCGAGACTCTGCCCGGATTTCGGCTGCGAGGCGGCGCCAGCAGCGGCGCGGTCACCTTGCGGCACCTGCTCAGTCACCAGGCCGGGTTCATCCCGGATGCGGTGTCGCACGAGGGCGGCAGCCGGGACCCGGCGGCGATCGAGGCGGCCGCCACGGTCGAGCCGCCACACACCCCGCTGGTCGGCCAGCCCGGTCAGGTGTACTCGTACAGCAATCTGGGGTTCATCGTCGCCGGACACGTCGCCCAGGTGCGCGCCGGGCGGCCGTTCAGCGAGCTGTGGCACGAGCGGCTGGCCGATCCACTGGGCATGGACCGCACCACCCACGACCCAGCCGTGGCGATGACCTTTCCGCTCCTGCAGCACCACCTTGGCGACCGCGACACCCTGCGGGTCGGACACCTGCCCTGGCTCGCCGCCAAGCACGGCCCGTCATCGCAGTGTTGGTCCACCGTGATGGACATGGCACGTTTCGGTGCACTGCATCTCGCCGACGGCGCGGGCCCGGCCGGGCCGGTGGCGAGCGCGCCAGCGATCCACCAGCAGCGCCACCCTCACGCGGACGTGCGGCTCGACGTCGATCTCCGGTACGGCCTCGGCCTGTACCTGGGCCCGTGGGACGGCACCCAGGCCCGGTTCGGTCACGAGGGCTTCTACGAGGGCATGTGGTGCAAGCTGTTGTGCGTTCCGGCCGCCGGGGTCGGCCTGGTTTGGGCCGACAACCGTGGCGAGGAGCTGCGCGACGTTCGCTACCGGGTGATCGACGACATTCTGGCCGGTCTAGGCGCCACTCCGGCGCACTGGCGCCGAGAGGCCGGCACGGCGGACCCGGCCGGGGTCGACGGCACGTACGAGCGGCCGGCCAGCGGCGCCGGGCTCCGGCTGGAGACCCTCGCGGGCAAGCTGCACGTGCACGGCGCGGGCCGGCACGTCGAGTTAGACCCAGTGGCCGCCGATGTCTGGGCGATGCCGGCCAACGACAGGGAGCGGCCGCCGTGGCGGGCGCACGCTGGCAGCCGCAGGGTGAGCGTCGGCGCGGTCCGCGACCACTCCGGCTCCGCCGCCTGCCATGTACTGCTCAACGGCCTACCGTACCGTCGGGTGTGACTACTCGACACTGGGTCGCCCACGCGCCGCGACGGCACAGTAGTGGCCCGGTCTCCGCCCAGTTTGTCGACGTGATCGGCGTGACCCTGGCTCATCGTGACTGGTGCCGATCATGCGGCACGACCTACGGCTCTCCGGGGTCGATGCTGTCTTGGGTGGCCGGCAGCTACGCAATGGTTCTCGGCCGCCGCTCTGGTTCCGCCCCGGCAGCGGCGGCAGCGCGCGCAGCCGACGGCCCGGACCGGCGGTCACCGGCTGACCTGCTCGTCGGTGGCGCGGAGGTTGCGGGCCACGGTGGACTTGGTCAGACCCAGCTCGGTGGCGATCGCGCTCAGGCTCATCGGCGGGGTCTGGGCGCGCATCGCCCGCGCCAGCCGCAGCTTCGCCGCGGTCATCGTCCGCGGCCTGCCGCCGACCCGGCCCCGGGCCGTTGCCGCCGCGAGCCCGGCCAGGGTCCGGTCGCGGACCAGCTGCCGCTCGAACTCCGCGAGCGCCCCGAACAGGTGGAACACCAGCTGACCGCCCGCGGTGGTGGTGTCGATGGCCTCGGTCACCGACCGGAACCCGACCCTCCGGTCCGCGAGCCCGGTGACCGTGTCGATCAGGTGCTGCAGGGACCGGCCCAACCGGTCCAGGCGCCACACCACCAACGTGTCCCCCGGCCGCAGACAGTTCAACGCAGCCGCCAGCTCCGGCCGGTCCTCCCGGCTGCCACTGGCGTGGTCGGTGAACACCCGCCAACACCCCGCCAGCCCCAGCACGTCCAGCTGCAGCGCGGGGTCCTGCTCCGCGGTCGACACCCGCGCGTACCCGACCAGATGCCCGCCCTGTTTGGGTTTCCTCGCCACGACCCGCTTCCGCGCGGGCGCGGTCGCATCGCGGGCCGCTGGGTGGACGGGTGCTCTCGCGGGGTCGTCGGCCGGCGTCGGGATGGCTCGGCGCGCGCGCTGGGCACCGCTCACCGCCACCATCCCCACACCGTACCGAAAACGCGTTCGGCGAGTTGTTGAGACGTGCGGACGCCGTAACGGGCTCGCGGCACGGACGTGCTCGGCGGCGGCTGCGCCGAGGGCCGGGTTCGGGTGGCCCGGTGGATCAGCCCGGTGCGCGTCGGCGTGGCCGTCGAAACTCACTGCTCGCGGCCCGCGGAGACCCGGCCGCCGCCACCATCCGCTGACCGTGTCGAGAACTCACGAGCTGGGCGCGCCGTCGTCGCGGGTTCCCCGCGGTTCCCCGCGGCCGGCGGTGGCTGCGGTCGCCGCGGTGGTGGCTCAGTCGGGGACGGCCGCGGTGACGTGGTCGCGCAGGGCCCGCAGCGCCGTTCGCAGCTGGTCCAGGACCGCCGCGCTCGTGACCAGACCGTCCGGGTCGACGTCGCCCCGGCGCATCGGGGGCCGCACACATGCCCCCGCGATCACGTCCGCGCCGAGGTAGCCCAGAACCGTGGCCAGTTCGCCGTGGGCACCGGCCCCACCGGTCGGCGCGGCGAGCGAGGCCACGTTCACCCAGCCGACCGGCCTGCGCGCCCGCGCCGTACCAAAAACGTCAGAACTGCTCAACCCGCCGTCAATCGGTAACGACACGCCTTTCGGCACGCCGTCTCACAGCGTGTCGCCGTACCGAGGCCTCCGTCCCGGTAACGATCGGATTCGAGACGATGTAGTGGTGCCGGATCCGGGTGGCGGACGCGGGGACAGCGGGTCACAGCGGCTTCTCCGGCTTTCGTCGGGCTAGCTTTGCGGCGCGTGGGCCGCGCCGAGATCGAGATCGACGAACAGCTCGTCCGCGCCCTGTTGCGCGCCCAGCACCCCGACCTCGCCGATCGCACCCTGCGACAGGGCCCGGAAGGCTGGGACAACCAGCTGTGGCGTCTCGGGGACGACCTCGCTGTCCGGTTGCCGTGGGCGACCGAGACCGCAGACGCGCTCCTCCTGAAGGAGTGGGCGTGGCTGCCCTCCCTCGCCGCGTCCCTTCCACTGCCGGTCCCCGTCCCGCAGCGACTCGGCCGACCGTCGGAGGTGTTCCCCAGGCCGTGGATCGTCACAACCTGGGTGCCGGGGACCCCGGCTGACTTCCAGCCCGCGACCCACCCGACGGACGCGGCCGATGCCCTCGCCGGCTTCCTGACAGCACTGCACCGACCCGCCCCGACGTCGGCACCAGCCGGGCGGGGCCGCGGAGGGTCCCTCGCGGACTGCGAAGAACAGGTCGCCTCGGGTCTCGCAGCCGCCACCGAGACCGGCCTCATCCCCGACGCCCACACCGTCCGCGACGTCTGGCGCGACGCGATCGGCGCCCCCGAGTGGACAGGACCACGAGTCTGGCTCCACGCCGACCTGCACCCGGCCAACATCCTCACCGCCGACGGCACCTTCTGCGGCGTCATCGACTTCGGTGACCTCTGCGCGGGCGACCCGGCCTGCGACCTCGCGGCCTCCTGGGTCCTGCTACCGGACGGCGCAGCCGAGCGGTTCCACAACGCCTACGGCCCACCGCTGGACGATCCGACCCTGCGCCGCGCCCGCGGCTGGGCCGTATGGCGTGCCCTCGGCGGCATCCTCATCGCAGACGCCGGTCGTCGCGGCCGCCCCGGCGGCAAGGCCAGTTGGGGGCCGCCCGCCCAGCTCGCGTTGCGACGGCTGACAGCGACGGCGACAGCCCGCTGAGCGATCCCTCGGTCAGCTCGTCCGACCACTCGACGTCCCACCCGGAGCACCACTCCCGGGACAGACCCGCAGGCGGGTCTACTGGAACACTCAGACCAGGACCAACGTCGCCGGCGACTCGGCGGTCCCGGGTGTCCCGGTGCGGGGAACCCTTGCCGGGACGCCCGATTCGGGGGTGGCGGTTCGGTCAGGTGTTGATGCGCTGGCTCGGTAGGAGCGCGGCGAGGCAGAGGTAGCGGCGTGCTGTGCGGTCGTGGCGGGCGTCGCTGCTGAGGCGTTGGGCTTTTTCGTACCATTGGCGCACCTCATCACCGAGCTGGCGGGCATCGGCGTCGGCGATGGTGATGGTGCTGTCGGACCAGAACAGGGCTTGTCCGTTCGGGGTGCTGTCCGGCAACTGGTCGGTGGTCTGGACGACCTGCCCGTCTCGGCGGAGCAGGTGCCCGTGGCGTCGGCTGCGGCGCAGGGCGTCGGCGTAGGCGGCGATGAGGCCGGCCCAGATGGGGTCCCCTTGGACGGTGATCCGCTGCTCGAGGGTGTCGTAGGGGGTGGCGGCGAAGGGGACGAAGTAGGCGTCGTGGACCGATCGGTACACCCGGACGGCTCGGCCGGCCCGCGGTTCCTCCCGCAACACATGCAGCAGACCGCAGCCCAGCAGGGTGCGGACCTGGTACAGCATCCGGTTCGTCGAGCAGCCGACCTCGGCCGCCGCTTCGGCGATCCGCCGGTCGCGGGCCAGGAACGGCAGGAAGAACGTCTTCTTCGCCGGGTCGGTGAGGAACCGGGCCTGGGTCTGGTCCGAGACCACGAACGGGCTAGGTGAATTCCGCTCTTCCATCTGCACTAGAGGAGTGTCGACCCTGCGGGGGTGACTGCGAAGGACCGCGGGACCGGCTCCCACCCGACGGTGTCACCGCTGACCCTGCCGGGGTTCCGGTGGCTCTGGTCCGGCGGGCTGGTGTCGTTGACGGGCACGCACATGCAGTTCGTCGCCCTGCCGTACTTCGTACACGAGCAGACGGGGTCCTCCTTCGCGACAGCGCTGGCCGCCGCGGCCCAGGCGCTGCCCGGTGTCACGCTGGGGCCGTTGGCGGGCGCGGTCGCCGACAGCCGGGACAGCCGGCGGCTGCTGATCGTGGCGAACGTCGTGCTGGCCGCAGTCACCCTGGGGTTCTGCCTCACGTTGGTGGCCCCGTGGTGGGTGGTCGTGGTGGTGGCGTTCCCCCAGGCGGTGGCGGCGCAGCTGGTCGCCCCGGCCGAACTCGTCCTGGTGCCGTCCCTGGTGCCCGCAACCAGTCTGCCGGCTGCGAACAGCCTGATCGGGGCCACCTACAGCCTGGCCCGGCTGGCCGGCCCGGCCGCCGGCGGCCTGCTGTACGCGGTGGCGGGCCTGCCCACCGTCGCCGTGGCCAACGCCTTGAGCTTCGCCGCCGCAGCCACGCTGGTCAGCCGGATCAGGTCGAACAAGGCCCCACCACCCGAGCACCTAGAGCCGCCGGCCCGACCGCGTGTCCGCACGACCAGGCCCCGGGTCAGCGGCGGCTGGAGTGACGGCTGGGCAGAGATCCGGCGACAGCCCCTGCTCGCCCGCCTGCTCGTGGTGTTCGTCCTCACCGGGATCGGCGAGGGCTGCGTGTCGGCACTGCTGGCCCCCTACACCGCCGACGTCTTCGGCAGCAGCACCGCCCTCGGGCTGCTCCTCACCTGCCAAGCCGTCGGCGGGCTGGCGGGAGCCCTGGTCATGAGCCGATGGGAGGTACTCGACCGGATCCCCCGCACCCTGGGAGCGGCCGCGGTGACCTGCGGGGTCCTCCTGGCCGTCATGACCGGCTACCCGCCGTTCTACCCCCCGCTCTGGCCGGCGCTGCTCCTCATCGCTGTCGCCGGCCTGCCCTTCGCCGCCGTGGCCGCCGCCCAGACCACCCTGCTCCAGACCCTCCCCCGCCCCGCGCTGCGCGGCCGCGTCTTCGGCGTCACCGCCGCCACCACCGGAGCAGCCCAGCTCCTCGGCATCCTGACCGCCGGCTACCTCGCGGACCGCACCACCGTCTACCTCCTCCTCGCCGACGCCCCCTGCTACCTCCTCGCCGGACTCGTCATCCTCCAAGCCCGGCGACACCCGAACCCAACCCGAACCACCACCAACTGACCGGCGCTGTGCCGCACCGAAAGCACTTCCCCGCTGACCACCACCGGCGGCACCGGTCCCGGCCGCCCAGCGGTACTGGAGCGTCGGTGACCAGGACTCGGCGTCCAGCACACCTCGTTCTCCTGGCTGATCACCCACTGCCGTATCGAAAGCCGTCTCACGCCCGAGAACCGTCAAACATCACAGCTCCAACGGCACGGGTTCCGGCACAGCCCGCACCATCTCGCTCGCCCCGTGCGAGAATCCATCGGTTACGAGACGGTCATGCCGTTGGATCTGTGCGGTCCGGAGTCGCTCGAGTAGCTGGCGATTGGCCTGTTCGAACTCGGCCTGGCCAGTCGCACGTGTCCAGCGCCCCACCCACGGGCTTCGGCGATCCAACCCATCCGCTGACCACGCCAGTTCCTGGCGACTGAACCCGCCCAGACTTACTCGCCGGCGGCGGACCACCGAGTACGTCGGACACTTGCGTTCCGCGCCGACAGCTACCACCGCCTTGAGCGGTTGGCGTACCCGGATGTTGACAGTGACCTCTCGATAGCGCGAAGGGCGAAATTGACATTGAGGCCGCTAGCGACCAGGTACCCCGCACAAATTGTCGGAGCCACCTGTGCAACCTCGGCTGCGTAGTCCTGTAAATCGACCAAACTATTCATGCTCTGCCAAAGTTGTGGCGTATCAGGCAACAGGTTGAGGGCCGCCGTATGGAACTGACTGGAATAGTCGTCGAGCTTTCGGTATCCCAGGTGGATCCACCGAAGCCGAGAAACCCAGTAGCCTGCCGCCTGCTGTATGTGCTGGGGTTGCTGATCGTCTGACCAGTAGAAACCAAGATACGTCCATCTGCGTCTCCCCAGCCCAACACGACCGACTCTGCGGGACTCCCAATCAAACCATGCCACCCGTCGATCCACCTACGACCTTTCTCTGTGGCCTTAGATACTGGTTGGTATAGAGGGTAGCGAGGCGGAAGATACGACGTCATTCGATGTCGCTTTCGACGTCGGAGTTTCGTTCGTGTTCGCCGGCGTGACCGTCGGCAACGGGCGGCCGGTGATCCTCGGTTCTCTCGGGATGAGAGTCGGGGTCGGGCGAGATAGTAGCAATCATGAGCGCCGCATGGATTAGAACGGCTGTGATACCCGGACCCGGGTCGCCCGAGAAGCCGTGAAGCATCAGGTTGCGGAGATTGCAGCCCGCGGGGTGCCGTAATAGCACAGACAGGAATCGGCTCCGAGACTCATCGAGGTGGTACTCCTTTTCGACGATAGCGAGTAAGGCTCCGAGTCCGGCGTACTGGCCGGGGGTATGTTCACGCTGGAGCCGGTAGATCCCTCGTTCGCTGGTCAGTACTAGGGAACGAGCCAGGGACTCAATGCGGGGCACCAGCGTGTAGGCGGCAGCCTCACTGTCCCCTGCCCAGAATCGGAGCAGTGAGCGGGCGAGCGCTGCCCCGGTGCCGCCCTCAACAGCGGGCCAGGTGTTGAGGAAAGCCGTGATCTCCGCGAGAGCGGGGAGGCCGTGTCGGTTGGGGATCTCGTGTAGCGCTGCGGACATCACCGGGACCCACCGATCAATCAGCTGCGTCTCCCACCGCGCGAGATCGACGTCGAACCGATCCCCTTCGGAATTTCCGGCGTAGGCCGGCAAACCGTCCGGTCCTAGCAGGGTCGTGGGGAAGAGCGCACTGAGCGGGTGTTCGCGGTGTTGCGCCCGGACGATATCCCGGTTGCGCTCGGTCATACCGCTCAGCGTTCCGAATGTGGCGAACTGGATCAGCGACTGTTTCCAGTTCTCACCGCCGGAGACTATTGCAACCTGCCGGTCGAACTCCTCTTCGTACTGTCGGGACGAAACAGTGAAAGACATCATCCCGAGGTCGGTGAGGCGGATCGTCTGCAGCTCCGCCGCCGCGCGTTCCCGCAAGTTCCGGTCTCCGGACTGTTCGGCAAGCGCAAGCGCCTGCTGAAGCCGCATGGCACGGAGGATCGCCGATGACGCAGTCGATGCTTCAGCGGTGAAAGCGTCGACGCGGCGACGCCAGATCTCCCGTCGGTCCTCCGGCTTCTTGGCGCGACGCAGCATCAGCGCGAGAACCTGGTCGTTCCGGCGTGCGTCGGGCCAAGTGCTGGCCGCCCTCGTCAGCTGCACATCTACACCGCCTGGGCAACCAGGCTCGCCGACCAGGTGCTCGAGGCCCCGAAGAATGATCCCCGCGGGCGGCTCGGTCTCGGACAGGTACCTAGTGACCAACTCAGACATCCGGTTGAGCGAGTCGCCGAAAAGGTCTTCGTTCCCGACCGCTCGGGCAAGTCGGGTCGCCGCGGTCAGATCCAACACCGCGTCCAAGCCGCGCTCCCACCTCTCGGCCGACCCCATGTACGCCTCTGTGGCGGCCCGAGCGTGGTTCCGGCGATCCGCTCCTCCCCGTTCGAACAGGAGATGGTGCAATCGCGCGACCGCCGCGGGCTCAGTAACCAACTGGAGCAGCGACCTCCACGCCTCGGCCACCGCTTCGTCGACTTCACCGACTGGCGGAGGGTCAGATCCGTCGTCGGACTCGACCGCAGGTGCCAGCCGCACACGCCGCTGACCGCTCGAATCGACCGTCTCAACGTGGTAGGCCAACGCCCAAACCAGTGCACGCTGACCCACGGCCAACTCGTCCGGTATCCCGTCGATCACGGACAGGCCCAGAGCCGTACGACCGGCCGCCGCCATCAAGTATCGAGACGGTTCCTGCGACGCCCGATCAAGTACACCGGCCAACCACAACAGGTCTCGGACCGAATCACCGACGTCGCCCTCACCCTCGGGGCCACCTTGGTCGGGCATGCGCTCACGATGCCACCCATACACATCGGATTCGCCGTCGGGCGGGAACGCCGCCTCGCTCACCAGGTGGTGCGGCCGCGCCGCATCGACTGCGAACGCCGCTGACCGAAGCGGCCGACGCCCGACACGACGGGCTGACCGCACCAACCGCGCCCCGGGAGATAGACGGGCAAGGCCTGTGGACACCGAGGGTCAGACCGGGTCGCCGGGTAGGTCGGCGGGGCCGTCGGTCTCCGCCTGCCGGTACAGCTCGGCGATGTAGTCCTCGAGCCGGGACCGTTCGACGCGCCACTGCCCTCGGCCGCCGATCTTGACTGCGGCCAGGGACCTGTCGCGGACGAGTGCGTAGACCTGGGATCGGGTGACCTGCAACTCGTCGGCGACCTGGTCCAGGGTGAGGAACCGCGGCCCGGACGACGGCGAGTTGGGTGGGGTGTCCGAGGTGTCCACGGTCGGACGGTAGGTCGGCCGGCCTCCCTCCTGATCGGTCTCGTATACACCCGGCAGCCGGGGCCGGCCCATGGTGGCCGCCACCCCCAGGCCCCACCCGGACAACGCTGCTCGGGAGTAGACCGGGGTACCGGCCGACCGCAGCTGGCGGCCGGCCGGCGTCCCCGGTTCACCGGGGTCCCGGCGCTGGGCCGGTGTCCGGTCCGAGGGAGACCCAGACGATCCCGAGCCCGTCAAGCAGGTCACAGACCCAGAGGACCCGGTACTCATCGGTGTGCAGCGCACCGACCGTCTCGGCCGTGCAGAACGGGAACAGGTCGTCGTCGAGGTCGGTGAACGAGGGCAGATCCATCGCGGGCTCCCGGGGACTGCCGCCGCGGAGTGCGGCGGGTGCAGTCCCGGGTCGGGCAGGGCGAGGGTGGCCGGTCAGGGCTCGGCGCAGCCGACCGCGCGGCGGCGCGACAGCGGCCTTGACGGGTCGGGGTCCCCGCCCTGCCAGGCTCGGAGCACCCAGCCGCCCCACCCCAACCCGCACGCGGCAGCGCCGACCGCAGGTCGGCACCGGCCCGAAGGGCCGTCCAGCTCCCGGTCAGCGGTGCGCGACTGGCCGACCGAGGAAAGTCCAGGCCGATCGGGCCCTCGTCCGGGAAGCTGCTGTCCTGATGAGTCCTTCGAGGGTGACGCTGGATGAGTTGGCCGGCCGACTGGTCCGAGTGCGCGGGTACGGGCGGTCGCGTTGGGCGGCAGCCGCGCTCGCGGGACCGCCGGACCGGACTCCGACACCGACCTCGGGCTCTACCTGGACAGCGACACCGACCTCGACGAGCTGCGCGTGCTGGCCCACCAGGTCGGGTGGTCCGACCGCACAGCTGACCGAGCGTGGCCAGTGGGGTCCGGTCGTGGACGGCGGTGGCTGGCTGAGCATCGAGGACAGTCCCGTCGACTGGCTCTACCGCGACGTGTCCCGGGTCGCGGACGCGGTCGCCGACGCGAGGGCGGGCCGGATCACCTGGGCCCACCAGACCGGGCACCCGCTCGGCGTGCCCAGCGTCGCCTACGCGGCCGAGGTCGCCCTCGGCGTCCCCCTCGCCGACCCGGACGGGCTGCTGGCGGACGCCCGCGCGGCACTCGATCCCTACCCCGCCGCGCTCACCGAGGCCTTCATCGCAGAGCTCGCCGTAGCGGACTTCGTGCTCGGTGCGCTGTCCAAGCCGGCAGCTCGAGGAGACATCCTCTTCGTCGCCGGCACGTTGCACCGGGCCCTCGGACTCTGCGCCCACGCGGTGTGTGCCCGGGCGGGCCGCTGGGTGACCAACGACAAGGGGCTGATCGCCGAGGCCGCCCGCCAGCCTGGTGCGCCGCCGGGCTTCCGACAGCTCGCGGACAACGTCCTGACCGGGCTCGCACCCGAACAGCTCACCTCCGCCGTTGACCGCGCCGCCGAGCTCGTCGCCGACGTGCGGACAGCCACCGCACGATGAGGCCGTCGGATCTGGATCTCGCCGGTCATGATCTTGTGACCTGTGGGTCTGGGCCCACCAGCTACGGCGTTCCCGGTGATGCCGGACGGCGGAGCTCCCTCAGCTGATCAACCTCGCCACGGTCGTTGTCATCCAGCCCAGGATGGCGATCCCGAGTCCCCACCACCCGGGTGACCGGCGGGCTGAGCGCCGAACCGCGCGCTTCCGCGTCGCTCCCTGCATCGCTCTGTGTGCGTCGATGGAGGCACGTGTCATCGGGGGTGGAGGGTCCTTCGCGAGAGCTGGGGCTGCGTCATGTCGTGAAGATCGGAAGTTCGCGGTCGGCTGTGGGGTCTCTCGAACTGCCCCGCTCGGGCCAGGCCGGTCACGTCGGCGCACGTTGCGACGGTCGATGCGCTGGCCCGCCGAGCCGGCCGCGCAGCGGTCCGTCCTTGCTGCGGAGCTCGCCAGAAGGCGCGGGCTGTGGACAAGATCACCAGTCCGTTACTGCCCGGTCGTACGCTCCGCGTCGGACTGGTCGCTGCTCGTGGACGAAGCGCCTCGAGAGCGGAGTGGCCATGGGTACTGCGTTGGTTGTCATCGGGTTCATCGCCCTACTGGCGGCCGTCCCCGTCGGGATCGTCGCTGTTGTCCAGCGGGTCCGCAGTCACCGGGCCAAACCCACAGCCCGGACCACTGCTGGACTGGCCGCCGGGGGCCTGGTCCTGCTGATCATCGGCGCGAGCATCACCTCGGCTTCGCCGCAGACGACCACGACAGCTGATCCGTCAGCGACGCCCAGCCCAGTGCCGTCGGTCGCCACAGGCACAGCTACCCCGACCGCGTCGGCCGCACCAACCGCCGCACCTGCCACACCGGTCCCCGCTGCGACCACGGCCGCGCCGGCCCTGATCACGGCTTCCCCACCGGTCGCGACACCAAACCCGACGCCCAAGCCGACCCAGACCCCGACTCGCGACGTGGTGGTGGTGGCCGCGGCCTCGGGACCGGCCGCGACCGCCCTGCTGGCACTGCCGGTGAAGGGCCGCGCGGCGAAGACCGGGTACAGCAGGGACGCCTTCGGCCCCGCGTGGGCCGACGTCGACCGCAACGGCTGCGACACCCGCGACGACGTCCTCCGCCGGGACCTCACCGCCACCACCATCACCACGGGCAGCGGCGGCTGCGCGGTCGCCACCGGCACCCTCACCGACCCCTACAGCGGCACCACCATCCCGTTCACCCGTGGCGTCGACACCAGCACCGAGGTGCAGATCGACCACGTCGTGGCCCTGTCCAACGCCTGGCAGACCGGCGCCTTCGCCTGGCCCCCGACCACCCGGGAACAGTTCGCCAACGACCCGCTGAACCTGCTCGCGGTCCAAGGCCGGCTCAACAGCCAGAAGGGTGACGGGGACGCCGCGACCTGGCTGCCCCCGGCCACCAGGATCCGCTGCGCCTACGTCGCCCGCCAGGTCGCCGTGAAGACCAAGTACCGGCTCTGGGCCACCGCCCCCGAGCAGGCCGCGACCGCCCGCCTGCTCACCGGCTGCCCCGGCCAGACCCTGCCCACCGAGACCACCAGCTCCGTGCCCGCTCCTGACCCGAGCGCTGATCCCCCACCGTCAACACCCGCACCACCAGCACCCGCACCACCAGCACCGGAGCCGGTTGACCCGCCGGTGACCGTCGACCCCGTCGGGGTGTCTTACGCCAACTGCGCCGCCGTCCGCACCGCCGGCAAGGCACCCCTGCACAGCGGGGACCCCGGGTACTCCCGCAAACTCGACCGGGACGGCGACGGCATCGCCTGCGAGTAGTAGGAGCGTCCGATGACCCTGCCACCGTTCACGAATCACCGCCCCGGCCGGCCGCGCGTCCACTTCGGGCTTCGCGTCGCCGCGGTCCTGACGATCGCCGCGGCCACCACAGCGTGCACGGCTGAGCCGACGGCCCCGATCAGCGCACCGTCCGCGTCGGCTCCGGTCGTCTCGGTCAGCCCGGCACCGGCCAGCACCCCGACGGCGGCGCCCACCGCCGCCACCGCGACACCGACCCCGCCGACCAACCAGCCCAGCGCGTCCCCCACGCCGACACCGACACCCACCCGAACCCCCACGCCCACGCCCACGCCCACGCCCACGGTTCCGGAGCTCCCGACCCGGACTCGGCTGCTCCTGCTCAACCCGTTCGACGGCCAACGTCCGGCAGCAGGCATCCGGGTCACCGACACGGTGACCGGGACCTGTCAGGACTCGGTAACCGACTTCGGGAACCCCGACGCCTACCGGTGCTTCTCCGCCGACGGCGGCATCGTCGATCCCTGCTTTCCCTACCCGGACAGCTCGACCCGACTGCTGTGTCTGGACTCTCCGGACGCCACCCGCGCGGTGCGCGTCACCACCCAGGACCTGCCTGCCCCGACCGAGCGGGGGCCTGAAGCCGATGACGACCCGTGGGCGGTCGAGATCGACGGCGCCGGGGTGTGCACCCTGCTCAGCGGAGCGACCACCACCGTGCAGAACTTGCGGATGAACTACGGGTGCACGCACGGCAACGGCTACGGATCCCCGGGCCGCACCACCAGTCTGTGGACGATCTACTACCAGCCAACAGGCAGCCGCGAACTCGAACAACGCGCTGTCCTCCGGGCCTGGCGGTGAGGCCGCGGTCAGGCCACTCGCACAGCGGCCCCGGGCCAACCGGGACGCCCTCCGGTGAGGTAACCGGCGGCAGTGCTCTCGTCCCGTCGACGGCGCCAGACGCTCAGCCAGTCAGTAGGTGAAGCGCTCGATCGGGTCGGCGAGGGTCCACATCCGGTTGAACCGGGTGATGACCCGCTGGTAGGCGGTCTCCTCGGCCGCGGTGAGCACCACGTCGCCGGCGTCGACCGGCTGCTCGAGGCGGGCGCGGAGCAACTCGGCGTGGCGGGTCCATTCCAGGTCCAGGACCCCGGCGACCCGCGCGACCAACGCCACCAGGGCGGCGTCAGGGTCGGGGAACTGCTGGTCCTGCGGCCGGTGCCCGGCGTGCAGGCGCAGCGCGTCGGTGACGGCCTCGGTGCGGACCGGCTCTCCGAGCGCGGCCGCTGCGGCGGAGAGCGCGTCGATGTCCGCTGCGCGGACCCGGATGAACCGCAGCGGCACATGCTCATACCGGCCGTCCGGGCCCAGCAGCCGCGGCCCGGTCGCCGTGTCCGGGTCGGTCTGGGTGGGCCGGACCGTGTCGTCGACCCGGCGCAGCGCCTGCAACGCCACTCCCCCACCCAGTGCCGCAGGGTGCGCGACCAGGTCATCGGGGTCCCCGGTCTCCTGCCACCGCAACGTCAGCAGCAGCTCCTCGACGTCGGCGAGGGCGGCGGTGAACTCCTTGTCCAGGTCGGGCAGCACCACCACCCGTTCCCTGGCCGGCGCCTGCTCCCCACCGTTCGCAGTCATCCCGCCTCCTGTCCCTGTTCGTCGTCGTGTGACCTTCTCCTTCTACCCGGATGCACCGACTGTTCCCGGTGTGCGACCGCCGCGGTGGTTCAGCTGGGCGCGGCCGCGTCGAGCAGGGTCGCGGTGACCAGGTCGGCCGGCAGCTGCAGCCGGTCGGCGACCAGGCCGACCAGCCGGGCCCGGGTGCACGGCGGTGCGGCCGCCACCAGGCCGGCGACGTCGCGGACGGCGTCGACCAGGGCGACCGGGTTCCCGGCGTGCACCGCCCACCGGTCCAGCCGCGCGCTGACCGCGGCGTCCACCACCGGGACCATGACCCCCAGCGCGCGGCGCAGCCCCCGGGCGCCGGCAGCGACCAGGACATCGGCCGGGTCCTGCCCCTCGGGCAGCCGCACCGCCTGGGCGTCGAGGCCGTCGAGCAGGTCCGCGGCCCGCAGCGTCGCGTCCCGACCGACCTGGTCCCCGTCGTAGGCCACCAGCAGCGGCCCGCCCGTGGCGGCCGCCGCGGCCCGCAGCCGGGCTGCGTGTGCCGCGGTGAGCTGGGTGCCGCCGGCGGCCAGACCGATGTGCCCGGCCAGGTTCACCGCGATCGCGTCCACCGCGCCCTCGACCAGCACGACCCGCCCGCGGCCCGCGGTGAGCTGGTCGGCCTGCTGCGCCAACCCCAGCAGGTGCCCACCCTTCCGGTACAGCGCGGTCGTGGCGGTGTTGACCCACTTCGGGACCGCCGGGTTGTCCTCCGACAGCCGGCGGGCGGTGAACCCGACCACCCCGCCACCGTCGACCAGGGGCACCACCAGCCGGTGCCGGAGCACGTCCACCACCCCGCTCCCCCACCGCCATCGACCGGCCCCGCTGTGCGGACGCGCGGGGGTGGCGAGCCCGGCGGCGACCATCTCCTCAGCCCCGAACCCGCACCGGCGCAGGTGCCCCACCAACCCGGTCCGACTCACACCCCCGGGGGCGTGCCCAACCCGCCACCGCAACCCGGCCGGGGTCGCCACCGCCAGATCCGCCAACCCCCGGTCCCGCAGCAGACCCACAACGGCTCCCGGCCGCAGCGCCAGCAGGCGCAGCCGGTACCAACCGGCGGCCGCTTCCAGCGCGGCGCGCAGGCGCGGGTCGTCCCTTCGCGCGGCCGCGCCGGTCGCGTCACCCACCAGCCACCGCCCGCCCATGCGTCAACGTGCCGCGTCCCGGGGTCGCGGCGTTATGGCTGGCTGACGAGCTGACCACGCCGATCTCCTTCCGACCGGCGCCGGGGGTGTCCCAATCGCCACCCTTATACCCCCGCTCGCTTCTGGGGGTATAAGGGTGGCTGTTTGGTTGGGTGTTCGTGCTGGTCAGCGGCGACACACTGATGCGGTGACCGGATCGGTGATCTCTGCGTAGAGGGCGTGCGCGTGGCGCAGGGCGACGCCGCCGACCTGGCGCAGCTCGGCGGCGTCGGCCTTCGTGCGCCAGTCGGTGTCCCAGCCTTCGATGACCCGGTAGGGGTTGGTCCGGACGTTGCAGGCGGCGACCAGGATGCGGCCGGCGGTGTGGGCGACCATCGCGGCGAACCCGAACCGCCGGCCGGCGCCTGTGCCGATGCCGGGCTGGGTGACGCTGAGCGCGACCAGTCGCTCAGCGAGCCGTCCGACCGCGGCCGCATCCTCTGTTCGTCGAAGGTCCGGGCGTTCCGGCACGACCGCCGCGGGTCGCCCGTTGGCCGCCTCGTGCAGGGCGGTCCGTTGATCTCCCGCGATGACCACTCCGCGGCGGGTGGCGACCTCGGCGAGGGCGTCCCACAGTCCGGCCGGCACTTGCGCTCCTGCTGCCCGCTGCCAGGGGCGGGTCCGCTCCCCTGGTCGGCCGATGACGGCGGTGGCCTCGATCGCGTGGATGGACTCGGCCGCTGCTGTCACGAACCGCGCCCAGGTGTCCTCGGTGGCCATGTCGAGCTCGTAGGAGTCGGTCACGAGGTCCCCGTCTCGTTGATGGTCGCGGTGCAGCAGTTGCGGCGGCCGGCGACGACTCCCGGGGCGCGCTGGAGGTAGCCGTTGGCGTCTGAGCCGTCGCCGGTGACGGTGAACGTGTGGTCGTGTGGTCGGTGTCGCAGGACCGGACCCGCACGACCCACCGGCCCCCGCCGGCCGGCGAGCAGTCCGCGACGGTGCCGGTGGCGAGGGTCGTGCCGCGCTCGGTGCGGACCAGTGCGCGGATCTCGTCCCCGGCGTCATAGGGAGTGGTTGTCGTCATGGTGTGTCTCCACTTCTCGGTGTCTGGCTTATACCCCTAATCTAGCCGGCAGGGGTATAAGGTGCAAGCCGGGATGGGCCGCTGGCTGGGCGAACGGCCCGTCGGACCTGCTCGGTCTGTCGGTTGACCGGTGTCCTTGTTACCGAGGTCCTGGGGTGCGGGGGCGGAGCGTCCCGCGGCTTGTGGCGTGTGGCCGGCCCGTCAGGGCCGGCGATGACCCTGGTGGGTGGTCACAGCGGGAGTGGAGCTGGTGTCCCCGTCCCTCGGCGTGACGGGGGCTCACGGCGCCGGGAGTGTCGGGGGCAAGGGCGCGTAGCGGCGCAGCGGACCCTTGCGGCCGGCGGGGCCGGTGACGTCCCGTCGCAGCGGCGAGGGACCCGGGACACCAGCGACCCGGACCACCCACCCCGCCCACCCCACCAGCACCAACCCCAGGGCTGAGCGCGGTCAACTCGGTCGGCCGGCCCTGAGCTTCCGGGTGACGGTGGGGAACGGCTTCCCGCCGTTGTGGACCTTCTGCAGCCGCTTGACCTCGTTGGCGATCCCTGCCTGGTACAGCGCGGAGAGGTTGACCGGGGCGCCGTCGACGCCGCTGAGGGCGTGGATCGCGTCGCGACTGGCGGCGGCCAGGTCCCTGTCCAGGTAGACGCTGACCTGGGTCTTGCTGGCCGGCGGCTGTTTGCGGCCCCACGCCCTGGGCTTACGTGGACCACCGGTCCCGGCCCCGTCCGGGTCGGCCTCGCCGCGGCCGCGGGCAGTGGGGATCACGGGAGCGATCCGGGGACGGCGCGGCACCTCGAACGGGTCGACATCGCCCAGTCCTCCACGAGCGGGCATCAGGCGGTCCTCCTGGCGGCGAGCAGTTCAGCGGCGGCCGCGCGGTACTGCCCGGCCGCCTTCCCGGTCGGGTCGTACACGGTGATCGGTTGCCGCCGGGCATACGCCTCGGCCAGCCGGACGGTGCGACCGATCACCGTCTGCATCGTCTCGTTGGGGAACCGCCGCCGCAGGGCGGCGATCACGTCCCGGTCCATCCGGGTCCGCGTCCCTGCCCCGCAGACCAGCAGGTGCCCGACCGCGAGATGCGGTGCCAGGGCCCCGGCGACCGTGTCCACCGTGGCGAGCAGCTGCGCGACGGCTTCCAGCTCCAGCGCCCCCGGGAGCACGGGCACCAGGACGGTGTCGGCGGCGGCCATCCCGGCGACGGTGAGCAGGCCCAGCGCTGGCAGGCAGTCGATCAGGACGACGTCGCGGGGCGTCGCCCGGTCCAGCGCGGCCCGCAGCCGCAGCTCGACCCCGACGTCGCCGGCCAGCGCCCGCTCGACGCTGGACAGCTCGCTGGTCGCGGGGACAACCTCCACGCCGGGGACATTGCCGGGCACGGCGGCCTCGTCGATCCCCGCATCACCCAGCAGCACCGACAGGGTGTCGTACGTGTCCTGCTCGGCTCCGAGCCAGGTGGTGGCGTTGGCCTGGGCGTCGAGATCGACGACCAGCACCCGCAGCCCGGTCTCGGCGATCGCGGCCGCCAGGTTCACGACCGTGGTCGTCTTGCCCGTGCCGCCCTTCTGGTTCGCCACAGCGACCCGCACACAGCACCTCCCGCCAGTAGGGGTATACGGCCCGACCTCATACCCCTCCGGCGGTATAAGTGGGGCGCCTCGCCGGAGCAGCGCCTCCCGGCCTCGCTCGCTTTCCTCGCAGCACTCGACCGCCGATCGGGCAGGCGGCCTGGCCGTAGTGGTCGCCCGCCCTGTCGCCGCTGGTGGACAGCGAGGTCCGTCTTGCCCGGCGGCGCCGGTGTTCGACCTCGCTGAGCTGGTAGCCGCCGAAGTTCCCCAGACCTGCTCGTTGAAAGTCCCCACCTTGAGCACCCGTTGCATGGCGTCGCCACGGGCGGGCGGGCTCCTTCGAGGGTGGCGGTTTC
>JAABUP010002267.1_pt1 | contig 37908 bp, 42 predicted proteins | sample 5559201 | NCBI WGS metagenome assembly JAABUP01 (sample SAMN10711887, study PRJNA513373) | rock metagenome | isolation source: Antarctica rocks | place: Antarctica | reverse complement strand
ATATAGCTAGTCGCATGACCGCGGAAGCTATAGGGGGGTGTCTATGCATCAAAAGGGGGTGTCCACGTATCACGTCCCCTGCTTTTTAGGCTATGTCCTCAAAATTGTCATCGGGTTAGGGTTTCCCCTGGGACAAGTGCCTGGGACATCGGGGAACCCCGACCTCTGCAACCTCCCAGCATGCTTCTAGCCCTTTGTATCTGTTGCTTGTTAGGTGATCAATGATATTCCCGCTTTTCTCTATAGGGGTATCTAACGATGCTATGCCATGCTCAACTCTAATCGACTATGCCTCCCATAAATTCAGCAAACCTCCAGCAAACGTATGACAAATATGTCTAGACAATATCCAGACTTTTTCTGACACTGCCGAACCCTCTCTTCAAGAGCTCCTGCACATCGGTACTCCTACGTCGTGGCTTCTCTTTCCCATTCGTATCTTCGTCGTCGTCATTACCGTCATCTCCCAGAACTCTGTCAGCCACTGCAAATGAGACCTTGTGCTCATGCGGGGACTGGACCTCTGAACTTGAATGCTGTCGCCGACGGAGCTCGACAGGGCTTTCGATCTCAACTTCATGAGAGGTTCCACTGGTGCCTCTCGAATGACGTGACCGATTCAGCATTTCTTGCACCTCATTCTCCCGCTCTTTATCCTCTGATGCGGTCCTCACGGGGTGTAGGGTGGTTCGCATCATTTGATCATCCGGGCTACCAGACCAAGAATTTCCAGCCATGCCGGCCTCCGCCGCTTGCTTAAACCTTCTTTTGACAATTGGGTCCTTCTCCAGCTCTCGAAAGACATCAGCATCACTCGGAAACCATGACCCTTTCACGGTCTTGACCCCGACCTCAATCGCCCAGCAGGAGGAGACTATCAGGATGAGTGTGAGCCACCATAGCGGATTCCGGCCAAAGCGGTCGAAGAAGCCGTCTTTGACGTTGTATATGACGTTGTTGCTGTAAGTAGAAGAGAGTATGATGTTCCACAGAAACCACCCAGCGATGCTAATGAACATGGCGATCGCACAGGTGTAGGTCTTGTTTTGCAGCTCCCAGAATTGAATTTTCGTCGCAATGATTATAACGCAAGCGGTGAATGTTAGATCGCCCATAGCGTAAAGACCATTATCCATAGTGAATAGCGCTTGTCCGTAAAGACCAAGCATGATGAAGAAAACGACAACTGCTTGCGAGGCGGCCATAGCGACCGACGCGAGGTACCTTTTTATACTGAACCCTCCGTTGACATGGCCTAGGCTATGATACAGTTCTGGGACTGCGAGGAGGGTGGTAGCAGTGAGGTCTTGTTCGAAAATACCCATGAATATAACAGGAAGGGAGGTAAAAAGGGTGTTGAACATAGACAAGGACCAAGACTCATAAAGGGAGGTCCCCGTATAACCTACATAGCGTTGGTACAAAGCCTGCGTGAGGTAGAAGAAAAGTTCCTTATACAAAGTCAATAAAGTGTATTTGCAGGTGCGAATATAATTCCAACGACCATGTACGAGGAGCAGCTTGGTGAGGAAGCGGAATTGAGCAATTGAGTAGTCCGAAACACGAGCTGCTTGCAGCCCCTCTTTACCGGTGACTCCTATTCCTAAATGGGCCTCTTGTATCATGGCAATGTCGTTCGCGCCATCACCTATAGCGAGCGTAATGGCATTCCTCACTTTGTGACGAATAGCCGAGACAAGAGAAGCCTTCTGGGATGGTGAGGCGCGGCAGCAAATCACAGTGTCGACCTGAATAGCGAGCGAAAGGAACAGCTTCCAGAGAGGAAGGGATGCCGTGATATGGGACAGCGTCTGCCCATCAACAACGACGACAGAATGCGCGACCAACCCACTATTCATCTCTAGTATTGCGGCAGCCATTCGCTGACTGACATCTCCTAACTCCTGATCAAGGATGGTCAATGTGGAGTAGTCTTTGATCAGACGACAACTATGTCCAACGTTGATGGCCGTCTCTCGCTTATCCCCAGTCAGCATCCATAATTTGATCTTTGCGCGCCGAAGCTTGTCAATAGATTCTGGAACACCGTGCTGCAACTTGTCTTCTATGGCTGTTGCACCCGCAAGTTCCAGGTCCCTTTCCACCAGAGCCCCTGCCTTTTCGATCCTTTCCTGGCGGTTGACCAAGCTTGTGGAAGCGTCGAGAAAGATCTTCCTCCATTCTTTGTACTCGTCTTCATCGATATACCTGTAGCCATACAGTAGTGTTCTTAAACCTTCCGTCGCAAAGTCATTTATATGTTGAAAGCATCGTTCAAACACAGCATTGTCATCAACAACCAAGGATTCTTCTACCAACTCATTTCTATCCTCCCCTTGGAATGATGTCCTGCCGTCTAGGCTGGTGTGGGGCTGCCTTGCGCCATAATGAAAGGACGGTCTTGGAGAGTAAAAGATGCTCTCGTTGTCTAGTGGAGACAAATTGACGTCCGTTTCACGCTCGGTCAACCAACCATTAACCTCATCCCGGATTGGCTGGAGGTGTTTAGCGGTCATACTTGAGCGGGCGATGCCACCAAGGCTTGGCCGGTGAATGCTCATGCTCATGCTCTTCCGAGTAGTACTATCTCTCCGCCCCCTGGCTTCACTTTGACGTCTGATGGCCACTTGCGCTTCTAGGCTGTGTCTCTGATTGGCCCTTCGCTCCACTTCGACGGCCTTAGATATTGCAAGGCTCGATTGTCTCAATAATTGGATGAGGAGAGAATCGGCGCCTTTGCAAAAGATGCAAATTCGATGATCTGGCATCCGAACAATGATAGACATCCTTTTCCTGCTACTAGAGAACTCAAGAATGTCAAGAATTTGGTAAATTTCGAAATGGGGTTCTCCCTCATTGCCTAAGGGTAGAGTCTTTATCGTTATCGTTGCATTCTGCCTGTCAATTACGACGTGGCCAAGCTCTTGTGCAGCTCGGACTAGGGCTTGCTCATCTGGAGAAGCTGCTTGATACTCGATTTCTCCGTCCGCTTTCCTCTCGGGGTAACACGTATGGCAAAGGGCCATTGATAGCAGGAATAGGCGGACCTTGCGAGCAAACACAGTGTGCGGTCGACGTTGGACATACTTGATCAAATCTGTTGTACTAAGTTCCGGTTGGGGGACACGGCGTCCGGTAGATGGCGTCCAATGTGAGCTATCACGAGGGGTTGCCGAAACTGGTGAGATTGGAGTGAAACATGCATCAACCGACTTGTCACCAGGTATGGCGGGATTCGCTCTCCGCCATAGAGGGTTTTTGCCTTTACTGCGCCCTTTTTGGATAGGAAATTGCCGAGAAGCCTCCCGAACGGCGTCCTCTCGTAGGTCACAGTCGTGTAGCCAAGCTGTACCAGCTATACTCAATTTCCGGAAGCGCATCAAGTTATTCGTCAATGTGCCGGTCTTATCGGAGAAGATATAGTTGACCTGCCCTAGCTCTTCATTGATAGTCGATGTTCTCGCTTCCATGGGCGTATTAGACGCCTCATCGTACATAGCGATATCGTTCATCAGGAAAATCTGGAAGAGCTTAACAATCTCTAAACTAACGTATAGAGAGAGAGGGATCATTGTATTGAAAAGGATGATAAATGATGTCAGAATGGGGAAGAATCCAACACCGGCATCGGCAAGATACCATGAACTCTCTTCGATGTCTTCTCTCCATACCTGATAGGCCACGGTATTGAAGATTGCGAGCACAATGACGAAGATGACGAGAATGATAACAACCTTGTTGACCACAGCTTGAAGAGCAGGCTAGGGATTTATAGTCAGAAGATCGGCAAGTTATGGGTTTCAATAGCAACTTACAGCTTTGATCCGGGGATTTTTAGTAGCATTCATCCGAGATTTACACTCTTCACCAGTATAAATGACCATCGCAATGACTTCGGCAGTGTTCCTCACAATGCTTCCCCGATAGATGATCTCTTTGTTAGTCAGTGGTAAGACCTCATCCCCCAAAATGATTTTGCCCTCAAAATTGTAGAGGTTGAGATTGGGGTCTTCCACCACAAAATGTGCGTTGCAGCTTAACACATCACTGGTGGTTTTGCAATTCCTAGCCAGCAGCGGTGGGGGCTGTTTGCCTTTTAGATTCGTTTCTCCATCAAGTGCCATGGTCTCAACATAAGCCATCCCTTCTGTTCCGTTAGCTTGCAGCACAACTATGTCTGCGGGCACTGCATCGTCTCGGCACAGTTTCACGACATCACCGACACGAATACCAAGCCATTTGGTCCTAGCCCAAAGTTGCGATCCATCATTGCCACTGATGGCAATCCGGCTTTCGTTTTCTGGCGAGTTCCCGGAGCAAGACCTATGAAATTGAAGAACGCTTGCACTATTGTTGTTCTCCGCCTTGTCTAATCGATAACGTCTTAGATCGTCGTACCCTTCTTTCGCAATGGAAATTGTGACGAAGAAAATTAAAGGTACGATAGTAGTATAAGTCCCAGTAGTACTCAGCCCCGGTATCATTTGCAAGATCGAGACACAAAGAAAATAAAAGTTGGCTAATTTAGAAAATTGTGCGAAAAGTTGACGGGGAAGGAAGTTGTATAGGCTATATCGGGTTGACAGGATCGTATTATCGATGTACTCGTGGCCAGTTCGTTCATCAATGAGAATGTTCTTGGGGTTGGATCCCAAATCAAGGTGTCTTCCGTCCTTGGAGTTTGGAATTTCGTGAGTTCGGAGAATTTTCTTTTGTAGTCTTTGCTTCACAGCCTGGAATCGTGCCACACGTCCAGTCTGAGTAGCCTTGTTTGCTATCCACGTCTCATAATGTGGCAAAGATGATAGTCCATGTGCTTCTTTTGTAGATCGAGAGCCTTCGTCGGAGTTGTTGGTCTGTTGAATGGCTGGAGCGATGTTGATGGTCGCCTCCGGACTTTTGCCTGCATCGCCGGAAGGACGTGCAGACATAGGTTGCAAGGACGTCGAATTTGCTGACTGCAATTCGATGACAGAGCCGCTGCCTGCAGGTGACCCATGGACATTGCGTGCTAATAACGATCTACGAAGAGAAAGTCCACGCTCACGAGCTCGAGGTGAAAGAGACGACCTAAGGGGAGAATTCCCTGCAGACAACGGTACCGATACGGTTGGGACTTCTGGGCTTAGAGAAGAAGCCCGACCTCCCTGGTCTTTGTTCTGTGGTTTCTCCCTGGCGGACTTTGTATCGATAGAAAGATTTGGAGTTACCGAAGTCTTTCGCTTGTGAACTCTCGCTAGGTCCGTAGTGGTACCCAATCTTTCCACTCCCGTTTCTCTGTCATCTTCCACCACTTCTTTACTGCCAGATGAGAAGGCTGTGTGGAAAGACGCCGCTTCGACCGATCGAGGACAGATCGGAGGACTCAAGTCCGCAGGGGTTGGATCAGAAGCCTGGATTAGCTGTGTATCACTGCGCGGTGTAGAGGACCGTTCTTGCTCGACAGTCTCCCGTACTGTGGTTCTGGCATCCTGTGAATCTCTTGAAGCTTGGTCAAATCCCTGACCTGAGCCACGGTGCTCATCTGCGGCCATTTCCCTTCATCAGTGCCGTGTCCCAAACACTCTGCCGGTGTATTGGATCTTTCGTTTCCGTAGCCATACATCCGCCCAACTACGCTGACCCAGAAGCTCCCTCCGCTCAAGTTGGAACGTCTTGCAGCGAAAGTATCAGTATCTTAGATTATGGCATTCTAGTGAATGAAAATCCACGAGGGATCCTAGGCAAAGAAAGTGTCTGCAAGTCACAAAGGATGCGAACACGATCTTTGTTACTGAAGTGCGAGATGTCAAAGCCGCGACGCAAGCCCCAGCCGCGATCTTGGCATCTCGGCCGAGCCTTATCTCCGAACTACTATGCTCCGTGGTCAAACCCACAGTTCATGTCAGGTACGAAAGCCAATTCAGCTCATAATGATAGCCAAGTAGGGACCTCAAACGAGACCTGGTAAGAACACTCTTCGCGAATAGACTAAGGGACTGCTTCACGCTGCGAAGACGCTGCTACAGCGAGTAAGCACTACATTGCTCAGATAGATGCGTAGAACTCTGCACGTGAAAAGTAAAAGATCATGACTTGCATTGCACGTAACCAAGCACAGATAGTGAAACCTTGTCTAGAAGGAAAGAGGCATCTGACATAATGTATCCGAATTGAACGACAGCGCTGCATCCACGCCGTACCAGACGAGAGGACATATGACCGTCGGGATATTGTAGAAGACATCCTTTCCAAGCTGACGCCGGCATGAATACCCAAGTGCGAGAGATTATTAGGCGCTAAACGATTCGCGTAAACAGCGAGTGCATGGGAAACTCTTCCTACCCAATATAAGAGGTATCTTCCGCAGCTCCGACCATTTCCTGTATGTACCAGCCTAGAACATTAAACCTCATTACCAACGCCTTTGATCGGCCCCATAGCACACTTGACCTAACTCCGCGAGCAAACTAAGGTATGAAGCAAGAGTGCCTGGTTGCAGCTACACCCCGCTTTGTTCTGGGCTGAGGCTCGTGTGGTCCATGTTGCCGAATGAGACCATGTTATGCATGTCCATTTCCTCGCTCGAAGACTCTTCCGGCATGTGACCACCAAATTCGGGATCTTCCATGCCATGACTGGGCGAATGCATTGGTAGGTTCAAATTCTGCTTTGAGTACATCTCACTAAGCGAGTAGCCATCGTCAGACATTGCTGAGTGGTGATCGTGGGATATGGACAGGAAGTCGGCAGACGGAGAACGGTGCATGTTAGCTAGAGGAGGCGATCCATCCGCAATGACGGGATCGCCATGGCTGTAGGCCGATAAGGGCGACACCGAGGGATTGACGGTCCCTTGGTGCTCCCCCATAGGCGTCAGAAATGGTAGGCTGTATGGTTGATTAAAGCTAGAGGCAGGTATCGTGTCCATGTGAGCGCCCGTAGAGAAGAAAGTTGGACTTGCGTAGTCTGAGGGTGAATTGGTGGTGGCTGCAGACAAAGGATAGGTACGGTAATCGAGACCGTAGCCCGAGGAAGTGTCGATTCGGAGGTTAGGCCCCAGGGGACTGAGATCATGATTATGTTGAGGTATCGGAGCATAGAGAGGTGCGTCGGTCATGTTGGTGGAGGGACGTTGGATGTGGAAGGATGGCATGGGCGGCATCATCGAGAAGTCCACGGCAGCGGGCACAGAGCGACTACGAGTCCGCTTGTGACTTCTAGGACCCGGTGGTGGCATACCGAAGCCGCTCTCTTGAAACATGGCAAGGTGTGGATGGACCATGTGAGCTGTTGGCTGCGACGATGGCCGGGGAGGAGCCATCATAGGCGACACGGGGGCGGACGCAGCCATTGTGTGAAAACCGTACGGGCTGTGTCTATTCTGGAAGGATTCGAGGGAGATAAGCTTTGCAAGCTGACCACTGAGTACCTTGGGATAGCCTCCAAGGCGATGCACCATGATTAGTGACGCTTGCTGTTCCTCTGTGAAATCATCGCAATGGTGGAAGCCTCCCGTGCCGGCCGAATCCATGAAGAAATGGGGTGGGCGGTTTAGCTCTACCACGAGCGCCCCAGTTGGCAGTGACATGCTATTGGCATCTTCCACAGGATCCCCGTAGTCTAGAGTGATGTTCTTGATGTATGCGAAAGGGTATTCAATTTTATAGCCGGCTCCCTCGTTATTGATGTAGTATGTTAAGCAGGCTTTTTCTGGGGCGTAGAAAATGACGAGATCCATGGCGTTTTGGCCGACGCGACGCCATGTGCCTATACCGAGCGACTTACAGGAGAAGTGGTGAATGACTGTGGCATTTGTTAGGTTCATGGTACGATTGCTTTGGTTCTCAATTCCTACCAATTTTGCCTGGTTGAGAAGAGTCAGGACTCAACGCCATCACACCGCTGCCATAAGGCGTCATGCTGGGAGAACGCCCTAACAGATCACGTCCCAGGGGCTTGCCAGACTCGAGGGCTTGATTGGCCAGGTAGGTGCGCATTGATTCGGGAATTGCATCGCAATCTTCGCCGGTCTCGATGCTCTTCTTCGCAAGCAGCTTGATCTTAGCACGTCTACCCGTCATTGTCAGCTGTCGTACATGGTCATTGCATGGTTGGTCAGGTACCGATTCTGGAACCATATCTGGACAGATCTCTCGGTCATGCTGATATCCTGGGCGATGCGTTCGCGGACTGTTGCTGTAGGTGTAGGGTTCTTGTTGAACTCATGTTCCAAGGTGAGCAATTGATCTTGTGTAGCCCTCTGCCGTTTTTGATTTTTCTGCTGTTGGGTGAGAGTGCTCTTCCTTGGTGGTCGACGAGAAGTAGAAGGAGCTGCGCCGGCAGCAGAAACGGTGGGCGAGGAGGTCGAGGACGACATAGTGCCGAGAGGGATCCAAGAACTATAGTTGCCGGTCCAGCCTTTCGCCAATGTACGCTGATGCCACCAGAATATGAATAGATGATCGTGTAAATGGAACGAGTTAGGCGATCGTAGTGAAGCGCTCTTTGCTCCAACAGCTGCGCGCCTCGACAAAGCCTTCTAGGAAACGCGAGGCCGTGAGGAGCTGAGGGCAATGACCAGCGATCCAAGTACACAACCGAGTAGAGACCTGCTGGACCTGAGCAAGTGAGTGCGCCGGGGAGTGAAGAATGTTGACGACTTGAAACGGGGTGTTGTGTGAAAGAAAGGCAATGGGAGGACAAAAGAATGCCGAATGAGTGGTATGGACCCGAAAGGAGTGGCGGTGTCCGTATGTGGCAGAAACAAAGCGCAAAGAAAAGAAGAAAGTGGACGCCGTCACAGTCGACGAGAAGAGCGTGGAAGGGGATGATGTTGGAGGTGTTGTGGGTGGCGAGAGGGAGGGTGGAAGGAGGAGGGGGAAAAGTCCATGGTCAGGGGGTCCTTCGCTTCGAAACGCCAGCCAATTAGGGGCGGGCTGCAGCTGGCTGGAGCTTCGCGGCTCCCTCTTTTTCTATTCTTCGCACACTGCATTATTGCGATATTGCCATGATGCACCTTCTTTCACCATGTATGTCGAAGATTGCAGTGCAGAGACGCAAGCTGGTCTATTGGAAGAATCATCTGCATGCGGAGATCATTACCATGGTCTTGTTGACAGCCGTCTTTCAGCCTCCATCAATGCCACTGCCAAGCTTGCACATGAGATATTATCTACAAGACATCATTCTCATGAAAAAGCGCGAGGGACAATCGCAACTGCCAAGGTCCCGCTTGACCGGCGTGGGAAGAAGCAGTCATCGCATGCTCTCGTTGTTACTGTTGCCACTGGCGGAGGTTCGATGGAGAGGAGGTCACCGTGCCGCTGTGGCCCAGTCTGAGGGTGTCTCACGCTCGTCCCGACTTTCGCTGTTGAGCTCTGAGCGAGGTGTTTGAGGCCTTCCGATCGGCCCTAAACATTGTCATCCTCCAACATTATCGTCGTTCGTTTGGTGGGTTCTTGCATGCAACGGCACGAGGGAGCACGTTTACCGCCGAAGGTCAGATCATGCCAGGCCCAGTGCTTCACTACGGTATTTGTCCTATGGATTGGGCTCAAGAGCTCCCATACGCATCGAATCAGATGGCGCCAGCAGCCAACGCTCGACTAAAAATACGCCTGTGGAGGGTGATGATCACCTGATGCTTCTGCTTCCACCGTCCCCCCTGCAACACCCTGCGACCCTCCACGCTGCCGCTGCCGTCAGTCAGCTGGGCAGCTGAACTTTAACCTTTAACCTCACCAACGGCCTTGAGCACTTCGTGCCTGCATGCAGGGCGTAAGGCTAAAAGCGAACGCCGGTGCTTTTCAGGAACAGGTTTAGCTCCTGTCCTGTGGACGGCACGTTTCGTGGCAAGCGCCTAGAGCGCAAAACCGTCATCGCATCATCGCAGCAGCGCAAATCAACCTCCGACAAACAACGCTTCGTGCGCGCGTCGGCGCAAAACACTTGACATCGGGAGCTGTATCTCCCTGACGTTGCACCTTGCACCTTGCTCAAGTGTGGGGAGAAACGGGACCGGTTTAATGCTGCGGTCATCCGAGGCTGCCAATGTACGCCGTGCCGCCGATCTAATGGCAGAAGAGTAGTGTGGCATTTGGATCTACAACCCACGATGATGATGTCTCAAGCTTTCACTACGATGCCATCCTCGTTCTCGCTTTTGTAAGCTGAGGCATGTGGCCCCAATAGGTTCTTAGACCTGCCTCACTGACCTGCTAGACCGAGGTCGTGAATGCTAGAGCTAGAGTACCTCCAGAACAAGTGTGTGCTTACCGCTCTAGGCTCTCATGCTGATGTTACTGTCAGGAGTTGTGCTGGCGGCCATGTTTGGGGCTTCGATTGCTGAGAAGGTACATTGAAGCAGACCACAGGCCAAGGCCGTCTCGGAGTATTCTCGACCTAAACGTAGAATTGCCCATGAGGGAAACATTCTCCATTGGGTCGACTGTTACTTGATGCAGGACATTAAGATGTTCAATGCGGTTCAGTGATCCAGCGGAATTGGGGCCTTGATGCCAAGACGATCCATACTACGCGGTATTGCTTTTTCAAGCCGCGAGAACTGTTTCTATATCAGTCAACAAATCTCAGATGAAACATGGTCAACTCACAGCACCATCATTTCTCACAGCACCATCCTTCACCCAAATCGCCCAAGCTCCCATCATGTTCGCCATCATCACGTCTGTGAAGAGCCTATCTCCAATCACTGCAATCTGGTTCGGTTGGCTCACCCCAAGATCTGGAACATTGGTCAAGTAGTTTAGGACATCGAGTCCGCAACCCGGCTTCTTCGTTGAATGTCTAAATACTGGCACCCCCGTAGCGTCAGTCAATAGCTTCGCTTCGTGGGTTCCAGGGTCGTCCTTGGTGCCTGCTGAATTGCTGACTATCAAAATCCCTGGATTTGTGTAGACTTCATGGAGGCTTTCAAAATGGTTCTGGGAGAGTCAGAGAGGGTGGACGTTTTTCCAAGTAAGAATGTAGAGAAACCCTGGTTCTATGTGTAGTTTCGATGGGGCACTCACAACGTATGGCTTATGAATGAAGTTTTCTCTCGGCTTGGCAAAGCAATTGTCCTTGTCAAGGACGAGCGCCCTGATATCAGGCCTTTTGCCTCCGTTTGCCGCAGCTAAAGCCTCGGAAATCGGGATGGGAAGCTGGTCGAACGTAGACACCGTCGCATGCGGTATACATAGAGAGGGTCTCACCAGCAGCTTCAAAGCGCTCAACGTAGCCGAAACATTCATTGGATTTCCTTGCTAAGAGCTGAGCCATACACGAGAACGATGGAGATGAGCCATCTCGGCCAACATGGATAGCAAGGCTTGGCGCAGCCTGTTTGGAACTAGCGCACTTCAGCCTTATCAAAATATTCGTGGTCTAGCTCTTAAAGTAGCATTTAACTCTTCCATTTCTGCTATACTTTGTAACATTTTGGCGCTTTCATGGTCTTGTTGCTTCCAAGATGACGAGTACGATTGGAATACCAATCAAATTGCTCAACGAAGCTCAGGTGTGTCACCTCAGACCCAGCATGATTATAACACAGGAAAGTGCAGGGCTAAAGACCTTGGTCAGAACCATGTTATTACGTTAGAGATTACGTCTGGTCAAGTCTACCGTGGCAAGCTAATTGAAGGTACTGTCCCATAACAATTCATTCCGTGGGTGAATGATTCAACCTCCTGCGAAACCTGTTTATGCATCTCAAGCACCCTCATGACTAACGAGATCATCCTGGCTTATCTAGCTGAAGACAACATGAATGTCCAACTCAAAGACATCACTGTCACCGCTCGCGACGGCCGGGTCAGCCATCTCGATCAGGTCTACATACGAGGGAGCCACGTACGATTTTTCATCGTACCGGATATGCTGAGAAATGCGCCTATGTTCAGGTCCAGGGGCACGAGAGGAAGGGGTGTTGGATTGGCGAGAGGACGGGCTACAGTCAACAGGGCAAGGGGACAAAGAGGACCCAGAGGAGGGTGAGCGGTCGAAGGGACGACGAGAGGACAGAGACATGATACCCTACGGAAAAGGTCACGCAGATATGGCGAAGGAGAGGTCAATATCAAGAAAAGAGCATCAGGACACGATTGCTCTCAATCAGATTTAGCTTGGGCTCGAGACACATGGTAAGGAACAAAGCTACAGCTGCTTCATCACATCCTTCACAGCAGTGGCCGCAAACCGCTTTCTCTCAGCCTCGGGCATATCGGCACCCATATCCTTGATAGCCTGCATTTTCAACATCATATTCTCCAGCTCTTCCACCCCATCATCTGCGCCCTCCTCAGATCCTGCCCCTCCTTGAACGGCCATCTTGAGACCCATCATCTCCCTCTCCATCTGCGCAGCCTCCGCACCAAACCCATCTTCTGACCCAAAGCCCAAATCGTCAGAGAGATCATCATCACCGTCGGTTCCTTCCCATTCATGTGCTTCTAGCGCTTCCTTTAGGCGAGAGATGCCAACTTTCTCTGCCGATGGATTTTGCGATCAGTATTGTGCGTTCAACTGCAGGACTGTATGAGACTTCTTACCCCCAAATTTATTCTTCTCTTCCGCCCGTTTCGCTCCAGCCTCGTCGGCTGCTGTCCCCTCAATTTCACCATCAATCCACTCCCACCCTCCACAATCCCTACACCAGTCGTCCCATTCGTCGTCCTCCAATTCAAGGCTGGGACTGACACTCTGCCGCATCCCCACGGCCAGCAAGAGCGGCTCGTGAGATGAGTAGCTTGAGCGATGATGGCGCTCAACGATGGCATGTATTGTAATCAACATGGAGCGTATCAGATCGAGATCCGCCGTCGCCGTCGGTTTTCTAAAGCACACCACCCATGCACCTATGGCCTGGACCACTTCGCCCGCTTCGGGGCTTGACCATTCTTCTTGAAACGTTGTAATGCTGGAAGCAGTGAGGGGAAGCGTGTCGCGCCATATGGGGATCGAGGCCGAGTAGTAGGATGTATGGATTTCGTGACGGGATGAGTCTGGTTGAGAGAGAGTTTAGCACGGGCGCAATCTTCCGTTCATTACTTTTTGACTGTTCAGGTGGTCCATGGGTTCATCATACCTTTAAGGATAGCCGGATGAGGGGTATCATGAGGAGCAAGGACAAGGAGGCGGAGTGGGGAGGAGATGGTGGGGGCCATGGCGGGGAGATGGAGTTCTGTATGCTGGATTGGTTGCGTGTGCACCGTGGCTACTTCAGACTTCAGACGATCTGTTGTGTTTCTAACGGTTTGTTAATCAATCCTAAGCCGATGGTATCTAAAAGTCCAGCCAAACGCTCGGCTCGAGAGTATGTACGCCATTGACCGTCCCCATGAAAGATGCTTATCATGAACGTTGTATGCCTGACTATGTGCAATTCCCAATCGTGCCGTGCTATTGAAGTCTGTTGAAATCCTGTCGTCCCCTTTTCCTTCCTCTCTCCAGATCATGCCTCTGATGAAGCATTATCAGTCTCTGACATACTGCCAACCTCCGTTCTCCCGATTACTCTTCCTGCGCTTCCGTCAAACACGAAAGGCCCGGCATTGTTTGTCGGCGTCATAGGTCCGTCTTGCGTAAAGTGGTCTGCCATGGTCGGCGTTCGCGTTGATGATTCATTGAGATCTTCATCTCCCAATAGCGGTTGGGTGGGCGTGATCGGTCGGAGATATTGTACCTGGTTTGCCTGGGTAGGTGCAACATTAGGAGGGGTTGGATGAACTTGAGTAGGTGCGAAAGGCGGCGATATCCTTCGCGCTCCGCGACGGCTGAGCAAATCAAGAGCCGTGCTTGCCCCATTCAGAGTTCCCGGAGGAGTCGCCGATCTCGGTTCTACCTGGTCGTGGTCGCGGATGGATAACAGCCTGGATGTAGAGTGGGACAGACCTTCGTCATCGCCATCTATCACCCGCTCGTCGTATTCTGGAATCGTGCCATTGATTCCTCCTGCAGAGGTCAAGTCAGGTCCCAAACCTTCAACATTCGCTACCTCCCATGTGTCATCCGTAGGGTCATCCACTTCGGCTTCCAAATCCGTGACGGCCCGGCAATTCGGGCACATGAATTGTGGGAAATTCTTTGCGTCGTTGATGATCGGGCGTATACACTTGTAATGCCAGACATGGGAGCACGGCGCAACGAAGAGCGATTGACATGGCTAGTGAGCAATCAGTAAAGCCCTCACTTTCCGAATAAAATCCGACACTTACAGCTATTGACATCAGGCAAATCGAGCATTCAGACGAGTGCGTAGAAGCCGTGTCCGAGTCTCTCTTCGGCACTGTCCTGCCCAGATCGCGGAGCCGCTTGTGGGTTTGAACACTAGTCTGATATCAGAGGGCAACTAGCACCAAGCTTTACAAATCGCTTGCTTACTTGTAGTTGTTTAAAGTTTTCTGCCAACCCCTATTGACCTCGACCCGGATTTTGACACAGCGGAATATCATCTCCTCCCCACCCCTGAAGTCGATACCTAGCTGGACTACGTCCCCATCATGCACCGGAAAGGGCTTAGATTCTATGCTTGGTTGGCTGAGTCGGATATGATTGAGGAAAGTGCCAGAAGAGCTTTTCATGTCCTTGATATACCATTGCCCATGTGAACACCAGAACTCGCAATGTCTCCGACTGACCACTTTCGACTTGAACCCCACCGGAGCTGAGGAGGGAGTGTTGGGGGGTGGATTGGAATTCGTATCGCGCTCCGAATATCGACCAACGCGTATGACACAGTCTTCGTGCGGGAGGGTCCTGGAGGTAGCCGGAAATGAGAGTGAGGGCCGGCTTGATCGAGGGTCTTGATGAGGTATGAGTCGAATCGTAGGCATTTGATCTTGAGGATGGCCACCGAGGCTCGATGTGGGTGGACTCGGAGGTCTCCGTTCCCCATTCGAAGCGTTGGCACCCTGAGGCGCACTTCCCGCTCTGTTGCGTGCCATTTCTCTGAACACTCTCTCACAAGCCGATGGCGAGGGAAAGGGCCGCAAAGCGGATTCCAATCTGTCGAGTTGCGTATATTGTTCGGTCTGGTCAGTACCGCGTATACTAGGTAAAATGGTGTTATCGATAATGTGCGTATGGTCCAGGCCGGTTTCCGCGGGAGAGCTGATCGATCTGCCGGCTCGGCTGGCGTCGAGAGAGGACGAAGACGAAGCGTTTGAAAGTGCCGTCGAGGTGGAGGAGGATTGGCTTCGCAGGTAAGTGAATGCGCGAAGTCGTGGTCGTGGGGTTTTGGTTGCGGGTGCGGGGTTTCCGGTGATTGGGGATGGATGAGATGCTGGTGAAGTGGAATGCATCAAGATCTGTACAGACGAGAGTACAACGTCAGTGTGACTGCGGGCTTCCGTGAGAGACAGTTAGTGTCGTGACCCGCCGAGCATCTCAACATAGATGATCGACTAGAGGTTAGATGGAGCACAGATGGGGGAGGTGGAAGTACAGTGGTAAGCCTTCTCTGCCTCTGCTGGTCGTGCTCGCGCTATCCCACTCTTAGCCTCAGGGCCCCGTAGTGGAGCCCGCCCTAAGCCTAAGTTTGCACAAGACCGGTCTAGACGGATCTTCGTCCCAGGCGCATCAGCCACCGATAGACTTGAAGGTACTGTATCATATTTCAACCTCCAAACGTCTACTATGTTCATCGTTGGTTGTGTCACTTTCGCTTCGTCTTCATGTTCGATGGAAATGCACACAAGTATGCTCGCGCATTCTGTCTGCAGATGCGGCATTCCGACAAGCTACGACATCAATGGTCACTGGTCGCTGCTCTAGGCTCCAGTCTCCCATTCCACATTCCACTTTTTCATCATGTACGAGTACACCAGTCCTCTCATTCGCAAGTCCAATCCATTGCCCCGTCTGGTTTCGAAACAACCAATTACCACTGTTGTTGCTTGTTTGGCAATTGTCCTGCAATAATTTCCCATATTGCCCCATTGCCGTGGTCACAATATGGGTATCCCTTACAGCATTGCCTCTTCGGTTATCGCATGTGTCACCTTCATTCGTCCTACACGAGCATGCAGCTGAGTCACATCATATAAGTCTTGCGACGATATCATTACGTTTTACTTGAGGATATCTCTTGGTTTCCTAAGTTCTTCTTCAAATTCATGACGACCATAACCCATCACCCATCAGTTGTCTTAACTCATGAGATGTTGGGGTAATATGTTTACGATGAGTATGAGACTAGTTGTGTCGAGTTTGCCTCCGTGCTTGCGTTATGTTTTGCTCTCACCTCTTGCTGAAGACGTTCGCTCCTAAGCATATGGGGACAATAGAGAGTCCAGCCTCTGGAGCCTCTGGGGGCTTCATGACTGATCCAAGGCACTCTTCTTTAACCGTTCGTTGCAGCTCCATGGCTACCAACTCCCTATGTGGAACATCGGTAGATCTACTCAAAATCGTCACCAGGTTTGCTGATGAAGCTTAAATATCAGACGCATAGGATGATGGATATGGCGGAGGTATAACAGATGCAGGGTAGGAACTGTTCCAGCGCCACTGCAGCGGGTCAAATGCCTATTTGAAATGATCACTTAAGTCAACGAGGAAGGCTGAGGGCCTTTGGGAAAGAGTGTTGGCTCTATGTCAGTATCGTGGTTCGAGGAGTCTATGGCCGGCTAGAAGGGATCAAGCAAGCCTCGCCATTTACAAGTATGATTCCTTGGTAATCTCAATGATGGGGTAGGGATGCTCGATTTCCACCCTTAAGGGCGTAAGGCTCGAAGCTCGATTTGACAACGACACCAATGACACGTTAAGCCATTTTCAGGCATTAGATAGCGGCGAAGGATCTGACTCAAGTGGGCATAGCGCCCTTGCATAGTAACACGTCCTGGGCTGACTCCGGATGCGGTTCCTTCTACTGAAGCATATTTCAACATCCTCAATGTGGCCTTTCTTGTAACCAAGATGGCCCTCTTCGAATCATCGAATGTGCTGGTAGTAATCGCTGTAGCTCTCTGCTTGGCTTACACAGTTTCAGGGGCCCTCTATCGCCTTTACCTCAGTCCCCTGGCACGCTTTCCTGGACCCAGACTCGCTGCTCTGACGTCGTGGTACGAGCTCTATCATGATTGTCTCAAAAGGGGAAGATTCACTTGGGACCTGAAGACGATGCATGACCAATATGGTCCGTTGATGCCTACCGAGCCAGCCTTCTGGCTCTTTCTGTATAGAAGTATATTTAACGGTAGACACTAATCCTTTTCTGACATTCCAGGCCCAATTGTGCGGATAACACCATACGAGTTACACATCAATGACCCCTATTTCTCCGATGACTTATTCTCCTTCAAGGCAAAATTGGATCGTGATGTGGGCGCAACCCAGCACTTCGGCATGGATGATGCCACCGTCTTCACCGTACCATACAACGAACATAAATATCGACGAGCCGCACTCGCCCCATTCTTTGGCAGAAACATGGTCTTGACACCGAACTGTACGAATATCGTAACAAGACAAGTGGAAAGGTTATGCTCTAGAATTGAAGAACATCGTGGAACCAAACAGCCTATGAATATCGGACTTGCATTCAAATGCCTAGCGACCGATGTTATCTCGGAGTATGCTCTCGGAAATTCGTACGACTTGTTAGACACCCCAGATTTTAGCGCAGCCTGGTTCGAAGCGCAACGGGGCACTGGAGAATATGTCTTGTTAGGGAAGCATTTTCCATTGCTCATTCCGCTACTACGACGCCTGCCTTCGGCGCTGATCACGTTGCTGAGTCCGGAGATGGGAAAGTCATTGGCAAGGGGAAAGGTCATCTTAATATGTTGAGATATGTAATCTCCTTTTGCTAATCCGGAATACAGGCCATCGGAGCACAAGTCATCCGGAGAGTAAACGACTAAAGCCAAGATACCACTATCAAAGGACGCCCAACACTGTTCCACCATCTGCTGCAAAGCTCTCTGCCCCCACATGAGAAGACCGTCGGACATTTGTCGCGAGAAGGTATTGTAGTGATTGGAGCTGGGTCCGACACGACTAGAATTGCGCTTACCGTGACTACGTTTCACATCCTGAATGACCCAACAATTCTTGCAAAACTAAAGGAGGAACTCATCGGGGCGCTGCCGACCCACAGACGCGGCCGGCCTGGAGCGAACTCGAGAAACTTCCGTATCTATCTGCTGTGATCAAGGAAGGCATACGCTTAGCGCATGGAACATCGAACCGTCTACCTCGAGTCTCGAGAAACAGCATAGAATATGGTGACTGGATCATCCCTTCAAACACACCCGTGAGCATGAGCCCCATGCTTGTGCATGAAAACGAAGCCATCTTTCCCAGTCACCGTGAATTCAAACCTGAGCGGTGGTTAGAGCCCGGTTGGAACCTGGACAAATACCTGATGACGTTCGGCAAGGGGCCTCGGGCTTGCCTGGGGATGAATTTGGCGTATGCGGAGCTGTATGTTAAGTTGGCTACGATTTTCAGGAGATTTGAATACGAGCTGTTTGAGACGGGCAGGAGGGATGTAGACGCCGAGCATGATTTCATGGTGCCGTGTCCGGCGCTGGATAGCAAAGGAGTGCGGGTCTTGGTGAAGAGAAGAGAAGCTTGACGATCTAATGAATACATACCACGGGAGGGTCGCATTATTACTCAGCTACTTTGGCTTTTTGACGATATCGATATCAAGGAGGGGCAAGTTGAGAAAGTGCAATGACGGGCATGTGTACTTGACTGCTTACTGTCCCGATCATTTCGCATTTGCTGCGGTCTCCCTTGCTCCCTTGCTCCTCTGTCTGGTATGTATATGCATAATATCTACGAATTGACTTGTCTGCACGCCATCTTAATTGAGCTTCGATTTATCGTAAGGGAAAAGTTGCATTGAAACGTCACGTCGTCTGATCTTAGCTGCATGCTCTCTCACCTACTACCCTCAGAACCTAAAGTACTCCGAAACCTACTCCACGGATCTCTGAACCAGCTTCCAACTACCGTTATCCTTTTGCACCAACTCGACCTTGACGTCGTTATACTGTTCTTTCATATCGCTCATGGTCGTCACAGGCACGCTTTTGGGATCGTCCATGTCCAGTCCCCGGCCATGGAAGAGCATTGCCATATTGTTCGACTTCCAGATTGAAATATCACGATATGTGTTCTCAATGATGGTGCCGAGCAGATATAAAAGTGAAGCCAGTATCAGTGTTGCAGGATACGAGAACCAGGCCCAGCGTACTCGCACATACGTTTCTGTTTTAAACGCAAGACCTTCGAACGGGCTGGAGCTACCATCATTTTGCTGGCGGATATTATTGGTCATGGAAATCGCGAGGTTCTCGATCCGGCGGGAGTAATCTACGGTTTCATAGAGAGCATGAACCACGTCCGACGAGAATGAAGACCCTGGTGACGTGCTGTTAATGCCGCCAGTTCCGGTGAAAGTGGTAGACATGAAGCTGTTCATCGCTTCCGCTGCTAAGCTACCTACCTTGAACGTCGAGTTGTTTCCAAAGGGAGGGCTGTATTCAAGGTCAGAGTCCTTTGAGTGGGAGGCGGAGTCGTTACGCCAGGATTGAGAGATTTGTTGCTGAATTGCGCCATCTGTGACCGAAGCAGAGTATCGATTCACACAGTAAAACAAAGTACATTCCCATGCGGTCGTATCGTACGTGTTGTTCATAACCTTTGAGATCAGGGAAGAGAATTGGACCACTGACGCTCCAATATCGACAAGATTAGGGGAAATGTTGGTGACACTGGAGTTGATTTGACCGCTAAACCCTGAAAGACTTGGGCCTCCGGGCAGTGATAATTCGTAACATCCGGTTGCATTGCATGACTTCTGAACATACGAGGTGATATTGGCACACCTGCTACATACAGCCAAGGATAGGAATCCCTCCCACGTGCAGCTGTAAACCGTTTAGAGATGTGTATGATTTCAGACCCTCAGATTACTAACTTGCCGGTGGGACAAGAATGATCAACTTGTACATCTGCATGGTCTTGGACATCGAAGATGCCGCTGTAAATAGCGGCCTTGGAAATCGTGAGTGTTAACATCAATGACGCAGGAGCCCTTCCACGTACTTACCTTCATTGACATGTCGACGATCGAAGGAAGCGGCAGACCTTCATCGCTCCGGGCCTGATATCGTTGGGCTCGAGCGATGAATGCTGCTTTTTCGGATGCAACCAGACGATCCGGATAGACCACGACCTGCTGAAGAAATGGGTCGAAGAGTAGCAACAGTACGGTAATTGCAGCCCCGACAAAAGCCAGATGCCTAGTGCCCATGTTAGGAGGACGGTGGAAACGGCGGATTTGGTGATGATGGCACACCTGGCCTTTAATTGGAGCAGCAGAGCCAGCGCTCCCCAAGGCCCTCTGGTGGCATCGTCGAAGAGCTGAAGGTCTTGCAATGGGCGAGGCTCCCCTTGTCGGAACCACAACCATTTTGCCTGTGAGACAGAAGCACCGACGGCGGTCGTGAACGCTAACTTGCTAATCACCGCGAAGAAGGAAATGGCCGAGTTCAGCTAGCCTGGATTTTAGCAGGGGAGGCGAGTGAGATTCAACCAACGTCGTACCGTGATCACCGAAGGCCAGTCGGGTAGAGGGCTCCCATCATAAACAACGAGGATGACGATAATGGCCGACGTGGCCAAGGTAGCTGTGAGGGCGGAGGATAGCTCCCAAAGCCACCAATCTTGCAGGAGCAAAGAAATCTTGTGAGATGTCGAGGCAGATTTGACTCGGGCCTTGCTCAACAAAGGGAGACGAGAATCGTCCTCATTGCCGCTGGAATTGGCAGCTTGACCTGCCAATTCGCGATTCCGGGCAGACATAGCACAGCTTTATCAACAAATCAAGAGTACGATCGAACACCGTTCAACGGACATGGTACATTTCGCTCAAGCTGACTTTGGCCAACTTGTCGTTTTTGGGGCCATTTTACAGGATGACAGCAGGAGGTGGGCAGTGTCGTGTGACCAGCATGGGCAGCCGCTACGAAAGTACGCCCGCTCTGGCCTCGAGCCCCACGAACCTCGAAATCTAGAAAAAAGACATCTGCAGAAATCATCTAAGCAGGCTCTAGGCAGCGCTTCTCGTGTGAATGCATACGAAAAACAAAGACGAAGTTGTCACTGAGCAACCACGGAGTACCTATGTAAGTAGGTAGCTACATGGACATTACGCTAACTTGTTATGGACTACAGAAAGATGCCAGCTTTCCAATGTCACTCCGTGAGTATTTCGTTGACAATTACATTGCTCTGACCCCAGATACTGTACGTTTCTGATCACCAGGTCTCAACAAAAACACCAAACCTGTATCGGGCAGGGATATTTATCATTACCGTGAACATGGTATCATCGCTGAACATGGACAATTTTGCCACCGATCAATCAAAAACTCCTCGCAATGCTGTATGTTCTATTTTCTGGCGCACGTACATGCGAAAAATGATAACACCTGGCTTGAAGGGGAAGCGTTAAAGTAGGACTTTGTGTCTAGCCAAACCATTAGTCTCTCGCGGCGAGAAACGACATGGTCGTCAGGGGTGGGGGACGTACGATTGTAGCACGGCTTCCAACGTGGTAGAATTGATGTCCTTTCCAGAAGGCATCTCATCAATAATGGATACCAAATTAGCAAAGCAATCACCAGCTTTGTATGCTAAAATCCCCGGTGCCGCGATCTCGTCCATTTCGGCATCGAGGAAATGCAGTTTGACGAAGCGTGTAGTGGAGTAGTTGCGTGCAATGCCTTTCAGAGCGTCCTCAACTTGACCGCTGATCGCGGACTAGACGACTTGTGTCAGTAAAATGATGCGGATTAATGTCCGAGGAAAACCGACCTCGTCATCGTATATAAGCACCACCACGGTGGTGTAAGTGGGCACTTTCTCCACCGCATCTAGATATCCGGACGGGTCGACCGCGACCAAAGTTCCATATGTCCGCTGACTAGGACTCTGCCGCCTAGTCCTGACGTCCTGGCTCATGCTCGCCAGCTCGTCGAGTCTGTTGGCCCTCCACGTCCGCATAAATTCATCATCCTCTTCGTCGGTTGAAATGTCCGGACTCGGACTCTTACCTTTTTCTCTCCACTTTCGGCTCGGGGAGCGTCCGTTGGTGATGCCACTGGAGAATCGAGAGAGGGTTTTCCGAAAACTTCGTTTCTTGGCGGTCTCAAAGGATCGAGCATCGGCGATGACCCCTTTGGGGCCGGTATTGGCATCGAACTGGGTGGTGGTGGGGAGATATGTGGCTGTCGGCATGATGGGAGAGGCGTTGGAGGAGAGCGTTTTCTCGTCCCCGTGGAGGGTGGTGCTGTCGTTGTCCGAAGAGTCTGATCGGTCTCTGTCGTCCGGGTGGCCGCCGAAGTGGTGGTCTTGGTTCTTGGTGTAGAGCGCATCGAACTCGTCTTGGGCGGCGGATGACATTGTAGGGATCTCTGGAGGAGCGTGCGCAATGTGATGGAACGCTGTGCGCTTGATGGTGCCCAGCTCGAAACGGCAGGCTGTACTCGAACGGGGATGGGATCGAGTTTCACCAGGATGGATGGATCGGCGCTCTTTGGTCGCAGGAGCGGTCAGGGAATGGCCAACACAAGCTTGCTCTGTGTGTGATTGTGATTGGAAGGTAGCAGCGAGAAGTCGTCGGGATATGGGATAGGGACCGTTGGAAAGAAGCGAAGTGTTCCTTTGGCTCCTCCTTTGGCGCCTCCTTTGGCCAGCAAGCGCTATGTACAAAGAAGAGAAAACGAGTGTGGAAGAACGATGGGATTAGAGATATGGTCTCCGGGACAGATTTAATATATGGAGTTTGTACGGTGGGCGTCTTCTATTTGTGGGAAGGTGGCATGTGGAAGATCATGATCATGACAGAAAGGGTGCGATTCTGTCACATGGAAATGCTGGCACGGTTCGCTAAACGAGAACTAGTGGGCTCCTAAGTAACTGCTCCTCCACCGCGTGGCAGCAGGGATGTCTGGTCTTACCAGGCGTGTTGTCCATTATTGGTGTGGAGACGTGCAGGCACCACAGGTTTCATCTCCATATCGCATCCCACCCTGCAATCTCCCAGCCGGCATCGTGCGCAAACCTAACCTATTCTCAGACCCGAAACACCCCCCGTCCTTGCCCTGATCGACTCATCGGCCACCTTCAGACCTCGGAGGCGCTCGTGAATCCGGCTCAGCAAGTCGTCATCTGGCTGCACCGCCAGACCGTCCGTCAAGCTGCCCGCTCCGCTCGCCTGACTCTCCTGGCGTGTCGACGAGACATCTTGTGGAGGCTGCAGACTACATCCATGGCGCCATTCCTAATCTCGCCTCCATATTGCTCGGGCTGCAAAGGGTGCACGTAGCCTAGGCCTTCACTTCGGAGATTTTTGGGTGTCCTGGGGCGGGTACCTGCGTGCCGCCAGCACGGCTTATGTCGAAACGTGATGCTGTACCGCCCTTTCGCTGCCAAAGGCCTCCTGGGCCGGGCTGGGGGCGATCGCTTTCGTCCGTTCCTCGTTCATGGACGTACGCAATTCCTCGAGAATCACGTCTGTGATTCCACCGTGACATGTCGAGGCACCAACGCGACTCAGGACCATCCGAAGGGGAGATTGAAGCATGACGACTTCTTCCACCCTGGATCATTCTCTCAATGGCCATGATGGTGACAGGACATGGTACCTCCGCAATGGACTGTAGCCGTCATCTTCCTAGAGCTGAGAGGGTTCTTCATCATTGTCGAAAGATCTGACAGCCGATGGTGATCGAACGTGTCCGTACTGCCTACTCTCAATGTCTCTACGATGCTGCATCTCTGAGCATTTGCTAGCCAACGGAAGTAATCTACGTGATCGACTAAGACCATTGAAACTTTCTTGCATTTTCTCTACAAAATAGCACATTTAATTGAAAACGAACACGTTATAGACAGATGCCGACTGCTCCTTTGCCGACGGGGTAATAAAGAGCAATAGTGTAAAAAGTGGCTGCAGCCCGACCGCTATTAACTCACGAACCATAGTACAAGAATTTTGGCCCAAGTGGAGCATCACTGGTTGAACTTCCCAACCGAACACCGGAGGTCGTTGGCCATCAATTGACCCGTAAAGCGTAGGATACATGAGGAAAGAAGGGCCGAGCATGTGAGATTTGCGGCTACCGGCTACCGCCCGTTTGCGTATCCAGAAACCAGTCATGGCTTTCGGTGGAGGAATCCAGTACGAAATCACCGATGCCCCTATACTCATGGTTCTGGGGTGGCGCGAAAATTTGAGGAAATCCTCATATTAGAGTCGAAGCATGATGGGAAATATTCATACCCATTTGAGGAAAGGGCTTTTTTTTATGCCAAGGGTTGTGACGCTGGTGCCGGGTACGTGGGAAGCCGCGTGACAGATTACAAGAAATCTGAATGTCGACATATAGAAGAGTGAAATGTAGCGAGCAAAATGTGACAATAGGATCGAAAGACCTCCTGCACCTCGTTCACTTGGGCAGATTACGTCAGCGTCAGGCCATCCACTTCCATGTATCATTTTACAAGTTTCCCCTCGATTATGCGTAGTCCAAGTCAGGTTTGCACAATCGGTTGGAATCGGACGAAGTCGTCGAATAGTTCTCACCGGTTTTGGCATGAAGGAGCCTGCGTCTTGTCGAGTCCAGGGTAAATTTAATGACCCCTGCTGGATGTGATGATGGACCACATGCAACAGCAAGGATTTGAGGAGGACAAGACGAATGTAAGCACTACCATGCCCAAACCTTGAGCTGTGGGAGAGATTTAAAATTAGCCCAATCGCACGAGGCTCCATGACGGAAGAACATACAGTCGCGTCCCAAGATCCGGTACACAAGCTCATTCCGTCATTACTCACACCCAAACAGCTGACTCGGTTCTCATGCCCGTTCAGGTTGCCAACGCGATCCCCTCGAAGCACATCCCAGACCTGGAACAAAGGTTATCATCATAGAGCTTCTGGATTATGACTGCAGAACCGAGATGCTCAAACTAACCTTGCATTCAAAATCATCGTACCCGGCAAAGAGCAGACGTCCGGAGACGGAGAACGCAACTGATGTGATGCCACAAAGAATCTGATCGCTAGCGTATGTATTCACCTCACGATCGGCTCGTATGTCGAATAGTCGGCAAGTGGCGTCATCAGAACCAGTACCAAAGGCTTGGCCGTCAGGAAAAAATTGCACCGCGTTGATGTCTGACTCATGACCTGCAAACGTCTGGACAGCCTTGCCTGTGCGAATATCCCAGAGCTTGGCGAACGCATCACAAGCTCCGGAGATGAAGACGTGTTGGTTCGTTGGATTTATGCTAATGCTCATAACGTCTCCTAAGTGATCAGCAAACTCGGTGACTTTGGACCCTGTCTCAACGTCCCAGAGCATGCAGGTCATGTCGCCTGATGAGGTCAAGATACGACGGTCGTTGATGAAACGGCAGCAGGAAAGGTAGCCAGAGTGTCCAGAAAGCTCTCGGGCAACGCGGGTTGGGCCTTCTCGTGATGAGAGATTGTATACAGAGCATATGTTGTCGAGTCCACCGCAAGCGACGTAGTTTCCACTGGGTGCATAGGCACAGGTCATGACCCACGAAGATCGTAGAGGAATAGCGTGGACTTTATTAGTTGTGTATGCATCCCAAATGATGAGCTTGCCGTCTTGTGAGGCTGAGACCAAATGCCTTCGATCTGTCGACCAGTGCATGGCATATATCTTGGCCAGATGGCCTTTGAGGACTTTACGGGCCTTCATCCCGATTCGGGGCAAGGCATCGGTATTGCTTTGGGCAATTCCGCGTACTGCGGCCATGTACGTCAGCCAGTGCCCATCACAAGGCAGGCAGATTCCGCTGGTTACACTCAAGCCTGCTGTCCATCCGGCAGGTTTTGTCAGACTTACATGAGGTGTCTGCCAATTCATCCTTCTTGCGCTTTATTTTGTCCTTGAGGCCTTCGGCATCGCGTCTTGCTGCCGCAATCTTGGCTTGCATCTGCTCCCCAGACATTTCTGCGGACATTGTCGAGAGTCTCTACTGTGACGCTGGACGGATGTTGAAGATGCGACGATGCAGTTTCCGTGGGTTGCCACAACGGGTGTCAAGGAACGGTTGAGGTTGGAAAGGCCAGCGATCGGGTTTACGAGCGCCGAGCGACTGCGACTGTTGAGCAGCAGCCGGACGCCAAGGGCCTGTGTGCAGGGCTCGAGGAGAAAGAGGTGGATGCGAGCTCAGCAGGTGGCCGCAACGGCGACAGCTGGCGATAGCAAGCAATTGATTGATGCTGAATACTGGGTCTGGTGGTGGTGAAGTTGGTTTGTAGGAGGGAGTTTCGATTGGAAGAGCTAGAAGATTAGCGTCCAGTCCGCGGCATCAGGCGCTTTCCAGTTTCCACTCTCCACTATCCCACCGACAGCTTTAGGCGAGACGAGGGATGAGGCTTGAATCTTGAATCCGGAATCGGACAACACTCTGCTCTCCTGACGATCCTGGGGAGGCGCGATGGACAGAGAACAACAGTAATAACGTCGACGGCATAGCTGAGGGTGGACGAAAAGGATTCTCGAGCAGGCGGGGGATCGGAAACATATTCTATCTATGGCGCAGCCTCGTCGTAACTCTGAAGCATAAGCACGATGGCGGCGGTGCTGCCGTAGGGCAGGCCAAGCAGCTCATCAAACACCTTCGAGGCCATCTCACTGGCTTCTTCCGCCTGGCATTAATATCACCACCCGCGACCTTCTCCTGCATGTCACCTCGGGGATGCCCAGAAGGAGGGAAGGACCGTCGACCCGAGGCCAATTTTACGAGATCTACAGCTTCATTGTCCAATTCCAGCACCACTGCACCTCTGCGCTTGAAGGACTGCTAGTACACCAGCTTGAATGAACCAATCGAAGCTCAATGGTCTGACGGTCGCTGCACAAAAGAGTGGCCTTGGGTTTGCTAGGACTATGGCACATCATCTTGTCGATTCGATCCTTCCCCCGTGAAGACATTTCTGGGATACGCCCAAATCCCAAGCCCTGTTAGCAACCCTCGGATAGTTTGTAAAGTCCTCGAAGAAAGCTCAGATTGTGAAAGTTGAGGACTATGACCTTGAAACTAAGGTTCAGTGTCCTGTATTCATTCTGACAATTCCGCGTCACGTCGACAGAAGAAGACAGCCATCCGCCCACTGTCACTGAACTTAGATCATTGCTTCAGCCCCTCATGACACGGGTTTCCCTATTTTGGCTTGAGGATCCAATCGGGACTTTGGTGGAATTGGCGAGACGAGCAGAAGGATGGAAATTCGAGTCAGCATTCATGTCAACCACTCGGACCATTCAGCGCTGGAAAGGCTATGAACCTATATAGAAGGTCCAAGACGTGAGGAAAATCCTGGCGACTAGAAGCTGCCCTGATGATCTGATGTCGCCTACCGATCTGGATCTCTCAATTAGGAAGGGAGCAATGGTCTCAATGCAGCAATGCAACATTTAATCTACCCTTACAGACCACATGGTTTATAAGAGCTAACCTAGCAACACCCAGTGACCGCATGTGTATTGCGAATGTCTGCTACATTTAAAGGCACCGCTCTTTTCGCACATCGTAGATGACTTCTCCAGAAGCAGATGATGACTTGAATTTTGGGTCCTGCGAAGGCTGGGAGCAGAGGTTCGAGAGGGTCTAGACTTGATGCCATATGCAGACCTTGATCGGCTGCAGAGGCGTATTCTTGCTTGATTCGACCATTTGACAAGAGGAGAAGGATGCCCTCAGTGCAGCAAGCCAAATGTGAGGTAGATGGCAATTGCGGCTATTAAATGCTCGACTCGCAGTTCTCGGTGGATGTTCCCCACGCTGAAAACGGGATCTGAGATCTGAGGCTGGAGGCACAAATCAAATCACCAACCGGCGCACATCAATCACGAAAGGCATTCTCGTTAGAACTATTTTGTAGGGCCACCCATGGAACCATCAAGCATATAGCAGGTGACTTGAGCGTCGGCGCTGGATTTGTATCGAGTGCATGAATCGCTCAGTCGGACGAGCAGAGTAGCTCGAGTCCCCTTGTATCTGAGACACGAGAGGGGCGAGGGGCGAGCGTCGGTGGTCGAGGCTAAAACCAATTTCTGGTCCTTTCTCACCCTGACCGTACCTCCATCTCCTCACCATCAGCATCATCGCCCTGAACTCTGCAAACTGCATGCGATCATCCTCGCCATCTCCAGAAGCAATTGCACCCTTCCTCCCCATTGCCATTTCGACGATCGATCCGGGATAACAACCCCTCTCTGCTTATTGTTCATCGCGGCAACAGCACCTCGACATGGGAGCGCAGGCTGCCTGAATCCAGGGCGACTGTTCAGATCAGCTCTCCTCCTCCTTTTCCGCGCCTTGGCTGTACACTCTTTCGTTGTGGGAGCCGGTGACTGGATTGCGGTTTGTCTCCAAACACGACCCTTTGCGGTTTTCCCCTCGCCTCTCTCCATCAAGGCCATCGAACCTAGACGCCGAATCGAACGCGAGTCCTAGATTGTCTTGGTCTGCTCCCTTCGATACTCAGTAAAAGGCCGAGAAGATGAGAGAAGTCAACTTCAGCATTCCAAATGTCAACAAGGCGTCGGTGGGCATTACCACGGCCCTGTATGACCGACGAGCGCTTGATTGCACATCGACATTACCATTGATTAATTCACTGAATCACCTGGCCTATTTGACTACATCTTCCGCACGTATTCGGGACATTCTTACCATCGATGGTGGGGTCGAAAGGCTGGTGTGCATATTGAAACAGGGCAGGAGCCAGGAGATGATGGAGATGTGGAAGTGGAACTTGGCTTTCCAATGTGTGGTGAACATAGGTGTTCGTGGTTCCGAAAGCGTACGAACTAGAGTGGTGGAAGCAGACATGGTTCCTGTGATTGCGACAATCTTAGACAACTACATACAGGTCATTGACAAGTGTCGAGAAAAGGCTGAAGTTGAGGCCATCAACCGGCGCAGGTCCTTGCAGCTTCTCCACCAGCGTCAGACTCCGCACAGCACACGGTCTGCTCCCAAAGGCTCTTTTGAGCGCCAGACATTCCAGGATCGGGGGCCTATGTCAGAAAGTAGGAGTTTCCGTCGTCATGACCCTCCGCCTTCAATCGAAATACCACAGTCTATATCACGATCCTCCTTCGACACACTTGCTGCTGCCCAGAGTTCGGAGGTGATTCCCATGGATCTCACACCGACAATGCCTCAATTTGGGATGACTTCACCCCAGGAGAGAACAACTTTCACCCGCCATCATCATCATCATCACCATCACCACCATTATCATCACCGGAGTCATGATGGTAGACATCATGGTCATTCGGGAAGCGGAAGTGGAAGCCGGCATGCGGTCATGCAGTCGATTGGTACAGCAGCACCTTCCTTAGATGCTGGAGAAGGGATTGGACTCCGCCCTGTGCGCGACGCTGACAGACTACCTTCATCCATGCTGCCTGCAGTACCTGCTCTGCAGACAGGCATCACCTCCCAGCCAGAGTCTCCGACAACTCCAAGTGCTCCATCTCTTCGTTCTGCTACACATAATACGCGAGAACGGCGGCGGCGGCCATCTGTTCGCCACCAACCATCCAATTCTGGTGACTCTGACGATGCCAATGGAGACGAAGCTGCTTCCGAGACCTCGGCGGCAAATGAGAATCTTGATGAGCCAATGGTCGACATTCAGCCCACTGTAGATATTCAAGAAGCTGAAGACCCAGATCCAATGCTTGACGCTGTAGCCACTACGCTAGGTCTGACAGCACCAAATGTTTCCGAAGGACAAGAGACAGAGACCTTTAACATCGCTCACCAGTCCGCAAACGATGGCAGCATCATCAATGCCAATGTGACCCCCACTAATAACAATATCGGATTTACCCAGGCCCCTCAACCTATGGGAGTTGTAAACCCAGCCACCCAAACTGTACCACAGAATACTCATGCTCGATATCTCTTGGATCGCTCAGCACCACCCGGCGTTCTTGCGGCCACTCCTCGGGACGAAGATGTCCTCATGTCACTACAGCTCCTCGCGTACGTTTCCAAATACTGCAATTTGAGAGCGTACTTCCAGCAATCCCACCTTGTTCCGAAATTGAAGATTGGCAAAAACCTTAATGCCCTCGATGACAAGCCTACCAGCGATTGTTTTCAGAATGAGGAGTCTGATGAGGAAGAATATCTGCTCCCCAACGATTTCAATATATTTCCCCTGGTGGAGAAATTCACCGTTCGACATCATTCGCAAGACATGCAGCATTGGGCTGGTGTGGTGATGCGTAACCTTTGCCGAAAAGACGATGCCAGGGGTGGGATCCGCCAGTGTGCTTACTACGAGTGCGGTAGATGGGAACAATGGACTCGACAATTTGCGAAGTGTCGTCGTTGCCGTCGGACCAAATATTGCAGCAAGGAATGCCAAAAGCTGGCCTGGATATACCACCGCCACTGGTGTCAAGTCGCGACACAGTGACCATGTCAAAGGTGTATGCGATTGCCAGCGATGCTTTGACACGACCTCGGCGCATTCACGGCGCAACTCTTCGAATACTAGGTCTTTGTCCGTGGACAATCCCTTAGCGTTCGTATGACCTCCTCACCGCGCACTATCTTCCCAATCATAATACCCATCCTCTACCAAGCATCATGCATCGCGTCCTATCTTCGTTCAGATTCATGCGGAATATTACCTGCATACTCTTGGCGACTTCATCAACGGCATGCTTTGGCCCCTCACAGCGTCCTTTGCGCATATTCGAAAGGAGGAGCAGTGGTTGCATAGGTCATTGTCGTTTCCTTGCCTTTCACGGCCTTCTATACCCACGCGCATACTCATGCGTGCGCGCCATGAGACGACGGAACTGGTATTGTCACAGCAAGCATTTAGTATTTCAGCGGCGTTTTAAAAGGCTTCTTTTCGTTGGGAACGTTGTATCTACATGATTCGGCTACTCAATGCTTACGCAGCTCGCCATAGCTATACAGGCGGTACAATCGTTAGTGCGCCACACGAATCAGAGACCGCACATTGAAACGTTATAGACCAACAATCTTATGTGGCGTCAATGTGAAGCAACTTATCTTGGCTCATGGTTGTAATACGAACGAATGACCTTCACTGTTCCAGAATCAAAAACTAACCCTCCGTTGTATCTTATCAACCGCATTCTGGAGAAGATAGCTTTCCCCACCCATACGTCTCCTCTAATCGCTTTTTCAAATACCCCTTTGCAGTCCACATTTGCGAGTCCTGCTCGCCACCCCCTTTGCCCCTCTCTCTTACTAAAGGACTTGGGACAGGCTCTATCTCAATATGATCCAACGGATGGCAAAAATATGCTATGCTGGAAAGGATTTTGGAGTCAGTATTACACCTTTGACATGCAGACCGAGCTATGCGACAGCATCATGGTTACTGTCCTCTCAAATGATGTCTTGGAACTCGGAGATCTGGTCATCTGAGAAGATAATGATTTATGAGAGCTACATACCTATACCGGTCCACACTGTCTCCATGGGGGAACACCACTCGATGCACTGTGCTTTTAAGCAATCCATTCGTCCAGAAATGCATCAACTGATATTGTCGAAGTCAGCATCATCCTATCCAGACAATCTTGATGGTTTTAAAAGACTCTCGGAATACTTTATTACTATGTCTTATGATTTGACATAAGGCAACGGACAGGGGACAGTGAGTAAGAAACTACCTACATCTCCGATGTTCACCAGGATTGGCGGGAAAGAATCTCTCTCTGTGCCCGGAGGATTAGTAGGTACGGACGACCAACTAGAATTTGTGAGGATCTCAAGGCCAGACTGTGAGGTACGCTGGAAAAGCAGGGTCAATGAGCCATAGTCGCTGTGAGCTCCGGCTCGGATATCCACCCTGGTATCAATGTCCGATTCATGCATCGCTATAGCGGGATAGTGAAGCTTTACCATTTTGAAGTTAGTATCACTCTTTCATAACACGAGCTGTGGGGTGAGAGACGTCTAAGCAGGATCGACTGTGCTGCTCCGAGATTCGATGTGGAGAGAGACCAACCAGGCGGAGCACACTGCCTGAAGGGCCTCTGGAGGGATCATGACGCGAAGCGAACCAGTTTTGATGGATCTGTACCTTTGTCAGGCGTTATTCAATCAAATAAGGCGAATTACATACTCTCAATCCAAGTGCTATAAGACGAACGAGCTTCATGCACAAGCCATGACAGAGAGCTCGAAAATGATCGAGATCGGCTTCAGAAGAAGCGATAGCTGGGGGTAGAACTTGCTGGGCTTTGCCATTGACGAATTCACCGAAGTTGATAGCTCTAGTCACACTTGGTCAATTTTTTTGGAAATAACGGGGTGATCCAATGGCGCACTCTTTGAAATCGCCCCTCTATCGTTCAGTCAATGAAGAAGACTAATTGACAATCACTGAGGTGATTACCTTTTGTAGCTTAGGATCTAACGTCTCTGAGTGCATTGATAACCATCCGATATTCTAGAAAGAACTCAGTGTTGGATAATAGGCATCCTTAGAAGACTTTACATCAGCTTTAATTGCGCACTTCTCTTTTTCGCTCGCAGGCGAGGAGAAGAAGGTGCGAGACTATCCCCATATTCAGAATGAGTACTCTACATTTTTGTCATTATGGTAAAATGACCAAGTCAAACATATCATTCAGAATCTCCGAGTCAAATCCAAGTCCTTGTCCCCTTAGAAAGGCGAATCCATATTTCGCAAGAGCTTCTACGAGGAGATCTGCTGTCTGCAAATCCTCCCGAGAAAGATCAATGAGGGGGATCTCTAGGTTTGAGCCATTGTTGTTTCTGGCAGACATATTGCTTCGGTAGTAGAGCGTTAAAGACAGCTTACACCGGGATCTTATTGTGCCTAGTTTAGCTGCGCTTGCAATGTCACATGGGTAGAGAATGGTGGACTAGACTTTTCTTATGTTTGTAGAAACATACTCTACCCACTACTCTACAGGGCTGCTAGCGCCAAGTTGGGGCCCTAAGACCCGTAAAGCTCGTAATGTAAACACTCAAAACACACTCTCTCGGTTTGAAATTGAGCCTCTTAGGAGACTAAGGAGGCCATTCTTGTAACACTCTCGTCCATGACTAACCCTTGATTCATATTTGCCTCAACGATTCCTGTACAATGGGCGGTGAGTTGGGCTCAGAACAGGAGGATTGGGTTTCGTTCCAGCTAACGACTCCGGGGTAGTCTCATCGTTTGAGCAGTGGACCGACTCCAGCCATATCGCCAAACAATTTGACCTCAAATTCCTCAAGGACTGCACAATTGGTATTGATGCCACCTACTATCTGCAAAGCCTTCCCCAAGAATCTCTACTCTCTGCTCTTGGTGGAGCTCCCCTTGCACTGGAGTCAACAATCACTCGTGCAACGAATGAATTGCAGAAAGCTGGCTTGATATTGCATTTCGTTTTCAATGGACTTGACTCAGGCGTAGGGGATGATGCTGCTGCGAGTTCCGCCAGAGCTGCCCAATTGAGTAGCGAGGCATTCAACCTCTATGAAGGCAAGCAGCCGGCCGATGCGGAACGGAGCTTTGGGAGTTCAGGTGTGTCTTTTCAGCGGTCGGATACCTTCAGCATGTGCCTGACGGGTTCTAGGCATTTCAGATAGTGTGGCGGTGACAGAAACCCTAAAGAAAACGCTGCACGAAAACAACATCGCTTTTACTGTGGCACCTTACAGCGCACTCGCTCAGGTAAGTCTTGATACCGTTTCAAGAACATAGTGCTGACTTGCTATAGCTTGTGTATTACGAGCAACATCCGAGTCAATTCATCGACGCCGTGTTCGGTCCCTCGGAGCTCCTTTGCTTTGGCATTGATAAGATCATAACAAAACTACGACCAGAGAGTTCGTCGTTCTGGTGGATAGATAGGCGCGATTGTTTGAGAGAGCTCGGCAACACATCTTCGCATGCTTTTATCGACGCACTTATGTTGTCTGGATCGAGTCTTCTGCCTGTGTTTCCCCCCTTGCTAGATCCTTCACTATACCGCAAACCCTTCACAATCCGCAACACTACCGACTTAGTAGTATCCACCGGTGGCAGTGTTGCACGTCTGTGTGCTCAATATCCTGCAATTCCCTCCATCAAAGGTGTCTACCTCGACCAATACAAGAAGGCCGCTACAAGGGTCAAACATCACGTTGTCATGACCGCTGAAGGGGACGTTGAGATCCTGGATAAAGAGCGCGCTCCTGATGATGTCCACGATTGCATTGGATTACGATTGCCCGAGGAGCTTTATATGTACCTCTCACGAGGCATGCTTCGACCGAGGGTCCTCAACTGGCTGACCTCGGGTACAATTTCCATAACGCAGCCTCTCGCTGGTGGGGACGGTAAAGCATACCAGGATCTTGTCAAATCCCACTTAGATCCTTTGAGGAGACAGGCATTAAAGTTATTGACCGAACCAATACATCGTTATTACCAGTCAAGGGACATGACAACGACACTTTGGTTTGACTCAAACTACGAGGAGAAATTCAATATGAAGGAGGTGCCTTCCACACGAGATACCCTTTCCAATTGGAACGTCAAGAATGATCTATTTGCCGAGGTAGTCGTTCTCTAACAGCCGATAAGGATGAGGCTCTCTGGACTGACAAACGATAGTTCACCGAATATTTTACTGCTGGCACCCTTCAATTTGCCTTCCTTACCTTGGAGAATTCTGATCTTGCTGCACGAACGGTAACTCCGAAGCCTAAACCTGGACAACAGGTAAGCTTGACGATTGCGCTATCGAGAAGGATGCTGATGGCCATCAGCCGCTCAAACATCGCAACGAAATCCTAGCAAATACAGTGTGGCGCTTCCTTCAACTCCGTGGTTATGTCAACGAGAAGCATCAACTCACTGATTGGGGGGAGATATTGAAAGCTGCGTTAGACGCTTCTGGCTCCAGGAGAGATCAAGAAGAAGCTGTACTTATCGCAGTAGAACTGCTCCGTCTAGGATTGGTCACCCCTGATACGATGTTCCTAGGATATGCTGGCGCTCCAGAGCATGGATCGGGTACGTATCGAAATCAACAGCTAATACTTGTAAATCTAACGATCAACTCAGACATCGACAAGCGCAACTCTATGCTAGTGTCTCGTCTTGCATGCCTTGGCAAGATTCGTCATGACCCGAAACGCTGGAGCGGACCGCTGAGTCGACATCTGCTAGCTTATCAATCAATCATATCGAACGTGCATGGAAGTCTCCGTGACTTGATGGAAATGATTCTCGCAGCAATGTTCTTGGACGGGTCAGTGGATAGGGATCGCAATGACTGGACAGACATATCCTTAGGGTAGCGATTTTCTTTGCCATAACCATCCGCCCATTGCTAATCAACGAACAGCTTGCCGCTCTCACAAGAACATTCCTGCGCGCTTGGTGTTGTGACGATGCACTACCTTGACGACTTGTGTCTATATTCAAATCCAACTTCAACAGATATTCGCAATGAGGCGCGGACGAAGGTTCAAGATAGATTTCAACATAGCGACCTCAGTGGTAGTTTAGACGATGCGTTCAACATCTGGGATGCAGTAAGTAGCTCTGTTGAGAAGTTGATCCATACTAAATTTAGGTACAGCTTTACAAAGGTGTCGAGGCGGCCGGGGACAAGGTGAAAGAAAGGAAAATGTGGGACGAGGTCAATGCTTGGCTGTCAGAAAGGAGGTGAGGTGCTTCACAAACGTTTGCGATACGGATGGGAATGAAGTCTGTACAAGACTGGGACGAGTTTGCCTGGGGTAGGTCCTGAATTGCACTGGACTCCTGGTATGTGTCTACTAAAAACATAATTACAGGCCAAATGCTCATAGAGATTTAGGATTGAATTACCACTTGCACAACAGAGCCAGGACAGCAGGATTCCAAACTGCAAAAGCTATTCACTGGTCTTGAAAGCAGGGCCGTTAGCATAGAGTCAAGCCTGAGTTGCATTAGTGTGCACATTACCATTCAGTCCGACATGTCATTAGTAATGTCAAGAGACTTGACGCAAGCCGATCGGGGGAGCGGTACAAGATGATTCTCTATGATCACTGAGATTGGCTCCAACTCAGACTGTGGGTTCAACTGTGGGGAAATGGCTCAACCAGGCAAGGCGGCGATGGAGGTGGCGAATTGTGCTAGATTCAGTGGACGGCTAAAAATAACCGCTAACCTTACCGTGTCCTTAATGTGATATCCAATATATATTTCCACATCCCATAAGTTAGAAAATCTTTCATTCTAGCTACCACACCCACCGTCGCGTAGTTTGCCCTTCTGATTTAGTCAGTCGCATCGGCCTTTGTTGCTATGGCTCGACTCAGCTATCTCCTCTTATCTGCATTAGCTGCCTTAGGCGCAAATGCTGCCTCCTCTGTCCTGGACCTCATTCCCAACAATTTTGACAAAGTCGTCTTGGAATCCAACAAGCCAGCCCTAGTCGAATTTTTTGCTCCTTGGTGCGGACACTGCAAGAAACTTGCACCAATATATGAGGAATTGGCCCAAAATTTCGACTTTGCCAAAGACAAAGTTTCGATTGGGAAGGTAGATGCGGACGCAGAGAAAGACCTTGGCCGTAGATTCGGCGTGCAAGGCTTCCCTACGCTCAAGTGGTTCGATGGCAAGAGTGATGAACCGGAGGATTACAACGGTGGCAGGGAATTAGAGAGCCTTTCAGATTTCATCATTCAGAAAACGGGCATCAAAGTAAAGGCAAAGAAAGCAGCTCCAAGCGCAGTGGAGATGCTCACCGATGCATCCTTCAAGACTCAGGTCGGCAGTGACAAGGACGTTCTGGTAGCCTTCACGGCTCCATGGTGTGGTCGTATGTGCACTGATCACCACCTAGTCACTGATCCTACTGCTAACATCCGCGCAGACTGTAAAAGCTTAGCTCCGATATGGGAGACTGTAGCACAAGACTACGCAGCGGAGCCCAATGTCTTGATCGCCAAAGTCGATGCTGAAGCTGAGAATGCAAAGGCTACGGCCCAAGAGCAAGGCGTCAAGTCCTATCCTACCATCAAATATTTTCCCAAGGGTTCTACCACACCCGAACCCTACGAGGGTGGCCGGACCGAACAAGACCTCTTGGCTTTCATGAATGAGAAAGCTGGTACACACCGTATGACTGGTGGAAAATTGGATGAATACGGTGGAACCATTCCTAGCTTGGATGCTATCGTTGGGAGAGTCACTGGCGGAGAGGGCGTAGCCAGTCTCGCGGAAGAGTTGAAAGGAGTTGCGAAAGACATGAAAGACAAGTATGCGGCATACTATGTGAAAGTGTCGGACAAAGTCGGCAAGAGCCAAGGATATGTCGAAAAAGAGTTGGCTAGGCTGCAGGGGCTCATTAAAAAGGGCGGTTTGGCTCCGGAGAAGATTGACGACCTAACCTCAAGATCGAATATCCTGAGGAAATTTAAGGGTGAGGAGCCTGTTCCTGAGAAAGAACTGTAAGAAGTTACGAAATTGTAAGAATAGAGATTCTCAAGAGGTTACTCCTGACCAGCTTAACGTAGGCAATTCTTGACCTATTGTAGCTGTTTCTTTATTTTCTAGGGAACGGATAGGTTAACACACCCTTTTAGTACATAAGCACCTCCAACGTTAATACATAAACACACCCCCGAATACGGTTAGCTTCGGTAGTTACGCGACTAATTTTGCGCGTAACCGCCGTAAGTCTACTCTACTAACTCTAATAAGTTAACTGTTAGTGAAAACAAGCGATGGAATAAGTAAACGTGTAAAATTATAGTAGTTAAATTAGTTAGGTCTCTATCTACATAAGCTATCTACCTACGTATATAGTACTACTAAGCCTTTTACCTAATAGGTAACTTAAGGTTACCTAATAG